>ERZ835109.468-NODE-468-length-46621-cov-23.933900_pt1 | contig 46621 bp, 49 predicted proteins | sample MGYA00519946_ERZ835109 | MGnify/ENA primary metagenome ERZ835109 (study PRJEB31850, sample SAMEA3708771) | human gut metagenome | biome: human gut; feature: human-associated habitat; material: faeces | place: China | collected 2014 ...
CGGCGTGGATCAGCTCGGAAACACCGCCGCACAGCACGGCCTGCTCGCCGAACAGATCGGTCTCGGTCTCCTCCTTGAAGGTGGTCTGCAGAATGCCTGCACGGCCTGCGCCGATGCCGGAAGCATAAGCCAGTGCGATATCCTTGGCCTTACCGGTGTAGTCCTGCTCCACGCAGATCAGAGAGGGGCAGCCCTCGCCCTCGGTGTACAGGCGGCGCACGATGTGGCCGGGGCCCTTGGGAGCGATCATGATGACGTCCACGTTCTTGGGCGCGGTGATGGTCTTGAAGTGGATGTTGAAGCCGTGTGCAAAGGCCAGTGCCTTGCCCTCGGTCATGTAGGGAGCAACCTGGGTGTTGTAGATATCGGCGCACAGCTCATCGGGCACCAGCATCATGACAACATCGCCGGCCTTGGCAGCCTCTTCCACCTCCATGACCTTGAAGTTGTCATGGGTGGCAGCGAACTCAGAAGCCTTTGCCCAGTGAGCAGAACCCTTGCGCAGGCCGACCACAACGTTGACGCCGCTCTCAGCCAGATTCTCAGAGTGTGCATGACCCTGGCTGCCGAAGCCGATGACAGCGACGGTCTTGCCGTCCAGCACGCCGAGGTTGCAGTCGGAATCGTAGTATTTCTTGATAGCCATAATCGTTAGTCTCCTTTTACATTAACTGGTTGGTTTATCTTCCGGTCTTGTATGCTCTGTTCTATCTTTCGCTCACCCTGAGCGGAAAAGCAATGTAATTATGCCCGTCTTGCGCCCGGCGGGGGCAGCTGGACGGAGCGCACCTCCTGCGGCGGCTTCTGGATATGCTGGTGCATCCCGCCGCGCTCCAGTGCAGTAACGCCGGTGCGGCACTGCTCAAGGATGTTGTAGCCCTCGAACATTTTCAAAAATGCGTCCAGCTTGTCCGGCCGGCCGATCAACTCAAACACCATGCTGTCCGGGGAAAGATCGATGATCTTTGCCTTGTAGATGCAGGCGATCTCCCGCAGCTCTGTGCGGTTGTGCACGTCCGATTCCACCTTGAGCAGCAGCAGCTCCCGCTCCAGCGCTTTTTCGCTGTCCAGCACGAACACCTGCCGGGTGACTTCCAGCCGCTCGGTCTGCAATACCAGCTGCTGCAAGGCCTTTTCATCGCTGGTAATGGTCACTGTGATGCGGCTGACTGCCGGGTCGTTGGTGGCGGACACCGTAAGGCTGTCGATATTGAAGCCGCGGCGGCAGAACAGGCTGGACACCCGGGCCAGAACGCCGCTCTGGTTGTCCACCAGCAGGCTGATGACCCTGCGCTGATCAGATTTCATGATGCTGTGTCCTCCTTATTCCATGATGATGTCGTTGATATCGCCGCCGCCGGGGATCATGGGCAGCACCTTTTCGTCCTTGTCAATGATGCACTCGATCCAAGTGGGGCCTTTCTGCTGCAAGGCATCTGCAAAGGCTTCCTGAAACTCCGGCAGATTGGTGCAGCGGTAGCCCTTCAGGCCAAAGCCGTCTGCCAGCTTGACAAAATCGGTCTTGCGGTGGGGGTCGGTCTGGCTGTAACGCTTGCCGTAAAAGCTGGTCTGCCACTGGCGCACCATGCCCAGCACCGAGTTATTGAAGATGACCGTGATGATGGGCAGCTCGTAGCTGACAGCGGTGCAGGCTTCGTTCAGGTTCATGTGGAAGGAGGCGTCACCAGTAAACATCACCACACGCTGCTGGCGTCCCAGTGCCATCTGGGCACCAATGGCAGCGCCGTAGCCAAAGCCCATGGTGCCAAGGCCGCCGCTGGTGATAAAGCCACGGCTCTTGGTGTGGCGCAGGTACTGCGCCGCCCACATCTGGTGCTGACCCACGTCGGTAACATACACGGCGTCGGGGCCGCACTGGTTGCACACCTCGCCGATGACCTGATGGGGCATCAGCCGGGTGGGGTCAGACACGGGGTGGTAATCCTGTGCCTGCCAGCTCTGGATCATCTTCATCCATTCCGGGTGCTTGGCGGGCTTGATCTGGGGCAGCATGGCGTTCAGTACATAGGCTGCATCGCCCACGATGGAAAGATCCACATCCACGTTCTTGCCCAGCTCGCTGGCGTCAATATCGATCTGGATGATGGTGGCGTTTTTGGCAAAGGTCTTGGGGTTCAGCGCCACGCGGTCGGAAAAGCGGGTACCCACCGCGATGAGCACATCGCACTCTGCCACCGCCCGGTTGGAGGTGTAGCAGCCGTGCATCCCCAGCATCCCCAGATTCATCGGGTCGCCGTAGGGCACAACGCCTGCGGCCATCAGGGTGTAGGTTGCGGGAATCTCCGCCTTGTGCAGCAGATCCCGCAACGGCTGGCAGCTGGCTGCGCTGCGCACGCCGCCGCCAAAGTACACCAGCGGACGCTGTGCGGCGTTGATGAGGTCTGCCGCCCAGTGCACCTGCTCCTCATTATAGGTAGTCACGGTGCGGATAGGCTCCGGCTGCTTGGGGGTGAACTCGCACACTGCTGCAGTCACGTCCTTGGGGATATCCACCAGCACCGGGCCCTTGCGGCCGCTCTGCGCAATGCGGAAGGCTGCCCGCATGGTGTCAGCCAAGTCCTCTACCCGGCGCACCGTGAAGTTATGCTTTGTGATGGGCACCGTAATGCCCTCGATGTAAGCTTCCTGAAAGCCGTCCTTGCCGATGCTGCTGGTGGGCACGTTGCCGGTAAAGGCCACCATGGGCACCGAGTCCATATAGGCGGTGGCAATGCCGGTGACCAGATTGGTGGCACCCGGGCCGCTGGTAGCCAGCACCACGCCGGTGCGGCCGGTGGCGCGGGCGTAGCCGTCCGCAGCATGGGCTGCGCCCTGCTCGTGGGCGGTAAGCACATGGGTGATGCGGTCGGCATTCTTATACAGCTCGTCGTAAAGGTTCAGCACAGCGCCGCCGGGGTAGCCAAAAAGAGTGTCCACTCCCTGCTCGCACAGGACCTCTACAAAGATCTGAGAACCATTCAACTGCATGGTGTTGCTCCTATTCCTGTTCCACTTCTTATCCATTCCCCCGGGGAGAGCTTTTGAAAAAGAAAAAGCCCTTGTCCCCTGCTTTCTTCAAGAGACAAAGACCTTGTAACATCAAGCTCTCTGCGGTACCACTCTCGTTGGCGTGCTGTGCACACCCTCTCACGGGCTTCCAACAAAGCCCTGCACGGTAACGGCTGCAACCGGCGCTGCTTACAGGGGTTTGCACCCGTTGGGCAGGCTGCTCCGGGATGATTTTCCGCACGAAACGCTGACTGCCTTGCACCAGACGGCAGCTCTCTGAACAGTGGGGATCGTGTGGTACTTTTTCCCATCTGCGCATTTGTTGATGTAAATTATACTATAAACCGGGCTTTTGTCAATCGACAATTTGTAACCTGAATCACCCCAAAGATGAAGCATTTTTAACACCCCTTGCATCCCCGCCCGAACCGCTGTATACTTTTGATATCCGCGTACCTGCGTTTTGTAGGGTATGTGCCAATGGAGAGGAAAAGGGATCGACCTATGAAACTGAGAGAATGGAATGCCCATCTGCATGGGCTTGTTGTGTTCCGCGCCCTGCTGAACGACCCTGTTGTGGCAAAGCTTTTAGACCTGACCGACCGCATGGAAGCCGGCAGCACCTCCTACGGCCCGGTGTGCGATGCCGTAGCCGCCTTTGAGGCCGCTTTGTTCGAGTACACCACCAACTGGGGCAGCTACCTGAGCAATGCTGTGCTGGAGGCCGAGACCATCTGCGTGCGGCAGGCCGCCGCCGGGCAGCTGGACGCGCTGCTGCAAAGCGCCTTGGACAGCGAGCTGCAGTTTTTGCAGCAGCTGTGCGGGCTGACGCTGGACGAGCTGTTTCAGACCGCCTACTCGGAGCAGGCGCAGCGGCCGGAGTTGGCGTTCCTGCCCCGGTGGCAGACCTGTGAGCTTGACCTTGCCGCCGCCTACGCCCAGCGCATGAGCGAGGTGGGCAAAAAGGGCTACGGTATGTTTGCAAAGCACCATGTATTCACGGTGGAGAACGGCCAGCTTGTGCCGGTAAAATACCCCGACCCGCAGCGCCTTTCCGAGCTGCCAGGCTACGAGAAGGAGCGGGAAAAGGTGATCGCCAACACAAAGGCACTGCTAGCCGGGATGCCCGCCAACAATGTGCTGCTGTACGGTGACGCCGGTACCGGCAAATCCAGCGCGGTAAAGGCCATTGCCAACGAGTTTGCGCCCGAGGGACTGCGGCTGGTAGAGGTAAAAAAGAACCAGCTGTACCAGATCCCCGACCTGATGGATAAGCTGGCGGCAAACCCGCTCAAGTTCATTTTGTTCATCGACGACCTGAGCTTTACCGCCAACGACGACAACTTTGCCGCCCTGAAGGCCATTTTGGAGGGCAGCGTAGGCGGCCGTGCCCAGAACATTGCGGTGTACGCCACCTCCAACCGCCGCCACCTCATCAAGGAGACTCTCTCAGACCGCACCGGCGACGACATCCACGAAGCCGACACCCGGCAGGAGCTGATGAGCCTTTCCGCCCGGTTCGGCCTGACGGTCACCTTCCAGCGGCCGGAAAAGGCACGGTTCGAGACCATTCTGGAGGAGCTGGCAAAGCAGCACAACATCCAGATGCCCACCGAGCAGCTGCTGCTCAAGGCCGAGGCCTTTGCCCTGCGTGCCGGCGGCCGCAGCCCCCGGGTGGCCAAGCAGTTCATCGAGCAATGCGAGGCCGGGGTGCAGAAGTAAATGCACCAGTTTTAAGCGTTATCAAAAAACGGGACACCAAAGCATCCGCAGATGCTTCGGCGTCCCGTTTTTCCTATCTTTATTCGCTCAGTCCCGCACGGCGATGCACTCAATCTCCAGCTTTGCGCCCTTGGGGATGGCTGCCACCTGCACGCAGCTGCGGGCGGGGAACGGCTCGGCAAAGGCCTTGGCGTACTCTGCGTTCACTGCGGCAAAATCGTTGATGTCGGCCAGAAAGATCACCGTCTTGACCACGTTGTTCATGGAAAGCCCCGCCTCGGCCAGAATCGCTTTCAGGTTGGCAAGGCTCTGTGCGGCCTGCTGCTCCACGGTATCGGCCATGGTGCCGGTGGCGGGGTCTACCGGGAGCTGCCCGGAAACAAACACCATATTGCCCAGATCCAGTGCCTGACTGTAAGGGCCGATGGCGGCAGGTGCGTTGGCGGTAGATACGACTTTCATGGTATATTTTCTCCTTTATATTACATCAGGTTTAGAACAAATTCGCTTTTTTCTTCGGATAGAGCCAGATGAGGGGGTAATTTCCCGTAAGCCGCTGCTTGCCTGTGCCCTCATCCGTCTGCTCACTCCGTTCGCATCCACCTTCCCCCGTCCGGGGGAAGGTTTTCACTCTTGCAAACGATGAAGTTTACACCCGCTCGCTGACCAGCTGGAAACCGGCCTTCGTCAGCTCTGTGCGGATCTGCTCGATCTGGGCGGCATCGCGGGTCTCCAGCGTCAGCTTGAGGAAGCAGCTGGAAATGGGCATATTGGGGTCGGAGCCATCGTGCTGCACCGACACCACGTTGCTGCCGCAGCGGGACACCACCTCGGCCACCTTTTTCAGCTGGCCGGGTTTGTCCTCCAGTGCGATGGTCAGATTTGCCTTGCGGCCGCTCATCACAAGGCCGCGGGTGATAACGCGGTTCAGGATATTCACATCAATGTTGCCGCCGGAGATGACGCAGGCCACCTTTTTGCCCTCTACCGGCAGCTTGTGGAACAGCACCGCCGCCACCGGCACAGCGCCTGCACCCTCGGCCACCAGCTTCTGGTTCTCCATCAGGGAGAGGATGGCCGCCGCCGTCTCGTCCTCGGTCACGGTGACGATATCGTCCACATACTGCTCGCACAGCTGGTAGGTCAGCTCGCCCGGGGTCTTGACCTGAATGCCGTCCGCAAAGGTGGAAGCAGATTTCAGGGTCTGGTACTTGTGCTCGTGCAGGCTGCGGTACATACTGGGGGCACCCTCGGCCTGTACGCCGTACACCTTGACCTCCGGGCGCAGGGTCTTGATGGCAAAGGCAATGCCGGAGATCAGTCCGCCGCCGCCCACCGGCACCACCACAGCGTCCACATCCGGCAGCTGGTCAAGGATCTCCAAGCCGATGGTACCCTGCCCGGCGATGACCTGCTCGTCATCGTAGGGGTGGATAAAGGTCATGTCGTACTCCTTTTGCAGCTGCACGGCCTTGTCGTGGGCTTCGTCGTAGGTGCCGGGCACAAGGCAGACCTCCGCGCCCAGATTTTTGGTGTTTTCCACCTTCATCAGGGGTGCGCCGTCCGGCATACAGACGATGCTGCGGATGCCGCGCCGGGTAGCCGCCAGCGCCACACCCTGCGCATGGTTGCCCGCAGAGCAGGCAATGACGCCCTTGGCGCTCTCCTCCTCGGAAAGCTGGCTGATTTTATAGTAAGCGCCCCGCACCTTAAAGCTGCCGGTGGCCTGCAGGTTCTCGGTCTTAAGGTACAGCTGGCAGTCCTTGGACAGCTTGGGGGCTTCGATGAGGTCGGTCTTGCGCGCCACGTCCTTCAGCACAAAGGCGGCGTGGTAGATCTTATCCAGAGTCAGCATGACAGATACTTCCTTTATTTTTTCGTGATGTCATCCAGTATAAGTTACAAAAATTGTTTTGTCAAATGAATTTCATTCACGATAAAAGGCGTAAAAAAGAGAAAGGCAGTGGTAAAGCCACTGCCTTTCTCTTTTTATTCTCATTACCGCCCACGGCCACCGCCGCCGCCGTGGCTGGAGCCGCCGCCCATGCCACCGAAGCCGCCGCCAAAGCTGCCGCCGCCGAAACCGCCGCGCCCGGCACCGCCTCCGAAGGAGCCGCCGCCCATGCCGCCAAAGCCGCCGTAGAAGCCGCCCGGCGGGGGCGGCGGCGGGCCGCGACGTCTGCGGGGAGGCCGCGGGCCGCCAAAGCACCACAGCCAACCGCAGGGGCTGGCAAAAACATAGGCCATCGACCGGATGATGACGATAAGCAGCACAACGCTGACCACAAGGGTCAGGATGTCGGTCAGGGTGCTGCCGCCACTGCTCTGCCCGCCCTGATAGCCGGGCTGCACGGTGCTGCCGTTACCGGTGCCGCCGGAAAGGCTGACCCCGTAAATATCCGCGATGGTGTTTGCCACGTTGCGGGCACAGGTGGTCACCGCGCCGTCATAATCCTTTGCGGCGAACTGGTTCTCCATGGTCTGGGCGATGGCGCTGGACTGCTTTGCCAGCGTGGTGTTGCGGAAGCCATCGCCATAGGTCAGGTAGTAGTCGCCGTCCGCGTACTGCGCCGACTCCATCACCAGCAGAATCAGCACGCCATTATTGTTGGAGGACGAACCGATGCCCCACGCGTTGAAAGCCTGTGTGGCGTAATCCTCCGTGGAATCATTGCCCGTGTATTCTACTGTCAGTACACCGATCTGCGCGCCGCTGCAGCTGGATTCCAACTGGGCGTTCAGTTCGGTGATGGTCTGCACGGTGCTGCTGCTCAGCACACCGGCACCATCCACCACGCACTGATCCTTGGGCAGGTTGGGCAGCTGGGCGGCAAAGGCCGCCGGGCACAGCACTGCCGCACTGACCACCACGGCCAGCACCAGTGCGCTGATGCGTTTTGCAAAGTTTTTCATGCGAAGGGCTCAACCTCCTTCACGCCGGACAAAGCGCCCAGCACACTGGCCGGGAAGCCGCCGACTTCATTCTGATATTCATACACCGCCGTATTGTACTGCAAGGTACCAATGATGGTGGCTGCGCTGTTGAACTGGCCGTACTGTCCCTGCACCGCACCCATCTTCATGGGGTCAGCGGCCTGCTCCTGCAACTTTGCATACAGCTGGTCGATGGCGGCGTCCAGTGCCTGGTCGGCCTGATACAGCGCGTGCATCGCGCTGCCCTGATAATAGGGCAGCGCGGTCAGCGACTGGCTTTTGCCGCCGTTCTGCACCGCCTGCAGACAAGCGGAGAAATCGTTCAGAGCCGTCTGTGCAGCCAGCACCTCGGCGCTGTCTGCACCAAGGGTGTTGGAGGCAGTGGTCAGAATATTCGCCGCCGTATTCTCCCGGGTGGTCAGCTCCTCGCTCAGGTTATAACCGTTGTCGGCGGCGACCCCTGCGGTGAACCACTGACGGGCAGTGTTGTACTTGCCGCGCAGCTTGGCGCTGCCAAAGCCGAAAAAAGCGGCCAGCATCACCACCACGCTCAAGGCCAGCGCCGCCGCCCGGGTGGAAAACGCTGCGGGCAGCTTTGCTTCCAGTGCGGCCAGCTTCTGCTGGCGGGGCGTCAGCCTTACGGCCTGCTCCGGCTTTGCCTTTTCGCGGTAGCTGCCCGCGTCAAAGCCGCCGGGAGCGGTTTGTTTGTTCTGAGAAAAATCAGCGTTTGCCATTTCAGCTCCGGATCTCCATCATTTTGGTTTTCAGTTCGTCCTCGATGCGGGTCAGCTCCTGCTCGGCGGCGGCGCGCTTTGCGCGGCCCTCGCTCTGGATCTTGTTCAGCTCGTCCAGCGTCTCGATCAGGCTCTTGTTGGTCTGCTGCAAAGTCTCGATATCCACGATGCCGCGCTGGCTCTCCTTGGCGGTCTCGATGGTGCCCAGCTTCAGCGCCTCGGCGTTCTTCTTCAGCAGATCGTTGGTCATGTTGGTCACAGCGCGCTCTGCCTGCATGGCCTGCTGGCTGTGTGCCAGACCCAGTGCCAGCACCATCTGGTTCTTCCACAGAGGGATGGTGTTCACGATAGTGGACTGGATCTTTTCTGCCATCATGGTATTGTTGTTCTGCAGCAGACGGATCTGGGGGCCCATCTGCAAGCTGATGTTGCGGGTCAGTTCCAGATCATACAGCTTTTTCTCAAAGCGCTCGCACTGGTCGGCAAGGTCACGGGCGGCCTGTGCATCCTCCGGCAGACCGGAGACCTTGGCCTTATCCATAGCCTGCTGCAGTTCGTTGGCACGCACATCGGCCAGCTTTTTCTTGCCGGCAAGGATATACATGCTCAGCTCCTTGAAGTAGGCCATGTTCAGCTCATACATCTTGTCCAGCATGGCGATATCCTTGAGCAGCTGCACCTGATGGGCTTCCAGCATGGACTGGATCTTTTCCACGTTGGTCTCGGTCTTGTCGTACTTGGTCTTGAGGGCATCCAGCTGGCTGGTCTTTTTCTTGAAGAAGCCCATAATGCCCTTCTGCTGCTCCTCGTTGGCGTCAAAACTCTTCAGCTCGCCAATGAGGTCGGTGATCATATCGCCCACCTCACCCAGATCCTTGGTGGACACCTTGGAGAGGGCTGCTTCGGAGAAATCGCCGATCTTCTTCTGGCAGGCAGAGCCGTACTGCAGCACCTGCTGGCTGTTGGTGATATCGATCTTCTGGGCAAACTGATCCACCATGGCCTGCTCCTCGGGGGTCAGGTTCACCTGTGCCTCCGGGGCAGGGGCAGCGGCGGGCTTTTCCTCCTGCGGCACAGCAGCGGGGGTGGGGTCCAGCGTCAGGGTGGGCACTGCGGGGGCATCCAGATCAAAGTTCAGAGTATTGTCAGCCATAAGTGATTCCTTCCTTTCAAAATCCCGAGGGGATATTCTGGTTTTACTTGCTCAGACCCTGCCCTTTCAGCATATTCTGCAAAACGGTCAGGTCTGCGGACAGGTCCATGCTCTCTGCCGCGTACAGGGCATCCAGCTGGTTTTCAAAAGCCGTGGCAATGGAGGCGGCGTTGTGCTCCACCTCGGCGCGGATGGCGGCGGCGTTCTCGCCCCGCACACCCTGCTTTGCAAGCTTTGCGTACTGCTGCAAAACATTTACGGCGTCCGGCAGATAGTAGTTGGCAAACCGGCGCACCTGCTTTGCCTTGGTGGGGTTTGCTTCCACCGCTTCCACGATGGAGCGGCCCGCCTTTTCCATGCGGGTCATGGCGGCGGACAGCTGCGGGTCGGGCAAAGCCTCGTTCAGTGCGTGCAGGGTGTCCAGCTTCTGCTGGATATCGGTCAGCATCTGGTCCACATCCTCCACACCGGTGTGGAAGGGTACCTCGTGCTCCACCACCCGGGGCGGGCAGGTCTTTTTTGCCACGCCAAAGGCCACGGCGGCACCGCCCAGCGCCACCAGCAGCGCCCATAATTTATACACCGGCAACACCGCGCACAGCACCACGAACACCAGCGCCATGGCGTAAAAAGGCAGCACGCTGGGCTTTTGGGTGCGGATGATCTTGCTCATGGTCATTTCTCCTTGTCCGGGGCAGTGCGCCCCTTATGATATCCATAATACAACGTCCGCAAAAAAACGCAAGTATCCCGCAAAAGAATTTACAGCCTTGTCATCATTTTACGATCCAGTCCGCCAGCGCAGCGCCCCAAAGTTCCTCCAGCCGGGCGGGGCTGCAGGCGGCGTTGGCGGGGCTTGTACTTGGCAGACGGACAGCCGGGATGCCGGTAAGCGGCTGCTGATATTTTGTGTAGATACGGTACGCTGTGGCACCGTTGCAGAACACCGCCCGGATGGGTGCTTTGCGCAGCAGCCCGGCGATATCGTTGGGCACCACATCCCGGATGGAGGCATCCGATGCGCCGGTGATCGTGCAGCTTTCCAGCGTGTCCCACAGTGCCAGCCCGTGGCACAAAAGCAGCTGCTTTTTGGCGGCGATATCCTCCCGCGCAGGCAGCGGCTCCCCGGTCAGTGCCGCCAGCAGCGGCCAGAACCGATTTTGCGGATGGCCGTAGTAAAAGGCCATCTCCCGGCTTTTGGGGCTGGGCCATGTGCCCAAGATCAGCGCCCGGCTGCGGTCATCGTACACCGGTGCAAAGCTCATAAGCTGCCGCCTGCGCTTTCAATATTGCCCCATGCGGAGCCAAAATCTTTGCCGGAGGGCTCCGCGCGGGGGCCGTCGAACCACAGTTCCTCGATCAGCGCCGCCACGCCATCCTCCCGCACGTCCCCGATGATCCGGTCGGCAGCGGCCTTGGCGTCCGGGGTGCCGTTTGCCATGCAGGCACTCAGGCCCGCGACTTTCAGCATTCCCACATCGTTGGCAGAATCGCCCACAGCCACGGCATCCGCCAGCGTAAGCCCCATCTGTGCACACAGGTCGGCAAGCCCTACGCCCTTATCCATGCCGCCGCGCACGATATCGTAGTAGCAGTAGCCGTCCGCGTTCTGCGCGCCCGTCTGCATCCAGTGCAAGCCAAGGTAGCCGTATTTTTCGTGGAAGCGCTCCACTTCCTGCGGCGGCATGGCGGCAAAGGCGGCGTGGGGCATATCCACCAGATGCCTGTCCTGATCTTCTCCGTCCACGCAGTCCAGCCCGGGGCTGTTCATCATCTGATAGCCGGTGTGCAGATACTCGTACTCGCAGTAGGCGTAATAGGCATCCCGGAAGTTGAATTGCAGCGGGTAGTTATAATCCTCACAAAAATCCACCAGCACATACATCTCCTCGCTGGTAAGCGGATGCTCGGCTATTACGTTGCCCTGCCTGTCCACCACGCAGGCGCCGTTGCAGGTAATGGCGTAGTCGTACCGGATGCCGCCCAGCTGGTTTTTATCCCGGATGCCCGGGTAGGAGCGGCCGGTGCTGAGCACAAACTTACCCCCGGCGGCTTGCAGCTTTTTTACCGCCTTTACCACCGCCGGGCGGGGCTTTGCTTCGCCAAAGGGCATCAGCGTGTTGTCGTAATCGCTTGCCAGAATCTTATATTGCATGGTCATCTCTCCTGTGTGCATCGTTTTCCCCCAGTATAACACATTTTAAAGTCCAGCGGGAGAGGGGGAATATCAAAAATGCCCTCCGCTTGCGCTCTGGGCAAATATAGCGGAAACTTCTTTTGATATAGGGCGTTTGTCGCGCTCTGCGGAGCGCTCCAAACGCATTTTTCACAGAAAGGGTCGTAAAGACAAGATGCAGCCTTTCCCGCAGCGCCGCGCTTTCGCAGAAAGCGGCGCTGCAACTGCTGTTTGCCGTTACGACCCTACCCGTGAAAATGGGGTTCAGAAACGCCCGCAGGCGTTTCTGAACCCCAAAATTAAAAATAATATTTCCTTAGCTTATGCGCAAAGCAAACGCGGCGCGCATTTCAAATCGTTTTCCTCACGGGAAATCAGGCAAACACCGCCACGACCACCTGCATGGCCACGCCCACAAAGGCACCGGCAGCCCATGTCAGGCCGGTGATGAAGAGGTTCTGCTTCCACGAAGGGTTGGCGCGCCACAGCACAGCCAAGCCCACACCCGCACCGGTGCACAGGCCCGCCACAAGGCTGGAAAAGCGCAGTGCACCTTCCACATACAGCTGGGTCAGCAGCACGCTGGCGGCGCAGTTGGGGATCAGGCCCACCAAAGCCGCTACCACCGGCTGGAAGAAGCCCATGCCGCCCAGCATTTCGGCGAATACGTCCTCGCCCACGCCTTCCACGATCATGCCGAACACCAGACTGAAAGCGAAGATGAACACAAAGATCTCCAGCGTGTGGCGCAGCGCCGCCTGCCAGATGGGCTTTTCGTTGCCCTCGGCATCGCTGTGCTCCTCGTGGCAGTCCACCTCGTCCGCATGGCCGGTGTAGCCGCCACGCAGCCCTTTGGGCAGCACGCCCCGCAGCACAAAATCCAGCACAAAGCCCACCACGATGGCGTACAACACCTTGATGACCATCAGGACGGCCAGCTTATCCCAGTAGGCGGGCATGGAGACCAGCAGTGGGATAGCTTCGTCGCTGGTAGCAAGGTACACCGCCATCAGCGTGCCCAGCGTGATGACCCGGGAGGCGTAGAAGTTGGACGCAATGGCGGAGAAGCCGCACTGCGGCACACAGCCCAGTACCGCGCCCGGCACAGCACCCCAGCGCCCGCCGCCCGCCAGCAGCGCCTCGATGCGCTCGCCGTGGCGGTGCTCGATATACTCGATCAGCAGGTAGGCCAGAAACAGAAAGGGCAGCATCTTGGCGGTATCCACCAAGGTTTCGCCCAAAACATCCAGAAACAGTTCCATAAATAATCGCTCCAAAGACCCGCAGGGGGTCGTCTCTCAACAATTTGCAATCAGTTTGCATTTTCGTGCAGGGAAGATTATACACGATATCCTTCCCAATTGCAATACCAAATTGCAAATTGATTGCAATTTTATGTTATGGAACGCTGCTGCGTGTAAAAAAGCCACCGGCATCTGCACATTTTTTCAGATGCCGGTGGCTTTTAGTATCCTTATCCCTTCAGCGGTACAAAGCCCACAAGGTCCTTGACGACCTCGCCGCCGATGATCAGACCGGCCACCGAGGGCACAAAGGCGTTGGAGCCCGGCACGGTGCGCCGCGCGGTGCACTTGCGCTGGGTGCCCGGGGGACAGATGCAGTGGTTCTTGCAGCTGATGGAGTCATCCTCGATGGGAGTCATGACAGGCTCCTTGGAGTAGACCACCTTCAGGTGCTTGATCTTGCGCTTGCGGCACTCGGTACGCATCACCTTGGCAAGCGGGCAGACCGAGGTCTTGTAGATATCGGTCACCTCAAAGCGGGTGGGGTCCATCTTGTTGCCTGCGCCCATGGAGCAGATGATGGGCGTGCCTGCCTCCTTGCACTTCATCACCAGCGCCAGCTTGCCGGTAACGGTGTCGATGGCGTCCACCACATAGTCGTACTGGGTAAAATCGAAATCGTCCTGCGTCTCCGGGCCAAAGAAGCACCGGTGGGTGGTCACCTTGATGTTGGGGTCGATATCGTGGATGCGCTGTTCCGCCACATCCACCTTATACTGTCCTACCGTGCTGCGGGTGGCGATGATCTGACGGTTGAGGTTGGTCAGGCAGACCTTATCGTCATCGATCAGATCCAGTGCGCCCACGCCGCTGCGTGCCAGCGCCTCCACCGTGTAGCCGCCCACACCGCCAATGCCAAACACTGCCACCCGGGCGTGGTGCAGCTTTTCCATAGCCTCTGCACCCAGCAGCAGCTGGGTACGGGAATATTGATCCTGCATTTTGTTCTCCTTACTTTTCTACGCGGGTGATGGTGCCGCCGCCCAGCACCACATCGCCCTGATACAGCACGGCAGCCTGCCCCGGGGTGGGGGCACGCTGAGGCTGGTCGAATTCCAGCCGGAAGCCGTTTTCTGCGGGGTAAACGGTGGCCTGCTGCTCGGCCTGATGATACCGGGTGCGGGCAGTGACCCGCAGCGGCCCGGTCAGCGCCGGAATGGCGATCCAGTTCACATCCTCTGCGTAAACGATGCGGTCGAACAGCTCGCTCTCCGGCCCGACCGTGACGGTATTGGCCTGCATATCCTTGCCGCAGACGTACACCGGCGCACCCAGCGCAAGGCCAAGTCCCTTGCGCTGTCCCAGTGTGTAGCGCACCGCGCCGCTGTGGGTACCCACCACCTTACCGCTCCGATCCAGAAAATCCCCGGCAGGGTAGTGCTTGCCGGTAAACTGCTCCATAAAGCGGGCATAGTCGCCGTCCGGCACAAAGCAGATATCCTGACTGTCGTGCTTTTGGGCGTTGATAAAGCTGTGCTCCTGCGCTATCTCTCGCACCTCGGTCTTGTGCAGCGCCCCCAGCGGCAGGCGGATATGTGCCAGCTGCTCCTGCGTGAGGTTATACAGCACATAGCTCTGATCCTTGCCCTCGTCCAAGCCCTTTTTCAGCAGCCAGCGGCCGGTGGCTGCATCCTGCTCCACCCGGGCGTAGTGGCCGGTGACCACATACTCCATGCCGTGTTCTTCCGCCCAGTCCAGCAGGTGGCGGAACTTCATATATTTATTGCAGTCGATGCAGGGGTTGGGGGTACCGCCCGCCTCGTAGACGCGGATAAATTTTTCAATGATCTGCGCCCGGAAATCGGCGGTGAAATCCAGCACCTGATATGGCATATCCAGTGCAAAGGCCACCTCGGCGGCGTCCTCGATATCCTTTTCCGAGCAGCAGGTCTGGTAGCCGGACTGTCCCAGCGTTTCGTTGTGGGTAAGCCGCATGGTGATGCCGGTGCAGTCGTAGCCTGCCTGCTGCATCAGGCAGGCCGCCACCGAGCTGTCCACGCCGCCGCTCATGGCAATGAGGGCGCGGGGACGGTTTGCAGGGTTCTGAGTGGTCATAGGTTCTCCTTTTATGGGTTCAACACACTAAAGCAGTAGTATAATACTACCGCAGCATAAACCGCTTGTCAAGACGCTATAATTTTCTGCGCCGCAGCCAGCAGCGCCGGTTTTTCGTTGGGGTATTCTGCGCGGATGACGCCGTCCAGCAGCGCTTCCAGCACCCGGCGCAGCGCAGGGCCTGCCGGGATGCCCGCCGCCATCAGGTCGCGGCCGTTCACCGCCAGCTGGCTCACCCGGCAGCATACGCCGTCCGCTTCCAGCTGCCGCGCCCGCTGCGCCGCAAGGGCGCAAGCCGGGGCAGCTTGCGGGTGCAGCGCCGCGCACAGCGCACACAGCCGCTCCACGGTGCGCAGCCCGTACCGCCCTAAAAGCCGCCGGATGGCAACCTCTCCCGCGTGTGCGGGAGTTTCTCCGAGGACCGTCCGCTGGGGTGGGACCCTGCTGCCGCAGGCAGTAGGGCGGGCGATGGAATGGCCCGATTCGTGTCCGAGGAGAAAGCTCCCGTACACGCCCTCCCCTGCCGTTTCCCGCACAAGTATTGCGGTCTCCTCGATACAGGTATTAGAGCAGCGCAGCCGTTTGAGCACCCGGCGGGTGTCGGTCTCGCCCAGAGCGCCCAGCAGCGCCGCCCAGCGCACCGGCAGGTTTTCCTCTCCCGCTGGACATGCATCCACCACCGGCTTTGCGGCGGTCAGGATTTCCGGGGTCAGCTCCGGCAGCACCACAGCCAGCACAGCGGGTTCCAGATACGCCCCCGGCTGCGGGGCGGCCAGCAGCTTTGCCAGTTCCTCCTGAATGCGCTCGGCAGAGATGCAGTCCAAGTGCGGTGCCAGCTGCCGCGCCGCCCGGGCGGTGGCTGCGTCCAATGCAAAGCCGAACCTTGCGGCAAAGCGGTACAGCCGCAGGATGCGCAGCGCGTCCTCGGTAAACCGCTGCTGCGGCTCCCCCACCGCCCGCAGCAAACCGTTTTGCAAATCCGCCTGCCCGCCAAAGGGGTCTACCAGCCCCTCAGCTTCATTATACGCCATGGCGTTGATGGTAAAATCCCGCCGGGCAAGATCCTCCCGCACGTCCGGTACGAACTGCACCGCGTCCGGGTGACGGCCATCGGTATAGCTGCCCTCGGTGCGGAAGGTGGTAGTCTCGTACAGCTGCCCGCCGTATTTGATGGTGACCGTGCCGTGCTGCAAACCGGTGGGGATGCACTGCTCTGTCCCGAACAGTTCCATTACCTGTTGCGGCAGGGCACTGGTGCACAGGTCCCAGTCGTGGGCGGTGCGTCCCAAAAGACTGTCCCGCACGCAGCCGCCCACGGCATAGGCTGCGTAGCCCGCTGTGTGCAGGGCGTCCAGCAGGGCAGCTGCCCCGGGGTCAAGTGTCAGCTTCATTCCTCGTTCTCCTCGTAATGCAGGGTGATGCGTTTGCCGTCAAAGCCGCATTCTGCCGCCGGAAAGATGCTTTGCGCCTGTGCAAGATGCTCCTCCGGGTCGGTGATCATGGGGGAATAGTGCACCAGCCACAGCCGCTTTACACCAGCCTTTGCCGCCAGCGCTGCGCTTTGGCCAAAGGTGCTGTGCCCCCACTGCGCGGCCTGCGCCTGCTGCTCCGGCAGGGCATAGGTGGCATCGCAGAGCAGAAGGTCTGCGCCCTGCGCCGCCTGCTCCAGCGCCGGGCAGGGCGCACTGTCGCCGGAAAAGACGAACCGCAGCCCCTTGCGGGGTGCGCCCAGCACCTCGGCGGGCTGCACCATACGCTCTGCCAGCGGGACAGCCTGTCCCCGCTGCAAAAGCCGCCACTGGGTCACCGGTACGCCCAGCGCCCGCGCCTTTTCCGGGTCGAACCTGCCCGCCCGGGGCAAGTCCAGCCGGTAGCCCAGACTGCGTACCCGGTGCTTTGTTGCCACCGGCAGCAGCGTTGCCCCGGCGGGCCATCCATCCGAAAGAGCATCCAGCGCCACAGGCTGCCCGGCGCGGCAGACCAGCGGCTTTACTGCGTAGGGCAGCGGCCCGGTCAGGGCATACACTGCCCGCCAGACCTCCAAAAGCCCCTCCGGCCCCAGCAGCGTCAGCGGGCGGGTGCGCCCCTGCGCCCCAAGGGTCTGCAAAAGCCCGGGCAGACCAAAAATATGATCCCCGTGGTAGTGGGTCAGACAGATGGCGTCCGCGCGCATCAGGTTCACCCCGGCGCGGCGGGCAGCGGTTTGGGTGCCCTCGCCGCAGTCCAGCAGCAGGCTGTGCCCGCCGCACTCCGCCACAGCGGCGGTCAGGGCGCGCTCCGGCAGCGGCATGGTGGCAGCCGTGCCCAGCAGTGTAATGGTCAGCATAAGCAGTTCCTCCGTGGTTCTTCCCTGTTATCTTACCACAAACCCCGCCGGTGCACAATTCTTTCTGCCGCGGCATAAGCTGGGCAGAGCCTTGAAAAAGGAGGGCGCAGCCTATGCAGCGAGACCGCAGAAAACGCTATTCCCCCACCCGGCATCCGGTGCTTTTGCGCAGGGTGCTTTTGGTGCTGTGCATTCTGGCGGTGCTGTGGCTGGGGTACAGCTGCATGATGCCGCAGCTGCTTTTTTCTGCCCGGGGCACCATGATTTTTGTGCCAGACCCGCCGCTGCGGGGGTAGCGGGAAAAATTTTCATTTCATGAAGCACCAAACGCAAAAACAGGGCTGCTGCACGAGGTTTTGTGCAGCAGCCCTGTTCACAACTTATATACTTTCCAGTACCTTTTTCCCGGTCAGCGGGTCGGGGATGCCCAGCAGCGCCAGTATAATGGCCATGCGGATATACACACCGTTATGCACCTGATCGAAATAAGCGGCGCGGGGGTCGTTGTCCACGTCCGGCTTGATCTCATCAATGCGGGGGAGCGGGTGCAGCACCGGCATGGTGGGCGGTGCCAGCTGCAGCAGCTTTTCGTCCAGCTCATAGCAGCCTTTCAACCGCAGGTAGTCCTCTTCGTTGAAAAAGCGCTCCTTCTGGATGCGGGTCATGTACAGCACGTCCAGCCCGGGCAACTCGGCTTCAAGGTCGGCGGTCTCTTTATAGTTCTGGTGCAGCGGGGTCAGGGTCTCGTCCTTGACGTACTGCGGGATGCGCAGCTCCTCCGGCGAGATGAACACGAACCGGTTGCCCTCGAACTGGCTCAGCGCGGCGGTGAGGGAGTGCACCGTCCGGCCGAACTTGAGGTCGCCGCAGAAGCCGATGGTCAAATGATCCAGCCGCTCCTTGCGCTGGCGGATGGTCATCAGGTCAATCATGGTCTGGGAGGGGTGGGCGTGGCCGCCATCGCCTGCATTGATGACGGGCACCCGCGCATACATGGACGCCCGCAGCGGTGCGCCCTCCTTGGGGTGGCGCATGGCAATGACGTCTGCATAGTTGCTCACCACACGGGCAGTATCGGCCACCGTTTCGCCCTTGCTGGCGCTGGAAAGCTGCGCCCCAGCAAAGCCCAGCGTCTTGCCGCCCAGCCGCAGCATGGCGGACTCGAAGGAAAGGCGGGTGCGGGTGCTGGGCTCGTAGAACAAGGTGGCCAGAATGCGGCCATCGCACAGGTGGGCATAGGGCGCGGGGTCAGCCTCCATCCGGTCGGCAAGGTCGAGCAGTGCCAGCTGCTCAGCCAGAGAAAAGCTGCCGGGCTCAATAAAATGTCTCACAGCCATTCTCCCTTCAGCACAAACTTTTCGCGCTCGGCACCGGTGGAAACGAACTGGATCTCGTGCCCCAGCTGCTTTTCAAGGAACTCCACATAGGCCTTGGCTTCCTTGGGCAGCTCTGCCCAGCTGCGGCAGCCGGAGATATCCTTGTTCCAGCCGGGCAGCAGCGTGACCACCGGCTGCACACGGTCAAGGTCGGACAGGGTGTCGAAGCGGGGGACTTCCACGCCGTCCAGCTTGTAACCGGTGATGACCGGGATCTGCTTCATGCTGCTCAGCACGTCCAGCTTGGTCAGCGCGATCTTATCCGCGCCCTGACATTGCAGGCCGTAGCGGCTGGCAACGCAGTCAAAGGGGCCCACCCGGCGGGGACGGCCGGTGGCTGCGCCGTACTCGCCGCCGGCCTTGCGCAGCTTTTCGTTCCACGCTTCGCCCATTGCATTCTCTGCTGCAAAGGGGCCAGCGCCCACACAGGTAGAGTAGGCCTTCAGCACACCCACCACATGGTCCAGCTTGCAGTTGGGGATGCCCGCACCCAGCGGCGCGTAGGCCGCCAGCGTGTTAGAGCTGGAAGTGAACGGGAAGATGCCGTAGTCGATATCCCGCATTGCGCCCAGCTGCGCTTCCAGCACGATGCGCTTGCCGCTGTCGTGCGCCTGCTGCAAGAAAGCGCCCACATCACAGATGAAGGGTGCAAAGTACGCCGCCTGCTGCCTGCACCAGTTCAGCAGGGCATCGTAGCTCATGGGCTCCTGATGATAGCAGCCCGCCAGCTCCATGTTTTTGGCGTCCAGGATCATGTGCAGACGGTTCTGGGTGCGCTCCTCGTCCAGATGCAAAAGGTCACCCAGACGCAGGGTCTTTTTGCGGTACTTGTCGCTGTAAGCGTAAGCAATGCCGCGCCGGGTAGAGCCGAACGCGCCGCCCTTTTTGGCAAGGCGGTCCTCTTCCAGCCCGTCCTGTACCTTGTGCCACGGCATGGAGATGGTAGCTTTATCGGAGAGTTTCAGGTTCTCCGGCTCCACCTTCACCCCGCGCGCTTCAATGGCCTCCATCTCCCCGGCCAGATGCTCGAGGTCGATCACCATACCGGTGCCCAGCACGCAGGTCACCTCCGGGTGCAGGATGCCGGAGGGCAGCAGGTTCAGGATGAACTTGCCCTTCTCGGTGACGACGGTGTGTCCAGCATTGTTGCCGCCCTGATAGCGGGCAACGATGTCAGCATGTTCGGCCAGCAGGTCGATGACGCGGCCCTTGCCCTCATCGCCCCAGTTGATTCCAGTAACAGCGGTCAGCATAAACTTCATTTACCTTCTTTTTCATTCTTGTTTCCTGTTCGCGGTGTCTATTATACGAGCGTGCAGAGAATATGTAAAAAGTATCCTGTGTATAGCAGCAATATGTTTTTTACATTGCAAAGGCTGCTGCCCGCATCCGGCACAGCCAAGCCGTAAAAAGCGCTTGCAATTCCGGCGCGCCGTGCTATGATACAAGAAGAGCATAAAGCCGCTTCTGCCGCTGGCCGCGCCGGAAGCCCGACAGGAAAGAGAGGCTGCACCTATGTATGTGGACTGGGAATACTACAAGATTTTCTACTATGTGGCAAAATATCAGAACTTCACCCGCGCGGCGCGGGTGCTGGGCAACAATCAGCCCAACATCACCCACGCCATGAACCGGCTGGAAAGCCAGCTGAACTGCGTGCTGTTCATCCGCTCCAACCGGGGCGTCACCTTAACGCCGGAGGGAGAGCTGCTGTATTCCCGCATTGCCTCGGCAGCGGTGCAGATACAGGATGCCGAGGAGGAACTGAGCGCCACCGCCACGCTGGAGCACGGTGCCATCAGCATCAGTACCACCGAGACCGCTTTGAACATCTACCTGTCCGAAAAGCTGCGCGCTTTCCACACCGAGTACCCGGGCATCCGGCTGCGCATCTCCAACCACTCCACTCCGCAGGCGGTGCAGGCGGTACGCAACGGCGAGGTGGATTTTGCCATCGTGACCACCCCCGCAGAGGTGGAAAACGGGCTGAAAATGGTAGAGCTGATGTCCTTTTACGAAGTCCTTGTGGGCGGCAGGACCTTTACGGCACTGGCCAGCCAGACCCTGAACCTGAAGGAACTGGCCGGTTATCCCCTGATCTGCCTGAACGAGGAGAGCATGACCCGCAGCTTTTACCGGCAGTTCTTTCTGGAACACGACGCGGTGCTGAAACCGGACACCGAAGCCGCCACCACCGACCAGATGCTCACGCTGGTCAAAAGCGAGTTGGGCCTGGCCTTTATGCCGGAGCCCATGGCAGCACCCCTGCTGGCCAGCGGAGAGCTGGTGCAGCTGCACTTGCAGGAGATCATCCCCTCCCGCTCCATCTGCCTTGTCTACGACCATCACCGGCCGCTGAACACCGCCGCCCGCAAGTTCCAGCAGCTGCTGACCAAAGCCGGGGCTCGGAGCACGGAACACAAATAAAGCCGCCCCTCCGGGTGTTATTGCACAGCTGCAAGCTTAACAGGTTCCGCTAAAGGCTTCCCCCGAACGGGGGAAGCCTTTTGTTCCGACAGCTTTCAGCCAAAAGGGGCTGCTGCACCAATGATGTGCAACAGCCCCTTTTTTGTTATTTCCGGGTGCTCTGCGTCAGCTCCCGTTGCTCCTCCTGCAGTTCCTGCTTCAGGGTGCGGTCGATCTCCCGGGTCTCCTGCCGGATGGCGGTCAGATCTTTTTCGATGACCGGGTTCTCTTCCAGTTCCTCCCGGATGAACATCAGCGCAAAGCTGACCAGCAAAAAGCAGCAGGAGATCCAGATGGCTCTGCCACCAAGCTGCGCCGCGCTCTTGCTGCCCAGCCCTGCCCCCAGCGCGAACAGGAATATGATGCCGAAGTAGCGCACCATTCTGTCCTTTGCGCGGGGCTCGTGGGTCTTGCGCCAGATGCAAAAGGCCTCCACGCCGCTGCGCAGGTCGCCGATGCACATGGTACTGGCAAAGGCGTAGCCGTTCACCTTGCGGAAAGCCTGCACCTGCATGGCGCAGGAAAAAGAAACGATGGCGTTGGCCAGCAGGTTCTGCGATTGCGGCAGAAAGCCCACCGCGAACAGCAGCAGCACCTCGCCCAGCACCACCAGCTGCCGCCAGTGCAGCCGCTGCATTGCCTGAAAGTGCTCCCGCATTTTTTCCGCAGCCAGCACCCCCAGCGCAAAGGCGCACAAAGGCACCAGATAGTGCAGCACCTTGTCCCACCGGCCATCCATGATATTGGCGCTCAGCAGCACGATATTACCGGTCTGGGCATTGGCAAACACCTTGCCCCGGAACAGATAGGTGTAGGCATCCTGCAAGCCGCCGGACAGCGAAAGGAACACCGCCGTAAGAAAGGACTCGGACATTTGTCCGTGATGCTTTGTTTTCATACTTGTACCCTCTTTTCGGGCTCTATTATAATACATTTTGCAGCAGTTTCTGATATCATTTTTACATACCGGCTATGTTTTCCGCCCCAAAAGGCACAAAAACCGCGGGTGCCCTTCCCTATTTCAGCGCAATCTGTTAGAATAGGGATAGAAAATCTCGTACACAGGGAGGAGTTTTTAGTATGAAGATCGCAATTCCTTATGAAAACGGTCAGGTGTTCCAGCACTTCGGCCACTCTGCGCAGTTCAAGCTGTACACCGCTGAGGAGGGCCGCATCACCGGTGCCGAGGTGGTCTCCACCGACGGGCAGGGGCACGGCGCACTGGTGGGCTTTCTGGTGCGCAACGGCGTAAATGTGCTGCTGTGCGGCGGCATTGGCGGCGGGGCACAGATGGCGCTGGCGCAGGCCGGTATCCGTCTGTGCGGCGGCATCACCGGCGAGGCCGACAGCGCTGCGGCGGCTTATCTTGCCGGCACGCTGGTCTTTGACCCCAACGCCCGCTGCACCCACCACGACCACGAGGAGAGCCACAGCTGCGGCTCTCATGCCTGCCACGCCGACAAGGGCGGCTGCGCCGGCAATTGCCATTAAGAGCCGTTCCGCTTTCCGGCGGGACGATTTTGAATGCCCTCCGCTTGCGCTCTGGGCATAAGCTAAGGAAAAAATATTTATAATTTCGGAATACCGGAGCGTCTGCGGACGCTCCGGTATTCCATTTTCACAGGTGGGTCGTGGCTGAAAACGGCATTCGCAGCGCCGCTTTCTGCGAAAGCGCGGCACTGCGGGTCAGCGTGCTAAATTTTCTTTACTGAAATCAAAAGCTTTGCACCATCCTGAGAAGAGTGCTCCTTTCCCGTGAAAAAAGGGGTTCAGGAAAGTCCGCGTTTGCGCAGCAATAAAAGCCCCAGTGAGGCTTTTAAGCGGCAGAGCGGTCTGCGCAAGCAGATGGAGGGGCTTTGCCCCGACAAGCTCCGCAGACTTTCCTGAGCCCCAAATTAAGAATAATTTTTCCGCTGACTATGCGCAAAGCAGCGCGGCGCGCATTTCAAATCAGTCTCAGACCTTCTCGATGGTGATGCTCCACTCGCTGGTCATGGCCTCGTCCGGCTCCAGCACCTCGTGCTTTCCGTCCTCGTTCACGCTGTTGGCCCAGCCGTTCCAAGGCTCCATGCAGACGAAGCTCTCGGCATCCTGCTGCCACAGCACGCCGTTTTCAAAGGTCTCGTCGGCGTCTACGGTCACCTTGTGGCCGTTGCCCTTGTCGGTCAGGGTCATGGGGAACTGCACGCCGGTCAGCAGACGGACAGAGTTGTCTGCGCCCTCCTTGCGGGTGAGGGTGATCTTTTCCGGGGCGGCGGGCTGCTCGCCCTTGGCGTTGTCGGAGCAGGTGGCGCACTTGATGTCGAATTCCACGTTCTCCAGCTTGGAGGCGGTAAAGTAGGGGTGGTAGCCAAAGCTGAAGGGCATATCGGTGTTGCCCTCGTTGATGACGGTCAGACTGACCAGTGCCTTGTTGCCCTCCAGATTATAGTTGAGCAGCAGGGTGAAATCGAACGGGTAGAGGAACTTGGTCAGCGGGGTGGACTCCAGTGCCAGCGTCACGCCGTCCGGGCCAACGCTTTCCACTTCCCATGCGCACAGGTCGGCAAAGCCGTGGGTCTCCATGGGGTAAGCCTTGCCGTCAAAGATGTGCACGCCGTTGTCCGGGTTGCCGCAGCTGGGGAACAGCACCGGCACGCCAAAGCGGGGACGGTTGCACTCCGAGAAATTGGGGCGGCGGGTCCAGACGAACTCCTCGCCGTCCAGCGTAAAGCTGGTGATCATACCGCCGCGCTCCGGGGTGATGGTGAGGGCGGTCTTTGCCTCGGGGTCGGTGATGACGTACTGCTCGTAGCAGGCGCCGTTCTCGGTGATGTACCGGGTGGTGATCTGATTCATAAGTAAAAGCCTCCTATTATTGCCGCCGGGTCGCCCCGGCGGGTCATTTTTCTTGCTCGGTCTGCCGTGCATCCAGCTTTTTGAAGTAGTAATCGATGCCGTAGCGGATAAAATATTTGATCAATCGTACTACACCATAAATGATAGCCGCATAAAGCAGCAGTGTCAACAGCAGCACTCCATTTGTGCCCAACATTTCATACACTTCCTTTCTTTTTATGCACAAAAAGGCCGCCGTACCGCTTTTTGCCGTACAGCAGCCCTTTTTTCAGTTACAGAACCACGCCGTCCTTGAAGATGGAGATCTCGCGGAAGCCGTGCTTTTCCGCCTTGGTCTGCTCGCCGCTGGCCACGCGGATGACCAGATCCAGCAGATCCTTTGCAGCCTCGTCGATGGTCTTTTCACCGTCTGCGATGACACCGGTGTTGAAATCGATCCAGCCGCCCTTTTTCTCTGCCAGCGGGGTGTTGGTGGAGATCTTCAGGGTGGGAGCCGGAGCGGAGAACGGGGTGCCGCGGCCGGTGGAGAACAGGATCAGGTGTGCGCCTGCTGCCGTCATGGCGGTAGCGGAGACCAGATCGTTGCCGGGGCCGTAGAGCATATTCAGGCCCTTGGTCACCACGGGGTCGCCGTAGCCGATGACGTCCATGATGGGGGCAGTGCCGCCCTTCTGCACGCAGCCGCAGCTCTTATCTTCCAGCGTGGTGATGCCGCCGGCCTTGTTGCCCGGAGAGGGATTATCGTACACCACCTCGTTGTGGCTGATGAAGTATTCTTTGAAGCCGTTGATCATGTGCTCGGCCTTGCCGAACACTTCCTTGTTGATGCAGCGGTCCATCAGGAAGCCTTCTGCACCGAACATCTCGGGCACCTCGGTCAGCACGGTAGAGCCGCCGCGCTGACCCATCATGTCGGAGAAGCGGCCGATGGTGGGGTTGGCGGTGATGCCGGACAGGCCATCCGAGCCGCCGCACTTCATGCCCACCACCAGCTCAGACACGGGGATGGGCTGGCGCTCAAACTGCCCGGCATAGGCAGCCAGTTCCTTCAGGATATCGCGGGCGGCGGCAAACTCGTCCTCCACATCCTGACAGGTCAGGAACTTGACGCGGTCGTGGTCGTACTCGCCCAGCTCCTCCACGAACTGATCGTGCTGCAGGTTCTCGCAGCCCAGATGCAGCACCAGAACGGCGGCGGCATTGGGGTGGCGCACCAGCGCAGCCAGCAGCTTGCGGGTCTGTGCGTGGTCGTGGCCGGTCTGGCTGCAGCCGAAGGGATGGGTGAAGGTGTACAGACCCTCGATGGAGCCGGTGACCAGATCCTGATTGTCGGCAACGATCTTCTTGGCGATATCGTTCACGCAGCCCACGGTGGGGATGATCCAGATCTCGTTGCGGATGGCGGCGCGGCCGTCCTTACGGCGGAAGCCCATAAAGGTCTCCGGCTCGACCTTAGGCAGCGGAGCCAGATCCGGGGCGGGGTTATAGCTGTACTCCACCTCGCCGGACAGGTTGGTGTGCACATTATGGGTGTGCATCCAAGTGCCGGGGGCGGCGTCTGCGGTAGCATGACCGATGGGGAAGCCGTACTTGATGACGTTCTCGCCGTTCTTAATGGGCTTGACTGCCATCTTGTGACCCTGCGGGATATCCTCCAGTGCGGTGACGGCAAGGCCGTCCACCTCCACCAGCGTGCCCTTGGCAATGGGGTGCAGGGCAACGACCACATTGTCGATGGGGCTGATATGAATTGCCTGCGGCATAGTTGTTCTCCTTATCGTATCGCACAAAAGGGCTGCTGCCCAAAGCAGCAGCCCTTTGTTGTGCGGGTAGGTTGATTTTTCAGCTTACAGGCAGCTCTTGTAAGCAGCCTCGGCACCCTGGGTGCGGATCATTTCCAGATCTGTCAGCACAGCGGCCTCCAGACCCTCGATCTTGGTCAGATCCTGATCCCACATCTGGGTGTTGGTCAGCACAGCGTGCACCAGCTGCGCAGCGGTGTCGTCCTTGTGTGCGTAGTAGAAGTCCAGAGCCCATGCGTCGTCCTGGATCTTGTAGGTGTTGCCTGCGGGGCGCTTGCAGATCAGGCCGTCAGCAGTGCGCTCCTGAATATCGTTGGAGTAGAAGGCGATGTAGGCAGCCAGAGACATGGTCAGGCACTTGGGCAGCTGCTTCTGCTCCTCGATGTAAGCGAGGAAGGAGGGCATGTTGCGGGCCTTCCACTTGGAGGTGGAGTTCAGGGAGATGCTCATCAGCTCGTGGTTGACGAAGGGGTTGTTGAAGCGATCCTCAACAGCAGAGGCAAAGTCCTCCAGATCCTTCTTGTCCAGCGGCAGGGTGGGGATGATCTCCTCGTGCAGCATCTTGTTCATAAAGCCGCGCACGGTATCGTTGTGCATGCAGTCACGGACGATATCAAAGCCTGCCAGATAAGCGCCCAGCACAAAGCCGGTGTGTGCACCGTTCAGGATGCGGACCTTGCGCTTCTTGTAGGGGGTAACATCGGGCACGACCATGACGTTGACGCCGGCCTTCTTGAACGGCAGCTTGTCCTCCAGACCTGCGGGGCCCTCGATGACCCAGACGCCGAACACTTCGCCCACGTCCAGAGCGGTATCGTGGTAGCCGTTGGCCTCTTCCAGAGCGGCCAACTCCTGCGGATCACGGATGCGGCCCGGAACGATGCGATCCACCAGAGTGGAGCAGAAGGTGTTGGCGGTGTTCATCCAGTCGATGAAAGCGGGCTCCAGATCCCAATCCTTAGCGTAGTTGTTGCAGCACTTCTGCAGCTCCTTGCCGTTGTTGTCGATCAGCTCGCAGCTCAGGATGACCAGACCCTTATCGGCAGCGCCGTTGAAGGCCTTGTAACGCTCGAACAGCACGCGGGTCAGCTTTGCGGGGAAGCTGTTGGGGGGAACCTGATCGAACTGGCTGTCGCCCTTGGTGTAGGCAATGCCGGCCTCGGTGGTGTTGGATACAACAGTTTCCAGATCCTCAGAGCGAGCCAGAGCCAGAACCTCGTCCCACTTGCCATCAATGTAGGGGCACACACAGTCAGACACGCAGGAGATCACCCGCTTTGCGTCCACCTTCTGGCCCTTCTCGCTGCCGCGCAGGTACAGGGTGTACAGACCCTCCTGCTCGTTGATCCAGTCTGCCATCTGGGGGAAGTTGCCGATGGGCTGCACCAGCTTGACCTTGCCGTTATAGCCGGCCTTCTCGTTTGCAATATCGTAGAAATAATCCACGAAAGCGCGCAGGAAGTTGCCCTCGCCAAACTGCATTACCTTAACGGGAGCATCCTTCAGGATGTAGCCGTTGTAGCCAGTGCCTTCCAGAACCTTGTAGTTCAAAGTTTCCATCTTATTGATCTCCTTTATAAACTTGCTTTGCATGGCAGGCTCTCGTTTTCCCTGCCATCTTCTGCTCCTATTTTATGCTGTTGTATACAAAGAAGTCAAGTGTTTTGTGCAATGTTTTTAGTCCAAAAATGGCTATTCAGCGCATTTCCAGCGGTTTGTACAATTCCAAGGGTGAAATTTTGGCAGTTTTTCAGTTGTATACATCGGCATTTTCCGGTATACTAAGGATAAGGCAGCCTGCCCGTTCCAAGCAGGTGCAATTTCATGCCCGTTTTTGTCTAAATTTTAACAAATTCATCAGAGAAAAGGAGTTAAAATCCCATGAAAGCATTTATGGATAAGGACTTCATGCTCCAGTCTGCTACCGCACAGCATCTGTATCACGACTATGCAGCTGCTATGCCCATCTGCGACTATCACTGCCATATTCCTCCCCGCGAGATCTACGAGAACCGCCGCTTTGAGAACATCACTCAGGTGTGGCTGGGCGGCCGCAACCCGGACGGCAGCTACTTCGGCGATCATTATAAGTGGCGCGTGATGCGTTCCAACGGCGTGCCCGAGGAGTACATCACCGGTGACAAGCCCGACCGCGAGCGCTTCCAGAAGTTTGCCGAGGCTCTGCCCATGGCCATCGGCAACCCCATGTACCACTGGACCAATCTGGAACTGCACGTTTTCTTCGGCTACGACGGCGTGCTGAACGGCGACACCGCTGAGGAAGTGTGGAACCTGTGCAACGACAAGCTGCAGCACGATCCCAAACTGACCGTCCGCGGCCTGATCGAGCAGAGCAACGTGGCCTTCATCGGCACCACCGATGACCCCATCGACGACCTGTACTGGCACAAGAAGATCAAGGAAGATCCCACCATCAAGTTCACCGTGGCTCCCTCCTTCCGCCCGGATAAGGCCATCAACATCAACAAGCCCGGCTTTGCTGAGTACATGGCTAAGCTGGCTGCCGTTGTGGGCAAGGAAAAGCTGGCCTGCATCGACTGCGTGACCGATGCCCTGACCAAGCGCATCGAGTTCTTTGCCGAGATGGGCTGCCGCGCTTCCGACCACGGTCTGGATTATGTGCCCTACCGTGAGGCCACCAAGGACGAGGTGAACGCCATCTACCAGAAGGTGATGAAGGGCGAGAGCTGCACCGTGGAAGAGGCTGAGAAGTACCAGACCTACATCCTGATCCATCTGGGCAAGCAGTACCATCGTCTGGGCATTGCCATGCAGATCCACTACAACTGCCTGCGCGGCGTGAACCGCAAGATGAACAGCCTGCTGGGCCCCGACACCGGCTTTGACATGATCAACACCGCCACCTGCGGCGGCGAGATCGCACAGCTGCTCAGCGCCCTGAACGACACCGACGAGTGCCCCAAGACCATCATTTACAGCCTGAACCCCGCCGACGATGCACAGATCGGCACCATTCTGGGCTGCTTCCAGAACAGCGAGGTGCCGGGCAAGATCCAGCACGGTTCTGCATGGTGGTTCAACGACCACAAGATCGGCATGGAGGATCAGATGATCCGTCTGGCAAGCCTTGGCCTGCTGGGCAACTTTGTGGGTATGCTGACCGACAGCCGCAGCTTCCTGAGCTACACCCGTCACGATTACTTCCGCCGCATCCTGTGCAACATCATCGGCCAGTGGGTCGAGGATGGCGAGTATCCCAACGATGAGAAGGCTCTGGAGAAGATCGTCAAGGGCATCTGCTTCGACAACGCAAAGCGTTACTTCAACCTGTAAGCGCTTTCCCCTTTTCCTGAACTGAATCTCCGCGCCGCCCGCAGACAATGCCGTCTGCGGGCGGCGCTTTGTTTTGCCCTTTTACGTCCAAAATGCACCGGATATTCCTGTTTTTTCACCTTTTATCGGTTGTTTTCCGTCTTTTTCTATAACTTCTCCGTTATCCCTTGACTTCCCCGTATAAGGAGAGTATATTTTTGCATGGCATTCAGGCCAAATTACTGTATTTTTTGATGGAGGAAACCCATGAATGGTTTAAAAGAAGCCTTCAGCCGCGAGAATCTGCTGAAGGATCTAAATTTCTTTGCCCTGTTGAACCTCGGTCTTGTGCTTACGGCAGTGGGCATCGTATATTTTAAAAATCCCAACCACTTTGCTTTCGGCGGCACCTCGGGTCTATCTATTCTGCTGGCAGACCTGTTCCCCCGCATCAACGTGGGCGGCTTTATGTGGATCATCAACTTGGTGCTGGTGGTACTGGGCTTTATCTTTTTGGGCATCAAGTGCATGGGCTGGACGATCTACTCCTCCTTTGCACTCTCCTTTTTCGTGTCCTGCTGCGAGTGGCTGTACCCCTCCGGCGTGTCCCTGAGCGGCGATGCCATGCTGGATCTGGTGTTCGCGGTGTTCCTGCCCGCACTGGGCGCTGCCATCGTGTTTGATATCGGTGCTTCCACCGGCGGCACCGACATCGTGGCGCTGATCCTTGCCAAGTACACCTCCATGGAGATCGGCAAGGCGCTGATGGTCAGCGATATCCTCATTGTGCTGGCGGCCGCCGTGCGGTTCGGCATGGGCACCGGCCTGTACTGTATCCTTGGTCTCATCGGCAAGTCCTTCGTAGTGGACGGTGCCATTGAAAACATCCGTCTGCGCAAGGTGTGCACCATCATGACTGCAAATCCACAGCCCATTCTGGACTTCATCATCCACGACATGAACCGCTCCGCCACGGTGGAAAAGGCCTACGGTGCCTACACCCACCACGAGCTCAGCGTGCTGGTGACCGTGCTGACCCGCCGTCAGGCTTTGCAGCTGCGCAACTTTCTGCGGGAGAACGACCCCCACAGCTTTATCACCATCGTTAACTCCAGCGAGATCATCGGCAAGGGCTTCCGCTCCTTCAACTAAGACTGCTTCGTATCCTTTTTCATCCATTTTCCGCTAAAGGCTTCCCCCGACCGGGGGAAGCCTTTATTCAGAGGATTACCCCCGTGTTCCGTGCAACTCCGTACTTGAAGAAAAACGCAAAATAGTGTATTATATAGTATTATGAGTAAAAGGGGGCACGCTGTGCCCTGACAGGGGGAACCTATATGGCTGATAAAAACTTTCTGACAGATATCATCGATGCCGACCTTGCCGAGGGCAAGGTGCAGCAGATCCACACCCGCTTCCCGCCGGAGCCCAATGGCTATCTGCACATCGGCAGCGCCAAGGCCATTTATATCAACTGGTCCATTGCCAACCAGTACGGCGGCAAATTCAACCTGCGTCTGGACGACACCAACCCCGCCCGCGAAGGCGAGGAGTATGTCAACAGCATCATCGAGGATCTGCACTGGCTGGGTGCCGACCCCAACGGCGGCATCTTCTACGGCAGCGATTACTTTGACAAGTGCTACGAGTACGCCGAGAAGCTCATCACCGAGGGCAAGGCTTATGTGGATGACCTGACCCGCGAGGAGATGCGCGAGTACCGCGGCTCCGATGCCGGCAAGCCCTCCCGCCCCTCTCCGTGGCGCGACCGCAGCCCGGAAGAAAACCTCGACCTGTTCCGCCGGATGCGTGCCGGTGAGTTCAAGGAGGGCGAAAAGACCCTGCGTGCCAAGATCGATCTGGCAAGCCCCAACATGAATATGCGTGACCCGGCCATCTACCGCATCAAGTACGCCGAGCATCACCGTCAGGGCAACAAGTGGTGCATCTACCCCATGTACGACTTCGCCCACCCCATTCAGGACGCCATCGAGGGCATCACCCACAGTATGTGCAGTCTGGAGTTCGAGAACCATCGCCCGCTGTACAACTGGGTCATCGAGAACATCTTTGGTGCCGAGTTCCCCAAGCAGCGCGAGTTTGCCCGCCTGAACATGACCAACACGGTCATGAGCAAGCGCTACCTGCGCGAGCTGGTGGAGATGGGCATCGTGGACGGCTGGGACGATCCCCGTATGCCTACTCTGTGCGGTCTGCGCCGCCGCGGCTACACCCCCACCTCCATCTTCACCTTTGTGCGGGAAGCCGGCATCTCCAAGTCTGACAACCTGATTGATATGCGTCAGCTGGAAGCCTGCATCCGCAGCGAGCTGGACCTGACCGCACAGCGCCGCATTGCCGTGCTGGAGCCGGTCAAGCTGGTGGTGGACAACTACCCTGCCGACAAGACCGAATACTTTGACGTAGCCAACAACCCCAACCGCGAGGCCAACGATACCACCACCCGCAAGGTGGCCTTTACCCGCGAGCTGTGGATCGACGCTGAGGACTTTGCCGAGGTTCCGCCTCCCAAGTTCAAGCGCCTGACCGTGGACGGCGAGGTGCGCCTGATGGGTGCTTATATCGTCAAGTGCACCGGCGTGGACAAGAACGCCGACGGCAGCATCGCCGCCATCCACTGCACTGCCGACCTCGAGACCGGCAACGGCAACCCCGCCGACGGCCGCAAGGTCAAAGGCACCATCCACTGGGTAAGTGCCGCACACTGCGTGGACGCCGAGGTGCGTCTGTACGACAAGCTGTTCACCGAAGCCAACATGAACGGCATTCCCGAGGGCAGTGACTACAAGGACTACCTGAACCCGGAAAGCGTCACCGTGCGCACCGGCTGCAAGCTGGAAGAGAGCCTGAAGGACGCAAAGCCCGGCGAAAAGTTCCAGTTCGTGCGCACCGGCTTCTTTACCCCGGACAGCAAGAACCCCGGCGTGTACAACCGGGTAGTCACCCTGCGCGACAGCTTCAAGCCCGCAAAATAATCATCCTCAAGGAGAAGATACCATACCATGACCGCAAAAATGACCCGTAATATCCTGCTCATGCTGGTGGCCACCGTGCTGATGGGCATTGTGCTGAACCTGTATATCCACAACACCGGCACCGTACCCGCCGCCGACAACGCCGCACCTCTGACCGATGGCAGCTACACCTCCTCTGCGCAGGGTTGCCTGAGTGAAGTGACCGTCACGGTCACCGTGACCGGCGGCAAGGTGACCGCCGTACAAGTGGACGCCTCTGCCGAGACCCCGGAGCTGGGCGGCAAAGCTGCCGAGACGCTGGCTGCCCAGCTGACACAGACCGGCTCCACCGCCGGTGTGGACGCCATCACCGGTTCCACCATGACCAGCGAGGCCATCTTTACCGCCATGGACGCCTGCCTTGCACAGGCGCAGTGATGCTGTAAACTACAAAAACAAAAACTGCCGCACAGTTGTGCGGCAGTTTTTGCTTTTTACAGCGTGCTTTGCAGCCGTGCGCCGCTGGCGTACTGGGTGCGGCGGTCCATCTGGTTATCCAGCGGCTGGCCGGCGGCATAGCGTTTGAGGTTATGTGCAAAGATATCCACAATGTTGTCCAGCGTCTTGGGCAGGCTGAAGCCGCCGGTGACATGGGGCGTGATGATCACGTTAGGCTCTGCCCACAGAGGATGCTCCGGCGGCAGCGGCTCGGGGTCGGTCACGTCCAGCCCTGCGCCGGAAAGCCGCCCGCTGTGCACAGCCGCTGCCAGCGCCTCGCCGTCCACGGCAGTGCCGCGCCCCACATTGAGCAGGATGGCACCGGGCTTGCAGAGCGCCAGCCGCTCGGCATTGAACAAGTGCAGCGTCTCCGGCGTGCCGGGCAGGCTCAGCGCCACAAGGTCGGCCTGCGGCAGTTCTGCGTCCAATGCGCTCTGCGCCACCACCCGGGTGCAGTAGTCCGGGCAGGGAGTATCCGGGTGCACGGTGCGGCGCACGCCCACCACCTCAGCACCCAGCGCATGCGCCCGCCGGGCAAAGTTCGAGCCGATATCGCCCATGCCCACGCACAGCACCCGGCTGCCCGCAATGCTGCCCACAAAGTGGCCGGTGGGTGCCCAGCGGTGCTCCCGCTGGTTGTCCCGGTAGGTGGGCAGCTCCTTGAGCAGGCTGAGCCACATTGCCAGCATACACTCACTGATGGCCAGACCGTAAGCGCCGGTGGCGTTGGTCACGATGCACTTCTCCGGCAGCACCCCCGGCTCCAGATAGTTATTAGGGCCCGCTGCGTTGGACTGAAACCACTCCAGATGGCCGTTCTGCCGGATCAGCGGCACCGGCAGATTGCCCAGCACGGCATCTGCCCACAGGGCATCCTCCACCGTGGCAGTATCCGGGGTGGTAAAGCGATATGCAAAGCCCTGCACCGCCTCAATGCGGGTCCTCTGCTCTGCGCTGATGGGCAGACAGACAAGGATATGTTTGGACATAATGGAGTCTCCTTCCCTCTTTTTTGTCTATCATACCGCAAACTGTGCGGCGGCACAAGGGGGCGGTTCTGTGCTTTCAGACGCATCCCGTAAAAGAACAATGTCGGGCAGCCCGAAAGCCGCCCAACACCGCATTCTATTTTAGTCCAGTGCACGGATGGCGTCCATCGTGCATTGATACTGCTCTTCCACCTTTGCAAACTGCTCCTGTGTGCCCTCCAGCTGCCCGGCGCGCAGGGTCTCGGTCAGGGTATAGGTGGGCGCATACAGGTTGGAAAAGCCCAGATTCTGGCAGACGCCCTTGAGGGTATGTGCTCCGCGGAACGCCTCCTTCACGTCTCCCCTGCGCAGCGCTTCCTCCAAGATCTGAAAGCTGTCGTCCTGCAAAAACATCCGCACAAATTTGCCGATCATGGCTTCGTTGTGCAGCCGCCCCAGCACCTCCTGATAGTCTGCGCCCATCTTTTTATAGCATTCCTGTATCGTCATCGCTTACGCCGTGCCTTTCTTTTCAGCCTCTGTCTAATTTCCCACCGCCGCACTTCCCGGCGATATAGTGTTATGATAGCACCTTTCCGGCTTGCTTGCAACTAGAGCGCAACAAATTTTGTGTTCTGTCCAGTTTTTGCATCCGCTTTTCGGCAGTTGCACCAAAACCTCACCTTTTTGCAAAAGATGCCTGTCATCGCCCGCTTCCTCACTGCTGCTTTTATTGGCTGAAAAAGTCGAAAAGCACCAATGCCCCTAACTGCGGATTCTGTATTGACGAACCGCGCAAAAAACGATATACTATATTCTGGCGGTGCAGCTGTGCCGCCAGATGTCGGGGTGTTGCGCAGTTGGTAGCGCGCCTGCTTTGGGAGCAGGAGGCCGCGAGTTCGAGTCTCGCCACTCCGACCACAAGAAAAGCCACGATGAACCGTCTATAAATGCGGTTCTGTCGTGGCTTTATTTGTTGTTTGCTTCTTAAAATTCAGTTGGAATGTGCCTTATTTATGCCTTATAACTCGAAAAATGCCTTTTCGGGGCACCTTGAGCGTCCCGAAAAAAGAAAAACACCCGGCGGAATCATACCGCAGCGGACGCGGTCAGTTCCAACGAGTGAATTTTAATCGTGCTTCTGTTCTCCCAGTATCAGTATACCATAAAATGTCGTGTGTATCCATTGACAGGACATACAAGGTTAAACCGTGAACTTTGTGCACTTTTACACTGTTCAACAAGTGTAAAAAGTGCTATAATGATTATGGGGAAGTATACGCTTTGAGCAACACCCCCACCGGAAAAGAGGTTGAATATGCTGTCTGACGCGAAGAAAAAGGCAAATGCCAAGTGGGACAAAGCCCACATGATGATTTTAGGCTGCAAAGTGCGCAAGGATTTTGCGGCCCAGTTCCGGGAAGCCTGTACAGCGGCAGGAACCACACCCAACGCTGTTTTGAAACAGGCAGCGGAACAGTTTTTGAAAGAACACCCGGTATCAGAGGGAGAACCCGCCGGGGAGGAGTGCGCCTGATGGAATTGACAATAGAGAATCTGCGCACACTATCCCGCAGCGGACAAATCTTCCTGACCGCTCATTCACAGGCCCGGCTTTATGAGCGTGGAATCCTGCTGGCTGATATTCGGCAAGCCATCCAGAGCGGCGAGATCATCGAATACCGTCCGGATGATTATCGGTGTCCATCCTGTTTGGTGCTGGGTGTCAATCTGGCGGGCCGCTGGCTCCATGTAGTATGCGGCATCCATGAGGATGCACTGTGGATCCTGACAGCTTACTGGCCCGATCTGGACCATTGGAACGAAACCTTTACCCAGAGAAGAAAGAAAGGGGAATGAACATGACTTGCTTTTTCTGCAAGGGCGAAATGAAGCCCAGTACAACCATTCACACCGTACAGCTGAAGAACTGCGTTGTAGTCATCAAAAACGTGCCCTGCCTGAAATGCGAACAGTGCGGCGAGGTCGTTCTGTCTGCTGATACCGTAGAGAAGATTGAACACATCCTGCAGACGGTGGAAAAGGCCGTGGCAGAGATCACCGTGGTGAATTACCCGGATTGCGCAGCATAACCCCCGGCGGATAGAACCAGAACAACAAAGAGGTCAAGACCTGATAAGATGGGCCTTGACCTCTTTTTCTGCTATCTGTGGGTAAGTCGGGCTGATCTGCTGGAATTCCGAGCAAGTCCGGCTCTTTCCAAAAAATACTTGCGCATGCGGGAGCGGAAAATCTATCCCCTTCCCTCGGTCGCCCGGCTCTATCCGTTTTCAGCGAGTAGGGGGACCCCGCCAGGGTGAACAGCTTGCATCCAGCGGATGCAGATCAAAGGGTTTGGGATGCTGCCCCAACAAGGCCGCTTTGTATAAACAAAGACATTGCTTGCAAGGCTTTGTGCGTACAAAAGCACTGCTTGCTGCTCCTAGGCCCTCTGCAAGAGCACACGACTTTCACCGAAAGTCTAGTGTGTTACACCTCGCCGGGTAGGGTGTATTGTGCAGAATGACGGACATTCACGCGCGCGCACAGGCGCACGAGGCTGGCGGGATTGTCAGGGGACACCACGAATAAGGCCCAAGAGCAAAGCCGTTATTTTTCGGGGCCGGGGGTGCTGTTTTTTCATCAGCCCGCCGGGTGCAGAGTGGACGTTTCTTTCTGGCTCTCCTGAATGATTTTCTGGGCTTCAGCTGCGGGATTAGGGCTTTTAAGAACTCTCTTGACCGGCTCCCAAAGCTCTGGATGCTGCTTCAATAAATCCATGAACTCGTCATCAGTCATATTGTGACCGCTTGCAGAAGATACTTTATCGTCATCATCCCATGTACAGGTATAGTTTCTCTTATCCTCGAAGTAGGAGTTTATGCTTGCATCAAAGCTGTCTGCAAGATCATCCAGCTGCCGATGAATGGCATAAACTCCAGGGAAGAGCTCTTCAGGTTCGTTATCGCCCTTTTCCAGCGCTGTATACATGGCACTGATATTTTGAGAAATGCCGCGAAGGATGAAAAGGTCGGCTTGAATATCGGCGAGAACTTTATATGCTTTACTCATAAATTTAACCTCCATTTGTTGTGATGCGTTCTGATGTAGCACTACTGTTCAATTGCCCCGCCGGGCTGCTTTGTTCAGGTGTCCACAGTGGACACTTTTCAGTGCGGCATATAATCATGCAGCAGATGATAGACCGTATACAGGATAAATATCGGAATACTGTCATTCTTCAGTGCCTGACGGATGCAGGCTGCATATTCTTCCGGCGATGCTTCATACATCCGTGTAGTGCGTCTAATCGGCTTGTTCGGGTCAATATCTTTCATAACGCTCACCTCCTTTCCTCAATCTCAAGAAAGCGCTGACACTCTTTGTCAAAGGCAATCGGAAGAATGCCGATGCGTCCTTCTTTGTTTTTGTCCAAGCTGGCCCGGTACTGTTCTCCATCGTCAGACAGTAGCAAAATTGCGTCTGCGTCCTGTTCCAGCTGGCCGGATTCTTTCAGATCAGCGGTGGACGGTGCAGCATGCGCCGCGTTGCGGTTCAGCTGAGCCAACGCAACCACAAGGATGCCAGTGGTCTGTGCCAGCTCATGCAAGGCGATGGAAATTCCCGTGATGGCTTGATAGCGGTCTTTTGCCTTGCCATCTGCCAGCAGTTGCAGATAGTCGATAAAAACAACCTGTGCTTTCATCCTCTGGGCCTGTGCCTTTACCCATCCTACGCCCCGGCCAGATGCAGAGCGGATATATAGCGGCAGTTTATGCAGCTCTGCAAGACGGTCAAGCTCTGACTGTGGCACAGTCTTGGCTTTTACGTGCGCCAATGGAACAGCCAGACGGTTCGCAATGATACGGTTGGTGAGCGTTTTGGGGTCGGTCTCCAGCGAGAAATAGCACACTCGGAAGCCCCGCCGGGCCTGTTCACAGGCGATCTGCAAGGATAAAGCAGTTTTACCAGCAGATGGTCGGCCTCCGATGATGAACAGATTACCGGGTGACAGATGCAAGAACTTGTCCACCACAGAAACCCCAGTGAGAATATACTGCGGTTCATTGTCCTTATCCCGAATGTACGCTTCTGTCAGCTCTCCAATGGATTGAAAATCCGGGCTGTTCTTGCCGATCGTCAAGGTTTCCCCCATCTGGCTATACAATTCCGGCAGATCATCAAAAGCAGCATTTGCAGATTGCAGGGCGATGGATTGGAAACGGTTCAAGGCCGCCTGCTCCTGCACGATACGCACCCATGCTTCCACGTTGGAACGTGTTGGCCGGACACATTCGGCAGAGTATTCATCAACGCACCCCATAATTGCAGTTTTCAGAGCTGGATACCGTGTGCAGAGCTGAACCGTATCTAGTGTTCCGGTAGCTGCCCAAGAGCCTGACATGGCAGCAAACACAGGTTGCAAATCCGGTTTGAACTGTTCAATTTCCAGCACAGGCAAAACATCTGGTGCGCGTTCTGGTTGTACAAGCACGGTTCCGAGTAAAACTTCCTGTGTGTTCAATGCAGTACCTCCAACTTCTTTTCCGGCGGCTGTGCAGCCTTTTTCCGGGCATCCCGCCGGGCTTCTACATCGCTCAGAGTGCGCACCCCATCAGCCTGCCAGCCCTTCAAAATACCATCAACATACCGCCACTTGCGCACATTGTTCTCTGCGGCTTCGTCAAATGCCTTGCAAATAAGCTCAGTCGAATAGACTTCCTGCCACCTTTTGAGCTTGTCCAGAGCAGAGCGCGGGAACGTTCCCAAAGTCTTTTCATAGTGCTGTACAATTTCGGAAAGAGCTGTATCAAGGCGGGAAGCAGCGGCAGCGGTGGTAGCTTTATCTACTACTGCTCTATTCTCTTCTATTCTATACTGGGTTGTCACTTGGTTTCCAGTTGGTATACCAATGGTTGACGGTTGGTTGTCATCCGCCAAAACATAGCGTTTGTTCGCTGTTTCTTTAAGCATTGAAAGCTCGTCTTGGAATATCGTTGATTTGTAGCGGTCACCCCGGAGATAATTGTTCACTTTCCAATCGCTTATCACGATCACCCCGGAACGGAATGTGATAATATAGCCAGATTCTACAAGTACATTCAAATCACTCTCGCAGCATCCGGTAACTCTCATGATAGAACGTGGATTCGATACAAAACCATCATCATCGCCCCGCATCCCCAAATGAAAATATAACGCCTGTGCAGTCAGTGGCATTTCCAAAAAGGAATCTGTTTCGGTTACGTCAATAGAAAACATTCGTTTATTTGCCATTCTCTACCTTACCTCACAACCCGGCGGACATCGTTCGCTGCTTCATCCTGCCCCGCCGGGCCGGGATCACCTTGCTCGAAATACTGGGCAAGGCTGTCCAGATTGACAAGCCACATATGCCCAGCGTTCACAAAGCGGATTTTTCCAGCTTTGCACAGCCGCCGGATGTAGCAGGGCGACAGCCCATAGATTTCAGCGGCCTTTTTGACCGTCCCCATATTGGGATATCGGATTGCATCCCCCATTCAGTTCACGTCCTTTCCTGAAATAGCAGCCTGAATCTGGCCTTTGATGTTGCGCAGTTCTTCTACTGCGACTTGCAGTGTTGTGATTTCTCCGGCGGCGATTCTATCACGCAGGGCAATTTCAGCCGTTTCAGACACCGCACGAGCAAGAGAGAGATAGTACCTTGTCCCTACCAGAATTACCCGGCTGTCAGGCTTCTTCCGGGCTGTGCCAACGGTATAGCTGTTGTTGTCTGCGGTCAGATAGTAGTTGTCTATCAGGTGAATCATGTTCTATACCTCCCCCTGCATGGTTTTGGCGGCTGTCTTTGTGCCGCCGGGTGCTTTTGCTAATGTGCGATAAAGAAGTAATAGAAGTGTAAAAAATTTTGCCGTTCCTATCCGGCACTTAGGGCTGTGTCGGATAGGTCAGGCGTTAGGCTTCCGGCAAGTCTATCTTGCCGACAAAGCTGTAATAAATCTCAATGTCCTGCCTGCGGGTGCCGTTCTCGTCATAGCTGCACTCATGCACGACGATTTTCTCAATCATTTCCCGCAAGAGGGTGGGGGTCAATTCTTCAAAAGCAAGGTGCTTTCTCACAATCCCCATGAATTTCTCGGCGTTGACGGTGGCGGCCTGCGACTTGGAAAGTTCCTCCTGCAAAGCGGCAGCCCGGTCTTTCAGTTCCCGCTGCTCCTGCTCATAGTCCGCCGACAGCTCCATGAAACGCTCGTCGCTGATTTTGCCGCTTACATTGTCCTCATACAGCCGCTTGATAATGCGGTTCACTTCGGCAATGCGTGTCTGGGCCTGTTCAAGCTGCTTCGTGGCTGCGGCGGTCTTTCTCTTGCCGCCGATTTCGTTCTGCTGGATGAGCAGCTTTACAAAGCGGCTCTCATGCCTGGCGGCGTATTCCGTCACTTGCCGGAGATTGGAAAGCACGCCCGCCGTCAAAAGGTCGGTGCGGATAAAGTGTGCCGTACAGTCACGGGTACGCTTCTTGTAGCTGCCGCAGATATAACAGTCCTGCTTGCGGTTCTTGTTCTGATACCGCTGCTGATACAGCACATGGCCGCAGTCGGCGCAGAACAGCATACCAGAGAACAGCCCCACTTCATCATAGCGGTTCGGGCGTTTTCGCTGCTTGCGTAACTCCTGCACACGCTCCCATGTTTCCGTGTCGATAATCGGCTCATGGTGATTTGGGAAGATAGCCTGCTTCTCGATGGGGTTCTCAACGCTGTGCTTGACCTTGTAAGAGGGCTTCTCCGTCTTGAAGTTTACCAGACAGCCAGTGTACTCCCGGTTTTCCAGCAGATGGACGACGGTGTTTGTCGCCCACTTGCACTCATAGCCGGGGTGGTAGCGTCGGGTGCTGCCCGTCCTGCGGTATTCCAGCGTCCCCGGCGTGGGGATTTGCTGCTCCGTCAGCATACGGGCAATCTTGGTCGGGCCATTTCCCGCAAGGCAAAGCTGGTAAATCTGCCGGACAACCGGGGCGGCTTCCTCGTCAACGATATAGTTCTCGTCCTTGTCCATGAGATAGCCATAGACTGGCTTGCTGGTTACAGGCTTGCCGCTCATGCCTTTTGCTTTCTTTACTGCCTTGATTTTCTTGCTCGTATCTCTCACCAGCCATTCGTTAAATAAGTTCCGCAGAGGGGTAAAATCATTGTCCATGCCGCCGTTTGCGCTGTCCACGTTGTCATTGACAGCGATAAAACGCACGCCCTTTTGAGGGAACAGCATTTCCGTGTAAAATCCCACCTGCAAGTAATTACGCCCCAGCCTGCTCATGTCCTTGACTATGACGGTGCCGACTTTCCCGGCTTCAATGTCTGCAAGCATGGCTTGAAATCCGGGCCGCTGGAAGTTCGCACCTGAGTAGCCGTCGTCGGTGTACCAGCGCAGATTGGTAAAGCCGTTCTGCTTGGCGTAGGCTTCCAAAATCCGTTTCTGGTTGGAAATGGAATTGCTCTCGCCTTGCAATTCGTCCTCATGGGACAATCTCGGATAAAGGGCGGTAATGAGGTTTTGGGTGGCTTGTCTTAACATAAAATCCTCCGTTTCCGACAGCCAGCCCCACTATTCCGTGGTTTCATTGTACCACGGAACAGGGGCGGCTGTACAGCGGTAAAAGTGATAAATCTGCTTCTTTACAGCTTGTCAAATCGCCTTTTTTTGTGTAGCAGCGGCTTCCGCTTCCAGTACCCTCGCCATCTTGTCGGCGGCGGTGCTGGTGGTGTCTTTCTTGAAAAAGCCGGACACGACAAGAACGGTATTCCCCATGCGGATTTCCGTCACGCAGTCGGGGCGGCGGGTGGTACGGTGGTCGTGCTGCTTGATATTCTCCATAGGCAATACTCCTTTCATTCAGCCAGCAGTTTCTTCATGGTTTCCATTTTCCGCTTTGCGGTTTCCTGCCGGAAGTTGACGCCAGTAAAGCGTATCGGGACGCACATGGACAGCAGTCGGTCATAAATCCGGGAATGGGCCGTGTCTGTCGGCTTTTTCAACTCGTCCAGCGGGCGGTTGGTGGTGGCGATCAGCGGCTTGTTGCTGCGGTATCGGGTATCAATCACATGGAATACCTGTTCCAGTCCATAGTCGGTGCCACGCTCCATGCCGAAGTCGTCAATGATAAGCAGCGGATAGCGGCAAAGGCGGGAAATATACTCATTCCGGCCTGTAAAGCCGGGAGAGAGGTCGCCCAGGATAACGGCGAAGTTCGTCATATATACGGGGACTTCTTTCTCCATGAGGGCGTTTGCGATACAGCCCGCAAGGTAGCTTTTCCCGTTGCCGACGTTCCCCCAGAACAGGCAGCCGATGTTTTCGGCCTGCATTTCTTCCCAATGCTCCGCATACCGCCGGGCAATCCCGGTCTGCGGGTTTCTGCCGTTGTCGTTCTCGAATGTCCATTGCTGCATGGCTGAGTCGGCAAAAGCCCTCTGTTTCAGATTTTCCACGGCTTCCACATGGCGGCGGTGTTCCTCGGCGGCCTGCCGCTGCTCACGGGCGGCTCTCTGGCAGTCGCACTCTGCCGGGTGGCGGTCACGGCCAAACAGCTCCTTACCCTCCGGGAAGTAGGCTTCTTTCGGCGTATGGCACTTTCCGCAGTAAAGCAGTCCGTCCTCGCCGATATAGTCCTCCATCTCCGGGGCGGCGGTTGTCATGTTCTCCAAAATATCTTTGATTTCACTTGTCATAAGCTTTCTCCCTCCATACAGGTATAGTCGGGGATGCCCTGTTTTACGGCTCCCTTTTTGTCATTGGCCGCCCATCTGTGCAAGGCGGCGGCATAATTCTGGTAGGCTTTCCCGCTGGCGGCAAGGTAATGGCTCATTTCCTCAATCAGCCGTTCCAGCCTGTCCGGGTATTCTGCCTGTAACTCGTCATATTCGTCCTTTGACAGAAAAATATTCTCATATCGGCCATAAGCTGTGGGCGGCTCCCCACTCGCTCTCATTGTTTGGTTCTCTATTAAGTTGTTTATATTAGTTTTGTTAGGGGTCGGTTTTCCGACCATCATAGGGTCGGTTTTCCGACCGTCATAAGGTCGCTTTTCCGACTGTATGAGGGTCGCTTTTCCGGCCATCAGTTGGTCGGAAAACCGTACCACTGGGACAGGCGGCACTTTCACATAAAGCCGATTGGGTGCGGAGAAGCCCCGCCGTTCCCGTTCTAAAAGCCCGGCTGCGTCCAGTTCTTTCAAGGCTCCCTTGATGGCGGTACAACCCTTGTCCAGCATTTCCGCTATCTCCGCAACGGGGTAGACAATGAATATCCTGCCCTCGCCGTCCTGCCAGCCGTTCTTCTGTGACAGGGTGGAGCGGTCTAATAAAAGCGCATACAGCAGCTTGGCGGTCTGTGAAATCTCCATTTTCAGCAGGAAACGGGGGTATGGAAGATAGGCGGGCAGCGTGGTGTCTGCCCTGATATAATCAGCGATAGTATCACCTCCCTCTGTGTTGTGTCGTTTTTGGGCTTTGTCACGCATTAGGACGGCATTTCCGGGGGGAAAGGATAAATGTATCGCATACCCTTTGACACCCACGAAAAAAGCCTTGATTTATGCGGGTTTGAAAGGCTCTAAAGCGTGACATTTCTGCCTTTGTTTCCGCTTTCTCTCGGCGGCTTTGCGTTTCTTCATGCACCCGGCGCAGCCGGGGCAGTATTTCCCCCGGTTGGATTTGGGGACAAAGGCCGCCCCGCAGACCGCGCAGCGTTTCCGGCTCCCCCGGTACAAGAGGGCTGCGGCCAGCTCCCCGTCAAGGGGCAGGACAGCCACACGGAACCAGCGGCACATGAGGGAATAGGAAATGCTCTGGACGCACACGCAAGGCTCCCCGTCGTCTAACAGCAGGCAGTTCCCCTCGTCGTAGTTACAGCACTCATGCACAAGGCGGCGGGCTGCCTGGTGCTGGCGGTAGTCCATGCGGGACGGCTTATCGTTCATGGCTCTGCTCCTTTCTGCGGTGCGGCTCTTCCCGGCGCAAAATCTGGTCGATGTTCCGCTTGACGGTCTGCAACTCCCTGAACCGCTGCTTCTGTTCGTGATAGGTGTTGTACAGGCCGTCTTTCTCGGAGATAAGCTGCTCGATCTCGGCCTGCAACGCTTTTCGGCCGGGCAGCTTGGTAAGCCCCTGTGCCTTGAAATACCGGGCGGCGGCTTCGGCTATGATAAAATCGCTCTCGTTTGCCTGGCGGTATGCGGCGCGGGCTTTCTCGGATTTCTGCGCTTTCAGCCCCTCGCGGATGGGCTTGGTCTTGGCATAGGCAAGTACCTGTTGCCGCAACTCCCTTTTCCCTTGCAGCTTCGTTTCCAGTGCTTTCAGTTCGCCGCTGGTCTGGCGCATTTCCTGATAGGCGGTAGCAACGGCGGCTTCAAGCTGTTCCGGGGAAGAAAAGCCGTACTGTTGGTAGATGGTCAGGGTCTTGGCGGCCTGTTTCAGATTGTGTATCTTCGCCCATCGTTCATAGCCTTTGCCCTTGCCCTCGGCCATCTTCTGCTCAATGTCCACAAGCCGCTGCACACTGTCCTGTCTGGGGTCGATTTTCCCTGTCTTTTCGCCCTGTAAGCGGCCTTTCCCGGCGTGTAGGTATTCGGGTATGGCTGCGGTCTGTTCGGCGGCTCTGGCGGCTTGGTGCTGCGGGGTGTAGCGAACCGTTACGCCCCTCTGGGCGTTCTGCTCCAAAACGGCAAGGACGGCGGTGCGGTCAAAGTCGCCGCCCAGCTTCCGGGCGGTGATAGGCTTCGTCCTGTCTGGCGTGAGGTAGGACAGCCGCCCCCGGCTCTCCTTGACGGTCACACCCTCCCGCAACAGCAGAGAGGAAAACTCGTCAAAGCTGGCAGCGGTGGCAAGGGCTTTCCGTAGGGTCTGCCGCAGCTTCTCCTTGTTCGTTTCAAACTTGGTCTGCCGGGGCGTGATACCGCCTGCAATCATGGGGGCGTTCTGCTTGTCCAGTGCGGCCTGTCCCTTTTTCTGCGCCCAATATTCCCGGTCTGTGACACGGTTCTTGCTGCCGTTCAAGAGGTCGATTTGGTAAAGTCCTTCCCGGTGGCACATCTCCATGACCTCGGACTTGAAGTAGCGTAGGGCTGCGTCGGTGCAGCGGTGCTTGCACCCGGCTTTCGTGTCCGCTGGCCTGTCCATGTAGGGCAGGAACGGCACTTCCTCTATCCGCAGGCTGTTAATGACGATATGCACATGGATGTTGCCGCTGTGGTTATGCCCGTCCGGGTGGGTGCAGACAAGGGCCTGATGGCCGGGGAAATGCTCTTTACAGAATTGCTCCCCCAACGCCTGCGCCCGGTCTACGGTCAGGCCGTTGTCCGGCCCGTCCCGTGGGTCAAAGCTGATGATATAGTGGTGGCTTTTCACATCCTCCCGCCGCTGATTTTTCTCATAGCGGAGATTGGAGCGCATACACGCAACGGCAAAATCCTCGCCGCCGCAGTTCAGCGTGGACAAGCGATAATCCTCACGGGGGATAAGCCTGCCGTTTTCATCAAGGACGGGCTTCATAGTAAATTCGTCATGCTCAAAGAGCAGGTATTGTTCGGCGGCTCCGTAGTCGGCGTTCTTAGAGCCTAAATGCTTGAGTGTTGCCAACGGCGTCACCTACTTTCTTTAGGACTTCATACTTGAGGGCGGCAAGGTCGGCGGCCGCTTCCCGCAATTCCTTTGCCATAGCCGGGTAGGGGCTATGCCACTCGTTGAGGGTGCGGGCAATCTGGTTGAGATTGCCGCCAATCCTGCCGTACTCGGCTGTGAGCTTCCCGACAGCGGAGAGCAGCTCGTCATTGACTGACGACACATGGAGTACGGGGCGTATGGTAGTGCGCCGGATGGCCTGCCGGAGAAATTCGGACTGACTGATACCATAGGGCGCAAGCCGTTCTGTGAAGTCGGCGTATTCTTCATCGGTCAGCCGGGTTTTCACAACATGGCTGCGGTGGGGGGTGTTGTATCGCTTCGGCATGGGCTGTAAACCTCCTTTCACTTATCACAAAAAATGGGCTGGTCTGTTAGCTATTTTCGGGGCATTTCCTGTCTGCCGGACAGAAATATTTTTGCGGCGTAAGCCGCATAGCAGGGTTTGGGGAAGGCACTCCCCAACAAGTTTCCCGCGAGGGGCAAAACCGCAGAATTGCGGATTTTGGCACCGTGGTAGAAACTTGCTCTAAGAAACTGCCGGACTGCCGTTCACTTCCTACTGCCACTTTTTCAGAAAATCTATAACCAGCTTTTTCATAAAAGGCTGCGGGCTGGCGTTCTTCCTCTTACTCCCTACAACACCGCAAAAAGCAAAAATGACGGACTTTCCGGCAAGAACTTTTCCGGCGGCTCGGTCTTTCCCGACAATAAGGCGTTTCGGAAGCTGCGTTTTGCCCGCTGTCTAAAAAAAACGGCAGCCTTTTTTGGTTTCACTATCTAATACGGAACTTTTGGAAATTTGCCAAAAATGAGCGCAAAAAAAGCAACAAATCTTTTTCGGATTTACTGCTTCATGTGCCGCTGCGGGGCGGCGGGATATTCAGTTTCTATGTTATCGGTCAAGCCGGAACTTGAACAGGCTTTCAATCAGCTTTGTTCTGATGTAGTCCTCCATATCAGAGTTGTAATAGCCGTTCATCTTAGAGAAGTAGCGGATATATCCAGCGTATCGGTCAAGGACGGCTTGTATCGCTATGGGGTCGCCCTCATGTGCCTTTATGATAGTGTCATAGGGGAGAAGTCGGTTACTCATGGGACAGCACCTCCATTTCCTCTTTCAGCCGCTTCAAGGCAAGCCGTATATGCCGCCCGATTGTGCTGCGTGTCCAGCCGCTTTGTTCTCCGATTTCTTTCTGCGTCAAGTGCTGAAAGTAGTACAAAAAGATTTCTTCCTGCGTCTGTTCCGGCAATCGGGCAAGAGCAGCCGCAAGAGAATGCTCATGTACGGTAAGGAAGCAAGCAACCGAAAACAAGAGATAGACCGCCAG
>ERZ835109.470-NODE-470-length-46562-cov-20.365386_pt1 | contig 46562 bp, 41 predicted proteins | sample MGYA00519946_ERZ835109 | MGnify/ENA primary metagenome ERZ835109 (study PRJEB31850, sample SAMEA3708771) | human gut metagenome | biome: human gut; feature: human-associated habitat; material: faeces | place: China | collected 2014 ...
TAATGCTCAACAAGCACAATGTTTTGCATAAGAGCTTGTATACATTGCACAAAAACACCGAAGCTGTGCCTCTCAGAGCCCCAGACGGGCAAAAATCTCGGCCACGCCGTCGTGGTCGTTGTCGTTTTCGCTGACGATGTCGGCCAATTTTCGGATGTGCTCCATGCCGTTTGCCATCACGGCGGCGACGCCTGCCTTTTCCAGCATGGCACGGTCATTCTCGCTGTCACCCACAGCCAGCGTGGCCTCGCGGGGGATGCCCAGATGGTCGGCCAGCGCCAGCAGGCTCTCGCCCTTGTTTACTCCGGCGGCGGTGACCTCGATGTTGTCCGGCGACCCCTGCACCACCTCGACGCCCTCAATGGCCGTAAAGCGGGGCAGATACTGCTGCGCCTCTTTCACCGAGTGGAAGAACATGCAGAACTTCTCCACCTCGTGGGCGTGGCGGCTCATCCACTCACTCTGATCCCGCAGGATGGTGAAGCGTCCATCGTTGGGCTGGATGGCCTCTGTCCCCTTCACCGCCGCCAGACGGGCGAACCGCTCGTCGAAAAAGCGCTGCTGCACCGTGTCGCGGAGAGCGCGCCCGTCGCTGAAGATGTTCAGCCCGCCGGGCAGGCCGTGGAACGCCTCGTAGACCTCCCGGGCCTTTTCCACCGGGAAGCACCGCCGGACGATGCACTCCGGCTGGCTCGTCTCATGCTCTGCGGCGTTGGCATACCGGCTGTAGACACAGCCCAGCGGGTCGCCGCCAAGATCCCAGACCGCCGCGCCGTTGGAAGTGAGGGCGTAATGCACCCAGGGCTGTTTCGCCACTACCGGCGGCAGGCTGGCCAGCGGGCGGCCTGTAGCCGGGATGACCACAACGCCCCGGTCAGACGCCTCGGACAGCACCTTCTGCGTGTAGGGCGAGACTTCGCCGTTGCTGTTGAGCAGGGTGCCGTCCAGATCGAGGGCCGCAAGAAGGATGGGGTGAGATGAAGTAGACATGAAAGCTCCTTTGCGCTTGTAAGTACACGTTTTCTGCCCCGGCACTCCGCCGGGACAGGCTGTCTTTATTCTATAACAGCAAATGGATTTGCGCAAGTCGGCCAAGTGTGGTAAAATGTATCATCGTATGATAAAAACAAGGAGATCTCCATGAAAACTTCTCTTTTTCGCGCACGGCCCCACCTGTGGTATCAGCTGTACTGGGTGGTCTACCTCATCTGGTTCTTCTGGCTGGACCTCACCGTCACCGACCCGAAATATATCATCCACAGCCCGCTGGACGACTTCATCCCCTTCAACGAGTGGTTCATCTTTCCCTATGGCAGCTGGTTCTTCCTGCTGGCAGGCGTCACGGCGCTGCTCTGGTGGCTCGACACTGTCAGCTACGACAAGCTCTGCCTGATGATGTTCTCGGGCATGACCTTCTGCCTCATCCTCTATATGGTGCTGCCCAACGGCCTCGACATCCGCCCCACGGTGGAAGAAGTGGGCCGCAGCAACATCGCTATGACCCTGATGCAGCTCATCTGGAAAGCCGACGCCTCAGTAAACGTCTGCCCCTCCATCCACTGCCAGAGTTCTGCCTGCATGGCCATCGCCTTCTCGGGCAGCACACTGGCGAAAGACCGCCCGTGGCTCAAAGTGCTGGCCTTCGGCTGGGCGGCGCTCATCTGCGCGTCCACCGTCTTTACCAAGCAGCACTCCATCATCGATGTCTTCTGCGGGCTGGCCGTGGCATTCATCTGGGTGCCGGTGCTCTATCTCCACCCCCGGAAACGTTGAACTTTTTGGTAAAATATACAGTTTTTTATTGCCGCTGCTCTTGACGGCGCAGATGCCCGCGGGTACAATGGTGGTAGCTGATATATCACATTTCCGGGCATTGCCCGTTTCAGAAGGAGCGTGACTGCAATGGCATCACGAAGCGCACGGGAGGTCGCCTATGAGACCATCCGCAGCCGCATCATCACCATGGACCTCAAGCCCGGCGACGAGCTGAACGACCGGGAGCTGGCCCAGGAGCTGGGCATCAGCCGCACCCCCATGCGGGAAGCCCTCATCATGCTGAACATCGCCCACATGGTGGTCATCAAGCCCCAGAGCGGCACCCATGTGGCCCCCATCGACCTCAAGCTGATGGAGATGGAGCAGTTCGCCCGCTTCACGCTGGAAAAAGAGATCCTGAACCGCATCCGGGGCCGTCTGACTGCCGAGCAGGAAGCCGCCTACCGGCTCAACCTCGAGAGCTACCGCCAGCTGGAGCGCGACCCCGACGCCGAAAACCGGGAGACCCGGATGCTCGACCTCGACAACGCCTTCCACCGCCGGGCTTTCGAGCTGTGCGGCATGGAGGAACACTTTGACCATATGCTCTCCACCTTCCAGCACATCGAGCGGCTGCGCAAGTTCAGCCTGCAGACCGAGGAGAACAAATCCGTCTGCGCAGCTCACACCCGCATCCTCGAAGCTGTCCTGCGCGGCTCCGAAGAAGACCTCAGCCGCGCCCTCAGCGACCACCTCAACCGCTACAAGCTCTCGGTGGAGCAGGCCCGCCAGCGCCACCCCGAGTATTTCACGGAAGGGACGGTCCGCCCGGTGGATTACCACATCTGAATCTGGCACAACACAAAAACGCCGCACAGCGTCTCAAAAATCGCTGTGCGGCGTTTTGTTATGCGTTATGGTTCAGAAGCTCAGACCTTCTCGATGGTGATGCTCCACTCGCTGGTCATGGCCTCATCGACGTCCAGCACCTCGTGCTTGCCCTCTTCGTTGACGCTGTTGGCCCAGCCGTTCCAGGGCTCCATGCAGACGAAGTTCTCGGCATCCTGCTGCCAGAGCACGCCCTTGTCGAAGGTCTCATCGGCATCCACAGTGACCTTGTGGCCGTTGCCCTTGTCGGTGAAGGTCATGGGGAACTGAACACCGGTCATCAGGCGGATGGTGTTGTCTGCGCCCGCCTTGCGGGTGAGGGTGATCTTCTCGGGAGCAGCGGGCTGCTCGCCCTTAGCGTTCTCGGAGCAGGTGGCGCACTTGATGTCAAAGTCCACGTTCTCCAGAGCGGAAGCCATGAAGTAGGGGTGGTAGCCAAAGCTGAAGGGCATCGGCTTGTCACCCTCGTTGATGACGGTCAGGCTGATAGTGGCCTTGTTGCCCTCGAGGTTGTAGTTCACCAACAGGGTGAAGTCGAACGGGTAGAGGAACTTGGTCAGCGGGGTGGATTCCAGAGCCAGCGTCACGCCGTCGGGGCCGACGCTCTCCACGTCCCATGCGCACAGGTCCGCGAAGCCATGGGTCTCCATGGGGTACGCCTTGCCGTCAAAGTTGTGGACGCCGCCGTCGGGGTTGCCGCAGCTGGGGAAGAGCACCGGCACACCGAAGCGGGGGCGGTTACACTCGGAGAAGTTGGGGCGGCGGGTCCAGATGTACTCGTCGCCGTCGAGGGTGAAGCCGGTGATCATGCCGCCGCGCTCGGGGGTGATGGTCAGGCTGGTCTTTGCGGCAGGGTCGGTGATGACGTACTGCTCATAGCATGCACCGTTCTCGGTGACGTACTGGGTGGTGATCTGATTCATAAAATTCAGTCCTCCGTATGTTTCTGGTTTTTCTGGTATTCTGCCAGTTTTTCAAAATAGTAATCGATGCCGTAGCGGATGAAGTATTTGATGATGCGGACAACGATGCAGATGATCGCCGCATAAACAAGCAGTGCAAAGAACATTGCTCCATTTGCTCCTATTCTCATAAATTACTCCTCGCAATGCACAAAAAGGCCGCCGGACGGCGCAAACCGCTCAGCAGCCTTTGATTTTTAAAGAACGACGCCGTCCTTGAAGATGGAGATCTCGCGGAAGCCGTGCTTCTCGGCCTTGGTCTGCTCACCGCTGGCAACGCGGATGACCAGATCCAGCAGGTCTTTTGCGGCCTCGTCGATGGTTTTTTCGCCGTCAGCGATGACGCCGGTGTTGAAGTCGATCCAGCCCGACTTCTTCTCTGCCAGCGGGGTGTTGGTAGAGATCTTCAGGGTGGGAGCCGGGGCAGAGAACGGGGTGCCGCGGCCGGTGGAGAAGAGGATGAGGTGTGCGCCTGCGGCGGTCATGGCGGTGGCGGACACGAGGTCATTGCCGGGGCCGTAGAGCATATTCAGGCCCTTGGTGACGACGGGGTCGCCGTAGCCGATGACGTCCATGATGGGGGCGGTGCCGCCCTTCTGGACGCAGCCGCAGCTCTTGTCTTCCAGCGTGGTGATGCCGCCCTGCTTGTTGCCCGGAGAGGGGTTGTCGTAGACGACCTCATTGTGGCTGATGAAGTACTCTTTGAAGCCGTTGATCATCTGCTCGGCCTTGACGAAGACATCGCGGTCGATGCAGCGGTCCATCAGGAAGCCCTCGGCACCGAACATCTCCGGCACCTCGGTCAGGACGGTGGAGCCGCCCCGCTGGCCCATCATGTCGGAGAAGCGGCCGATGGTGGGGTTGGCGGTGATGCCGGACAGGCCGTCAGAGCCGCCGCACTTCATGCCGACCACCAGCTCACTCACGGGGATGGGCTCGCGCTTGAACTGACCGGCGTAAGCGGCCAGCTCCTTCAGGATGTCGCGGGCGGCGGTGAACTCGTCGTCCACGTCCTGGCAGGTCAGGAACTTCACGCGGTCGTGGTCATACTCGCCCAGCTCTTCCACGAACTGGTCGTGCTGCAGGTTCTCGCAGCCCAGATGCAGCACCAGAACGGCAGCGGCATTGGGGTGGCGGACCAGAGCGGCCAGCAGCTTGCGGGTCTGCGCATGGTCATGACCGGTCTGGCTGCAGCCGAAGGGGTGGGTGAAGGTGTAGAGGCCCTCGATGGTGCCGGTGACGAGGTCCTGATTGTCGGCCACCATCTTCTTGGCGATGTCGTTGACACAGCCGACGGTGGGGATGATCCAGATCTCGTTGCGGATGGCGGCGCGGCCATCCTTGCGGCGGAAGCCCATGAAGGTCTCGGGCTCCACCTTGGGCAGCGGGGCCAGATCGGGGGAGGGGTTATAGCTGTATTCTACCTCACCGGAGAGGTTGGTGTGGACATTGTGGGTGTGCATCCAGGTACCCGGCTCAGCGTCGGCGGTGGCGTGGCCGATGGGGAAGCCGTACTTGATGACGTTCTCGCCGTTCTTGATGGGCTTGACAGCCATCTTATGGCCCTGAGGGATGTCCTCCAGCGCGGTAACGGCAAGGCCGTCCACCTCGACGAGGGTACCCTTGGCAATGGGATGCAGAGCGACAACGACGTTGTCGATGGGACTGATATGGATCGCCTGCGGCATAGTTTTTCTCCTACTCTTTTATAAGACAAAAGGGCTATAAGACAAAAGGGCTGCTGCCCAAAGCAGCAGCCCTTTTGTGCAAATTTTCAGCTTACAGGCAGCTCTTGTAAGCAGCCTCGGCGCCCTCGGTGCGGATGAGCTCCAGGTCTGCCAGAACAGCGGCCTCGAGGCCCTCGATCTTGGCCAGGTCCTGATCCCACATCTGGGTGTTGGTCAGAACGGCGTTCACCAGCTGAGCAGCGGTGTCGTCCTTGTGTGCATAGTAGAAGTCCAGAGCCCATGCGTCATCCTGGATCTTGTAGGTGTTGCCTGCCGGGCGCTTGCAGATGAGGCCGTCAGCAGTGCGCTCCTGAATGTCGTTGGAGTAGAAAGCGATGTAAGCAGCCAGAGACATGGTCAGGCACTTGGGCAGCTTCTTCTGCTCCTCGATATAAGTCAGGAAGGAAGGCATGTTGCGGGCCTTCCACTTGGAGGTGGAGTTCAGGGAGATGCTCATCAGCTCGTGGTTGACGAAGGGGTTGTTGAAGCGATCCTCAACAGCAGAGGCAAAGTCCTCCAGATCCTTCTTGTCCAGCGGCAGGGTGGGGATGATCTCCTCGTGCAGCATCTTGTTCATGAAGCCGCGGATGGTGTCGTTGTGCATGCAGTCACGCACGATGTCGAAGCCGGCCAGATATGCGCCCAGAACGAAACCGGTGTGAGCACCGTTCAGGATGCGGACCTTGCGCTTCTTGTAGGGGGTGACATCGGGGACGACCATGACGTTGACGCCGGCCTTCTTGAACGGCAGCTTGTCCTCCAGACCATCGGGGCCTTCGATGACCCAGACGCCGAAGACTTCGCCGACATCCAGAGCCTTATCGGTGTAACCGTTGGCCTCTTCCAGAGCAGCCATCTCCTTCGGGTCACGGATGCGGCCCGGGACGATGCGGTCCACCAGAGTGGAGCAGAAGGTGTTGGCGTTGTTCATCCAGTCGATGAAGGCAGCGTCGAGGTTCCAGTCCTTCGCGTAGTTGTTGCAGCACTTCTGCAGCTCCTTGCCGTTGTTGTCGATGAGCTCGCAGGAAAGGATGATCAGACCCTTGTCAGCAGCGCCCTTGAAGGCGGTGTAGCGCTCGTAGAGCACGCGGGTCAGCTTTGCGGGGAAGCTGTTGGGAGGCACCTGGTCGAACTGGCTGTCGCCCTGCGTGTAGGCGATGCCGGCCTCAGTGGTGTTGGAGACGACGATCTCCAGGTCCTCAGAGCGGGCCAGAGCCAGCACTTCGTCCCACTTGCCCTCGGAGTAGGGGCAGACGCAGTCATGCACACAGGAGATGACGCGCTTTGCATCGACCTTCTGGCCCTTCTCGCTGCCGCGCAGGTACAGGGTGTACAGACCCTCCTGCTCGTTGATCCAGTCAGCCATCTGGGGGAAGTTTGCGATGGGCTGGATGAGCTTGACCTTGCCGTTGTAGCCAGCCTTCTCGTTGGCAATATCAAAGAAGTAATCCACGAATGCGCGCAGGAAGTTGCCCTCACCGAACTGCATCACCTTGACAGGTGCGTCCTTGAGGATATAACCGTTGTAGCCGGTGCTTTCCAGGACCTTGTAATTCAAAGTTTCCATTTGAGTGTCTCCTTTTACCAAATTGCTTTGCCTTTCACGGGGGCAGCCTGAGCTGCGCCCTTCTCTGCCTCTATTTTATGCTGTTGTATACAAATAAGTCAAGTGGTTCTCAACAGTTTTTTGCCGGAAAAGGGGTCGTTTTTATAAAAACCAGCGAATTGTACAAGTCCGCACGAGATTTTTGGGCAGTTTTTCAGTTGTATACATCGGCATTTTCCGGTATACTAAAGGCAGGAATGGCCTGTTTGCACGGAACAGGCCGATACCCTACTATAAGAATGTTTCAAACTGTCATGACCATTGAAAAAAGGAGTTCTGACCATGAAAGCATTTATGGATAAGGAGTTCATGCTCCAGTCGCCCACCGCACAGCACCTGTACCACGCTTACGCTGAGGATATGCCCATCTGCGATTATCACTGCCACATTCCTCCCCGTGAGATCTACGAGAACCGCCGCTTCGACAACATCGCTCAGGTCTGGCTGGGCGGCCGCAACCCGGACGGCAGCTACTTCGGCGACCACTACAAGTGGCGCGTCATGCGCTCCAACGGTGTGCCTGAGGAGTACATCACCGGTGACAAGCCTGACCGCGAGCGTTTCCAGAAGTTCGCTGAGGCTCTGCCCATGGCCATCGGCAACCCGATGTACCACTGGACCAATCTGGAGCTGCACACCTTCTTCGGATACGACGGCGTGCTGAACGGCGACACCGCTGAAGAAGTCTGGAACCTGTGCAACGACAAGCTCCAGCACGACCCCAAGCTGACCGTCCGCGGCCTCATCGAGCAGAGCAACGTGGCCTTCATCGGCACCACCGATGACCCCATCGACAGCCTCGAGTGGCACAAGAAGATCAAGGAAGACCCCACCATCAAGTTCACCGTGGCTCCTTCCTTCCGCCCCGACAAGGCCCTCAACATCAACAAGCCCGGCTTTGCTGAGTACATGGGCAAGCTGGCCGCTGCTGTCGGCAAGGAGAAGCTGGCCTGCATCAACTGCGTCACCAGCGCTCTGACCGACCGCATCGAGTTCTTCGCCGAGATGGGCTGCCGCGCTTCCGACCACGGTCTGGACTACATCCCCTACCGTGAGGCCACCAAGGAAGAGGTCAACGCCATCTACCAGAAGGTCATGGCCGGCGAGACCTGCACTCCGGAAGAGGCTGAGAAGTATCAGACCTACATCCTCATCCACCTGGGCAAGCAGTATCACCGCCTCGGCATCGCCATGCAGATCCACTACAACTGCCTGCGCGGCGTGAACCGCAAGATGAACAGCCTGCTGGGCCCCGACACCGGCTTTGACATGATCAACACCGCCACCTGCGGCGGCGAGATCGCACAGCTGCTCAGCGCCCTGAACGACACCGACGAGTGCCCCAAGACCATCATCTACAGCCTGAACCCCGGCGATGATGCTCAGATCGGCACCATCCTCGGCTGCTTCCAGAACAGCGAGGTCCCAGGCAAGATCCAGCACGGCTCCGCATGGTGGTTCAACGACCACAAGATCGGCATGGAAGAGCAGATGTCCCGTCTGGCCAGCCTCGGCCTGCTGGGCAACTTCGTCGGTATGCTGACCGACAGCCGCAGCTTCCTGAGCTACACCCGCCACGATTACTTCCGCCGCATCCTCTGCAACCTCATCGGTCAGTGGGTCGAGGACGGCGAGTATCCCAACGACGAGAAGGCTCTGGAGAAGATCGTCCGCGGCATCTGCTTCGACAACGCAAAGCGCTACTTCAACCTGTAATCTCTCCTGAGTTACCCAAGACCTCCGCCGTCCACGGACTGCGGAGGTCTTTTTTGCCTGCAAATAAAACGCCCCCGCGTCAGCTATTTCAGCCGATGCAGGGGCATTGCTATCTCTTTTGGGATTTACTTGTTATTGTCAGCGACCATCATCTTGCCGGCCTTGTAGATATCGCCGCAGCCCAGCGTGATGACCAGATCGCCTTCCCGGGCATTCTGCTTCACCCAGTCGGCAGCAGCCTCCAGACTGTCCACCAGCACCGAGCCGGGGATCTGAGCGGCCAGCTTTGCGCTGGTGATGGTGGGGTCGTTGGGCTCACGGCTGCCCATGATGGGGGTGATGACTGCCACATCGGGGATCTTGAGCACATCCACAAAGTCGTTGAACAGCATCTTGGTGCGGCTGTATGTAAACGGCTGGTGGACGGCGATCAGGCGCTTGTAGCCCATTTCTTTGGCGGTGTTCAGGGTGGCGCGCAGCTCGGTGGGGTGGTGGGCGTAGTCATCGATGACCAGCGCACCGTTGCACTCGCCGTACACCTCAAAGCGGCGGCCTGCGCCCTTGAAGTTCAGGGCAGCCTCGGCGCACTGCTCTGCGCTCAGGCCCACAAAGCGGCACACGGCGCACATGGCCAGTGCATTATAAATATTGTGGCGGCCGGGCACGGACAGACGGATGCGGGTGGTGTCGGTCGTATTCCACTCCTTCAGGTCGAACTCGAAGAAGCCGGGCTTATACTCGTTGATGTTGACAGCGCGGTAGTCGCCGTGGTTGTCAATGGCAAAGGTGCGCACCCGGCGGTCCAGCGTGTACATCACGTCCATAGTGTTCTTGTCATCGGCGTTGGCAAAGATCATGAACTGGGTCATCAGGGCAAAGCGCTTGAAGGCGAACTTCAGCTCGCCCATGCTGCCGTAGTAATCCAGATGGTCGTTGTCGATGTTCAGCACCACGGACAGGTAGGGGGTCAGCTTCAGGAAGGTCTCGGCGAACTCGCAGGCCTCGATAACAATATCATCGCCCTTGCCGGCCTTGCCGTAGCCGTTGATGAGGGGCAGCTTGCCGCCGATGACGGCAGAGGGGTCGCGGCCTGCCAGTTCCAGCGCAGTGGTGATCATGGAGGTGGTGGTGGTCTTGCCGTGGGTGCCGGACACGCAGATGCTCTGCTTATACAGGCGGCTCACATAGCCCAGCAGCACGCTGCGCTCCACGGTGGGAATGCCATAGGAGGCGGCTGCGTTCAGCTCCACGTTATCCTTGGAGATGGCGGCAGAGTACACCACCATGTCCGCACCGACAACGTTATCCGCATTGTGGCCAAGGCTGACCTTCACGCCCATCTCCCGCTCGTAGCGGATGATGCTGCCGTCCAGCACATCGCTGCCGGACAGCTCGTAGCCCTTGGCGGCAAGGATCTGGATCAGCGGGTACATTCCGCTGCCGCCGCAGCCGATAAAATGGATTTTCTTTACATGGTCCAGCAGATGCTGGCTATAATCCGAGTACATGAACATAGTAAGGCTCTCCTCCAAATATTAACGGCTGCAGCGCAGACCGATTCCTTCCAAACATAGGGACACACTCTTATTATATAATTTTTGCAGCATAAAATAAACAGGTAAGGCCGAATTTTCGGAAAGAACCATAATTTTTTTGTGAATTTTGTGATATGTGTACAACAAAATCCCGGCAGTATTACTTTGCCCGCCGCCGCAGGATCTCGTCCAGAATGGCATCGGCCACGTCTGCCTTGCTCATCAGGGGCAACTCCCGGGTGCCGTCCGGGGTGATGAAGGTGACCACGTTGGTATCCACCCCAAAGCCTGCACCGGCCACCTTAAGGTTGTTGGCCACCACCATGTCCAGATTTTTCTTGGCAAGCTTCGCGGAGGAGTTTTCTACAAGGTCCCTAGTCTCCATGGAAAAACCACACAGGAACTGGTGGGTCTTGCGGGGGCCGATGGTGCCAAGGATATCCTCGGTGCGCTCCACGGGGATGGAAAGGTCGCCTTCCTTCTTTTTGATCTTGTCGTCGGCCACGGTGGCGGGGCGGTAGTCTGCCACGGCGGCGGCCATGATGAGCACATCGGTGGTGTCAAAGCGGTCAGTCACCGCCTCGTACATCTGCCGGGCGGTGGTCACCGGCACATCGGTGGTGAACTTGACCGGCGGCAGCGCGGTCTGCCCGTGGATCAGGGTCACCTCCGCGCCCCGCATGGCGGCGGCACGGGCAAGGGCGTAGCCCATTTTGCCGGTGGAGTGGTTGGTCAGGTAGCGCACCGGGTCCAGTGCCTCCTGCGTGGGGCCGGCGGTCACCGCGATGCGCACCCCGGCCAGATCCTTCGGGCGGGCGATGGTGTGCAGGATGTGCTCCAGCAGTACCTCCTCCTTGGGCAGGCGTCCGCTGCCCACATCCTTGCAGGCCAGCACACCGCTTTCAGAGGGGATGACGGTAAAGCCGTATCGCTCCAGTGTGGCAAGGTTATCCTGCGTGATGGGGTTTTCCAGCATCCCGGTGTTCATGGCGGGGGCCACCAGCTTGGGGCACTTGGCGGCCAGTACCACGGTGGTAAGCATATCGTCCGCAATGCCGTGCGCCATTTTGGCGATGACGTTTGCGGTGGCGGGGGCGACTAAGATCACATCCGCCTTTTTTGCCAGCGAGATGTGGGTGACCTCAAACTTGAAATCCCGGTCAAAGGTGTCCACCATGCACTTGTGGCCGGTCAGGGTCTCAAAGGTGAGAGGGGTGATGAACTGGGTGGCGTTTTTGGTCATGATGACCTCCACATCCGCCCCCAGCTTGCGCAGTGCACTGGCCACATTGGCCATCTTATAGGCGGCAATACCGCCGCTCACGCCCAGCAGGACGCACTTGCCGTTCAGATCCATGGTTCGTTTACCTCCCGGAAAAACAGTTCTTTTCCACATATCTTACCTTAGTATAATGCAAAACTTCCACCAGCACAACAAAATCTTTGCCGGGAACTTGTATCCTGAACAAAAATGCGGTAAAATACGCTTGACAAAGAGCAAACCGGTTCTTTTCTTTTATTTTGAAAAGGAAAACAGAATTATGATCTTAGCCATTGATATAGGCAACACCACCGTCGCCCTTGGGGGCATCCGGGACGGACGTGTATGCTTTGTGGCGCGCATGGACACGGTGCGCACCCGCACGGCTGCGGAATATCGTGCCGAAATGGATAAAATTTTTGCGCACCGCCGCCACCCGGAGCGCCCCATGCGCTTTGAAGGGGCGGTGCTTACCAGCGTAGTGCCCCAGATCACCGGGGCACTGGCCGAGTGCGCCCGCCACTACACCGGCAAAAAGCCGGTCATCGTTTCGCCGGACATCCGCACCGGGCTGACCATGGGGGTGGACGAGCCCCGCGCCGTGGGCAAGGATCGGCTGGTGGATGCCGCCTATGCGGCGGCAAACTTTCCGCTGCCGATCGTCACGGTAGACCTTGGCACCGCCACCACTTTTAATGTGGTGGACAAAGACCGGGTATTCCGGGGCGGCGTGATCTGCCCCGGCCTTTCCACCGGGCTGCGCGCACTGGGTGAGCGCTGTGCCCAGCTGCCGCAGGTGCATCTGGGCTCCCCGAAAAAAGCCATCGGCACCAATACCGAAAGCTGTATGCTGTCCGGCTCGGTGCTGGGCACCGCCGTGCTCATTGACGGCATGGTGCAGCGCATTGAAGAGGAATTGGGCAGCCCGGCTACACTGGTGGTCACCGGCGGTCTGGCAAAGTACGTCACCCCGCTGTGCCGCCACCCCCTGACCTATGACCCGGAGTTGCTGATGAAGGGGCTGGCACTGCTGTACCAGCTGAACGCCCCGCAGGAGCACGGCCGCAGCCATGGCGGCGGCAGACACTACGGTCAACAGGGACGCCTCCGGGCAAAGCACCCGCACCCCAACCGCCGCACCCGCCGCGAGCCGGAGGCGCTGGTAGGCTGAGGGAACAAGAGGATAAGGGAGAGCATTATGAAACTGGGCATTCTTGGCACGGGTAAGATCGTGCAGGAATTTTTGCCATGGCTTGTGGAGCACACGCCGTTTACTGTGCAGGCGGTGTGTAGCACCCCGCGCTCGGCGGCAAAGGCCGCAGAGCTGTGTGCACAATATCAGATCCCGCAGCACACCACCAATTATTTTGAGCTTTTGCAGTGGGTGGACGCGGTCTACATCGCCGTGCCCAACTTACAGCACGCCCGCTACGCCCGGGTGGCGCTGGAGGCAGGCAAGCACGTCATTGTGGAAAAGCCCATGGCGGTGACCGCCGCCGAGACCGAGGAGCTGGCTGCGCTGGCACAGCGCAAGCGGCTGTTCCTCTTTGAGGCGATGACCACCCAGTACCAGCCCAACTACGCCAAACTCCGGGAGCTGCTGCCCCGGGTGGGCACGGTACGCATGGTACAGTGCAGCTTCAGCCAGTATTCCAGCCGGTACGACGCCTTTTGCGCCGGGCAGACCCCGCCGGTGTTCGACCCGCTGTGTGCGGGCGGCGCACTGATGGATTTGGGCGTGTACAACGTCAGCTACATCGTGGGTCTGTTTGGTGAGCCGAATAAGGCGGTGTATGCCGCCAACATGGAGCGCAATATCGACACCAGCGGTGTGCTGATGATGGATTACAGCGGCTTCAAGGCGGTAAGCCTTGCCGCCAAGGACTGCGCAGCCCCTGCCCGCTGCATCATTCAGGGCACGAAGGGCTATATCCTGCAAAAATCCACCCCGAACTACTGCGGCGGCGTGACCTTCCATCCCAACGAGGGCAAGGAGGAGCACTACAACCTGAACGGAGATCGTCCCCGGCAGGCGGCAGAGTTCGAGGCCTTTTACCGCGCCATGACCGCCGGAGACCAAGAGCTGTGCGCCCGCATGCTGGATACCAGCATCGCGGTGAGCCGGGTACTCACGGTGGCGCGCCGCAGCGCCGGGGTGCGCTTCCCCGGTGACAGATTCTAACGCATTTTTCTCTGGAACACGCCCTGACACAATAACGCGCTTCCAAAGATTTGAATATTCACCTAAAACCCGCAAAGAGCGGGCAGGTTTGCGCCGTATCCGACAAAAAGGGCGGAACGGCAGCAGGAGGAAAACTGAATTATGAAGAATACCAATACCAAGACTCTGACTCGTGTGGCCCTGCTGGTGGCCATTGAACTGGTGATGAAGCTTGTCGGTCTGGGCAGTGTGCCCGTGGGCCCGCTGTACATGAGCTTCCTCACCCTGCCTATCGCCGTGGGCGCCATCACCATGGGCCCCGCCGTGGGTGCCCTGCTGGGCGGCGTATTCGGCGCTGTGAGCTTCTACGATGCCATCACCGGCGCATCTGCCATGACCGGTGCACTGTTCCAGGTCAGCCCGCTGAACACCTTTATCCTGTGCGTGGGTATGCGTGTGCTCATGGGTCTGTGCTGCGGCCTGATCTTCAAGGGCCTGCAAAAGCTGGATAAGTCCCGCACCTGGAGCTACATCCTCAGCGCCATGACCGCACCCGCCCTGAACACCCTGTTCTTCATGGGCTACATCGTGCTGGCTTTCTACGGCTGCGACTATGTGCAGAATCTGGTGTCCGTCAAGGGCGCTGCCAACCCCTTCATGTTCGTAGTGCTGCTGGTTGGTGTGCAGGGCGTAGCCGAATTTCTGGTGTCCGGCATTCTGGGCGGCATCGTCGCCCGCGCCGTGGCAAAGTTCCTGAAGTAAGCCCGGCTGCGCACCATGTCAGGGCGGCGCATCCGTGTTTAGAATAGAAAAATGAATGCTCCTCCGGCAACTGCCGGAGGAGTTTTTTGTTGGGAACGGCTCCAATATCCTTCCTGTGAAAATGCAATGCCGGAGCGTCTGAGGACGCTCCGGCATTGCTCTATTCACAAAAATATCGTCCCGCCTACTCTGTGGCCTTTACTTCTTCTCCCGCAGCTGCTCCAGATAGCCATCGGCCTTGATGGCCTCCGGGGTGAAGGAGTTATTCTTCCACCAGTTCACAAGGGCGGCGGTCACGGTCAGGCCGGTGGTCACCAGCTGCTCCACGGTGGCACTCTCGATGGGCAGCATGGGCTTGCCGCAGGCGCTCAGCACCTGATTGGTCAGTGCCAGCGCCAGCGCAGCCGTGCGTGCCAGGGTGGCGGCAGAAATTTTGCAATGGGTATCGTTCATAGGTTCAGTTCCTCTCTTTCTCTAAATCTGCGATGCGGTGGTTGGCCACCTTCATCTGTTCTTCTAAAATGGGTACGCGGCGGGCAAAGTTGTTATGCTCCCGCACCTCCCGGGTCAGTTCTTCCAGCTTGGTGTCGGTCACCGCCTGGCTTTTTCCGTTGGCGATCAGCACGCCGATCAGGGTCACCGCGCCTGCAATGATGGCTGAGATGATGCCTGTCATCGCGCTCACCCCCTCCACCGGGCTTTGTCTGCCCGGGTGTCCACGTGCACCCAGCCGGCGGCGCGGCCCGCCTTGACGGGGTAGCGTCCCACGCCGCCCCGGTCCGGCATCAGGCTTTCGGCGTAGGCGGCCACGTCCTCCACGCTCACGTCCTGCACCCGGATATCCGCTGCCCGGCCATACAGGTGCTGGCTGAACTTTGCCCCGCCTGCCTTGGCGTTGTGTGCCGGGGTGCGGTAGGCGCTGGTGATCGTCACCGGTTTTCCGAAGTGCTCCCGGATACGCTCCAGCAGTTCTGCCAACGCCGTGTCGATGAAGACAGGGTCGCTGCCGTCCTTGCAGCGGAACTCCCGCACACAGAAGTGCGGCGAGAGGGCGGTGCTGCCGTCCCGGGCAAGAGAATACGCTTGCAATGCCATCGTGCGCCCCCTTACAGCCGTTTCAGCAGCGCTGCGATGGGCTCTGCATAAAACCGCTCGTAGCCCGCTGCGTTGGGGTGGGTGCCGTCGCTGGTGTACTTATCGCCCAGTTCGCTGACGCCGTGTTTTCCCATAGGCGGGGTGGTCTCCGCAATGTCAACGTAGGGCACGCCCCATTTTTTCAGCGCCGCAAGGATGGCAGGCTTATAGGTCTTGTACCAGTTTTCGCTGCCTGCAAACATCCCGCCGTGCGGGAACACATAGGCCACGCGCTTGTCGCTGTGATTCGTTGCCAGATCGTCCAGCATCTTCTCCAGTGCGCCGGTCATGGTCGTTTCATCGTAGGCAGCGGCAAACCCATCGGTCAAGGTGCCCACAGGGGCGTTGTTCCAGGCATCATTCACGCCGCCCTCCAACAGGATGTAGTCTGCCTTTGCAAGCGCTGTGGAGTTTGTCACCACTGTGCTGATGCAGCCACGGGTGCCGCCGTATACCTTATCGGTAATATTCGGGGTCAGCGTTGCGCCGTCCACCGCTTCATTGGTCAGGGTCATGCCGTACTTGTCTGCAATACATTTGCCGTAGCCGCCTGCGCTGCTCTTGCCGTAAGCGATGCTGTCGCCTGCAACGTACAGCGTTTTTCCCGCCAGCGGGCTGATGATCTGACCGCTGATGTCAAACACTTCCATTTTACCACCCCTTCTCGATGTAATCGTTCACCTTGTCGTCACTCAGCAGGCCTTTATACACCCTGCACTGATACAACGTACCAGACCAGAACTGCTGCTTTTTGCTGCCGTCCGCGCTCTGCGCCGCACCGATCAGGAAGGTCTGGGGCACATCTATGATTGTGCCGTTTGTGGTTTTCCACTCGGTCAGCGGGCAGTAGGTACTGCCGCCGCGATATTTTCTGCCGTCGATCTGCACCGCATACCGCGTACGAGTCTTGAAGTGTTCGATGCTGTCTGACAGGGTCACGCCGCCGTAGTTGTAGTAGGCAAACTCGGTCTTTTTGTTCAGCGGGCTGCTGGTGGAGTTGAAGCCGGGCAGATTGCCGGTATCACCGGTCTCGGTCAGGCAGTGCAGGAAGGCAGGCCAGGTGTTGGCATTAAAGTCGTCCCCCGCTTTCGCATCCACTAGGATCGTGTATTGCGGCGTCTCGGTGGAGGCGTGCTCCAGCAGCTTCAGGCCGGTGTCCAGTCCCTGGGTCAGCACGGTCTCGCCGGGCAGACTGTAGATCAGCTGTGCTGTCTCCACTACTTCCACCGTTACCGCGCAGCTTGCACTCTTACCGCCTGCTGTGGCAGTCACGGTGCAGTTACCTGCTTTGATGCCTGTCACCACGCCGTTTGTCACAGTGGCAAAGCCGGCAGGCAGAACGCTCCACACCACCGCCCTGTCGGTTGCGTTCGCGGGCAGCACGGTGGCCGTCAGGGTCTTACTCTCGCCCTCGTTCAGGGTCATGGTCACGGCACTCAGGCTCACGCTCTGCACCGGAACTTCCTGTGCACTGCCGCCCCACTCTGCACGCAGAGCATTCAGGGTGGGCAGCATCGTGTCGGTCTTATAGGCTGCATTTTCAAACAGGTTCAGCAGCAGCGCCTTTGCGTTGGCGGTAAAGCCCTCGCCCGGGTCACCTTTTGCACCCGCCGGGCCGGGGTCGCCCTTTTCTCCCTTGTCGCCTTTTTCGCCCTGCGTTCCGGCAGCATTGGCAATGCCTGCTTCCATGTGGTTCAGCTGGGCAGCCGTCAGGGTCTGGCCGTCCACAAAATTCTGTTTTACGTAGCTCATTTGTTCCTCCCTAAGATCATTTTTCCAAGGATCGCCTGCCCCAGCACGGCAAAAACGTTCTCCTTCGGCGGCTGCGGGTTGCCCCACAGCGTCGCCAGACGGTCACAGACATCCATGGCTGCGTCATTGCCCGCCGCCAGCATGCGCAGTACTGTCAGCAGCGCCTGTTTTTCCGCGGTGGTAATACCGCCGCCTGTGCCCAGCAGCCCCACCAGCGCCTCCCACGCAGGCGTAGCCGGGGCGGGCATCGTGCCCTCTGCCGTGCCGCTGTTGGCGCATACTTTGCACCGCACATCAGCGCTGGTCACGGTGCGGCTGCCGTCCGTGCCCTCAAAGGTGATGCAGCCCGCGCCGGGCACTGCCGTCACCGCCGCCGGTACGGTCAGGATTCCGTTTTCCACCAGCGTAGCCGCGCTTGCGCCGGGGGTGTGCCAGTGGGCACACACGGTCAGCCCCTTCCACTCGCCCCGCTGCTCGATGCGCAGCCGGTAGTTGCCCCGGTTGCCCGCATACCCCAGCAGCAGCTGTCCGCCGGGCACCGCTGCCGCGCCGTTTCTGTCCAGCCGGATGGTCATCTCATTCATGCTGCACCGCCCTTACACATACTGGTAGCCCTCCACGTTGAAGGGATAAGCGTTGTCATTGCTCGCCAGGTTTACATCGACCACGCCGATGTTCACCGTGCCGTTCGCAGCAAAACTCACCTTCACCAGTGCTTCGCCCTTGCAGTAAACGCCGTCCCGCAGATTGTAGGTGTTGCCGCCGCCCACTATGGCCACCGCCGTACCGCCCCGCACGATGCGGGTGCAGCCGTAGTCCGCAGCCGCCGCTGCGGCTACTCCGCCGGTGGTAGCGATCGTGGTACATTCCAGAGGGACCGCCATCCTTACCACAATATAATCCACCTCGTCCGGCACAGTCATCGTCTTGTTGCTTTTGCCCGCTGCACCGTCGCTTGTGTAGACAAGCTTTCCGTTCATGTCCGTCACTCCTCTCAGTTGATTCAGTTTTTCTGCCAGACTAAAGCCCAGCACCGTGTCAAGGTTTTCCGCCGTTACTTCCAGTGTGCCGTCTGCGCTCACGGTCAGGCCCCGCCCCACCTTCACGCCGCCCAGCACGGCTGCAGTGGCGGGTGGCATGGTGCAGCCCATGCCGAATTTCCGGTCTGCCTCGGCCTTGGAGTAGAACCGGTCGTCCGCGCCCAGCTGCAATAGTGCGGCGGCCTTTTCCTGCGCCGACCAGCCTGCTGCCCCGGCGGCGCTGGTCAGCGCTTTTTTTACGCCGTAGGGCAGCAACGCCGGGGTCAGGGGCGCATAGGCTTCGGTCATGCGGTCCAGCTGTGCCGCTGTGGCGGGCACGGTGGTCAGGGTGGCGTCTGCCCGCACCGCAACACCGTACTGCCCGTCTGCACGCACTGCGCCGGACGTTTCCGCTGTGGGCACGGTCTCGCTGCGCACATAGGGGCGCAGATCCGGCAGCGGGGTCGTGTCCGTCTGCACCGCACCGGTGGCACTATTCACGCTGAGGATGCGCACCACCGCGCCGGGCAAAGGCTGTGCCGGGCGCGGCACCGCCGCCACATCCTGTGCGGTCAGCCGCACCGCGCCGCCCTTGCCGTTCACGCTCAGCACCCGTCCATCGGCAGGGGCATAGCTCTCGGCCCGCAGCGCAGCGGCCTCCGCCCGCTTTGCGCAGGCGTTGGCATCGGTGCGGTCGGCAAGGATCTTGTCCGCAGCCTTTTGCGTCAGCGCCGCCTGCACGGCCGTGTCTGCCGCACCGTTCTCGGCGCGGCGGGCGCTCTCCGCTGCGGCGCGGGCGCTTTCCAGCACGCGCGCCACGAACTGCTCGTACACCGAGGGCGGCAGCTCCTCACTGCCGCCGTCCGTAGGCAGGGTGGCGTACACATCGTAGCTGCCGGGGCGGGTATAGGCGGTGTAGCCGCCGCTGCCTATGGCGGCCAGCATCCACTGTCCCCGCACGCTGCCGGTCAGGCGGCGGTCAACCGTCACACTGTCGTCGGCGTCCAGCGGAATGGCGGCCAGCTGCACCCCATCGCTGCGGCGCAGATACAGCGCCAGGGTGCACCCCGCCCACGCTGCGGGCAGGATGAACTGCAGCCGGTCCACCCCCTCGGCGTTCTGTGCGCCAAGGTGCAGCCGGTGCGGCCGGGGCACAAATTCGGTGCCGCCGCACTGCTGCTCAAGGATTTCGATCTCCATGCAAAACCTCCTTTTCTGTTTGCTGTCCCGATTGTACCGCCGGGGGCGCAAAACTATCCAGTGTGTACTAAAAATGTGAAATTTTCTGTTCTTCGGCATTTTGCTAAACGGGGTTTTGGCACCGGAAATGCGAGCTTTTTCCCCCTGCCGGGACCGGGTAATTCCCCTGCAGGTTTTCCATGCAAAACCCGCGATGTGGGGCAGCTTGTTTTGGGCGCAGCGGCCGCTGCTGCGGCCTTATTCGCAGAGAAAAGAGCCGGTGCAAATGTTAAAAATTCATGAACGAATTGCCCCCAGAAAAAAGGAAAAAATCAGAAGGAAACCACCTAAAAACCAAAATATCAAAAGAAACACTGTGAAAATTGCACAAAAAATAATGTTACAAATCTAACAAAGTGCAAGACACAAATTTGACAGATGCTTTACGGTCTGGTAAAATAGCGTTTGTGCAACGAACGTTGCAGCGTTTAAATTCTATCTGGATGAAGTAAAAAGCCGTCCTGCGTACGGCACGGCATGGGCAGATGCGGCCTGTGCCGGGGCAGTTTTGTGGTCTGCCCGAAGCGGATTCCAACCTGTAATACGGTGCTCATTCTTTTTACCCGAAGAGAGCATCGTATTTGACTGTGAGACGCTTATACTCAGAGCAGCCACAGTCCGGGCGGCCGGGGTGCTGATGCAATACAGACCCGCGGCCGCGCCAAATACGACAAAGAGAGGAGTTGTCTCGTATCGCTTCCGTTAAATTGAAGAAAGCAGTTACTGCCGCAAAGCAGGCAGTATCTCCCCGTGTGCTGGCATTTTGTGTCATGGTGGTATGCCTTGTGGCTACCCTTGGCGTCACCGCTGCAAATCTGCGGCTGACCTACGTCACCGACTCCAATGGTGCACGGCAGGTCCTTCTGACCGATGCCGATGCTTCCCCCGCACAGGTCATGCACCTTTCCGGCATCCGCTCTGAGGAGGGCGATGAGGTCTACTACACCGCGTTCAGCGGCAATCTTGCCTCCCTGAACATCGAGCGCGCATTCTCCGTCAGCATCACCGCCGACGGGCAGGAGTACCCTGTAAAGCTGGTGTTCGGCACCGTAGCCGATGCACTGGAGCGCGCCGGTATCACCCTTGAAGGGGACGACTACACCGAGCCGGCGCTGGATCACGTTGTGACCGCCGGCAGCAAGATCGTGGTCCACCGCGTAGACTACGCAGAGCGGGTGGAAACTCAGGCCATCCCCTACGACACCCAGTATGTCTACACCAGCCTGTACTTCCGCAACACCGGCCGCACCACCACGGTGCAGCACGGCGCAGCCGGTCAGCAGACCGTGACCACCCGTGACCGCTATGTGGACGGCGAGCTGGAAAACAGCACCGTTGTGGATACCACCACCACGGTGGAGCCCACCGACCACGTCATCAAGACCTACGGCGCAGGCGCGCCGGTGTCCCCCCTGACCGGCGCGGACGGCACCACCAACGCCCCCACCTCTTATAGCAAGGTGCTCACCGGCAAGGCCACCGGCTACTATTCCCGTACCGGCAAGGGCTCTTCCGGTCTGGGTCTGGGCTATGGCACCGTGGCTGTGGACCCGGACGTGATTCCCTACGGCACCAAGCTCTACATCACCTCCACCGATGGCAAGTTCGTCTACGGCTACGCCGTAGCCACCGACACCGGCATCGCCGTCCAGAAGGGGCAGATCCTTGTAGACCTGTTCTACGAGACCTACGCCGAAAGCGTTATCAACGGCGCCATTCAGGTCAATGTCTACGTTGTAGGCTGAGCTGTAAACAAAACACAATAACCACGCAAAGAGACCGCTGTACAAACTGTGCAGCGGTCTCTTTTGATGTTAATCAGAATACTATTTTTATTTCGGGGTCGGGGAAAGTCTGTGGGCTTTCCCCGACCCCTTTTCTGTTTTCGCAACGCTTTCGCCGGAACCGTTTGTCAAATGAGCAGTTTACACGATGTCGAGCTGCAAATTTTGGATGGTATGCCCACAACATACAGAGAAGTCAAGAAAATTTGTGGTAATTGTATTTGAATTTTGGACAAAAAGTCTTGCAAAACTGGTCAAAACCTTTTAATATAAAAGAGTACAAAGCTGCGGATGCCGCTTTCGGCTTCCGCACGGGGAGGAGCAGTTTATGAAACCGACCGAAGAAAAGATTCAGAGCAACACATCGGACCTGCCGGTGTACCTGTTCAAGCAGGGCAACAACTGCGAGGCTTACCGCTACTTCGGCGCACATCTGGAAACACGGGTCGGGGAGTCCGGCGTTGTGTTCCGCGTATGGGCACCGCACGCCGTAGCCATCAGTGTTGTGGGCGACTTCAACAGCTGGAAGCCCGGCAGCCATCCCATGCGCAAGGTGGATGGCGATTCCGTGTGGGAATTGTTCATTCCCGGCATGAAGGAATACGATGTTTATAAATATTGCGTAACCACCCGTGCAGGCGACCTTGTCTACAAGGCCGATCCCTACGCCTTCCACGCCGAGACCCGGCCGTCCAACGGCAGCAAGGTCTACGATCTGTCCGGCTTTGCATGGCACGACGCCGCATGGCAGACCGCGCAGAAAAAGGCAGACGTGATCAACGGCCCGATGAATATCTACGAGATGCACGCCGGCAGCTGGAAGATGAAGGAGGGCGGCAAGCCCTACAACTACTCCGAGCTGGCGGACGAGCTGATCCCGTACATCAAGGATATGGGCTACACCCATGTAGAGCTGCTGCCGGTGATGGAATATCCGTTTGACGGCAGCTGGGGCTATCAGGTCACCGGCTATTTTGCTCCCACCAGCCGCTACGGCACCCCCAAGGACTTTATGGCCTTTGTGGATAAGATGCACGCCGCAGGCATCGGCGTCATCATGGACTGGGTGCCCGCCCACTTCCCCAAGGATCAGTTCGGCCTGTACAATTTTGACGGCGAGGCCTGCTACGAGGACCCCAACCCCAAGCGCGGCGAGCACAAGGAGTGGGGCACCATGGTGTTCGATTTTGGCCGCAACGAGGTGCAGAGCTTCCTCATTTCCAGCGCACTGTACTGGCTGGAGCAGTACCACATCGATGGTCTGCGCGTGGATGCCGTGGCCTCCATGCTGTATCTGGATTACAACCGCAAGCAGGGCGAATGGGAGCCCAATAAGGACGGCGGCAAGGAGAACCTTGAAGCCATCGCCTTCCTGCGCAAGCTGAACAACACCGTGCTGGGCCGTCACCCCCACAAGTACATGATCGCCGAAGAGTCCACCGCGTGGCCCATGGTCACAAAGCCCGCTTCGGACGGGGGTCTCGGCTTCAACTTCAAGTGGAACATGGGCTGGATGAACGATATGCTCAGCTACATGAAGACCGACCCGCTGTTCCGCTCCGGCAACCACAACAAGGTGACTTTCAGCTTCTTCTACGCTTTCAGCGAGAACTTTGTGCTGCCCATCAGCCACGATGAGGTCGTGCACGGCAAGGGCAGCCTGCTGAACAAGATGCCCGGCGAGTATGACGACAAGTTTGCCAATCTGCGCACCTTCTTCGGCTACATGATGGCACACCCCGGCAAGAAGCTGCTGTTCATGGGACAGGAGTTCGGTCAGTTTGCCGAGTGGAACGAGGCAAAGCAGCTGGACTGGATGCTGCTGGACTACGACAAGCACGCCGAGCTGCAGAACTACGTCCGCACCCTGAACGCCTTCTATAAAGAGCACCCCGCCCTCTGGCAGATCGATTACAGCTGGGAAGGCTTCCAGTGGATCGTACCGGACGACTCGCAGCAGAGCGTCATCGCCTTCCTGCGCAAGGATGCCGCCGGTAAGCAGATCCTTGTCATCTGCAACTTCAACCCCGTCCTGCGCGAGGGCTACACCCTCGGTGCACCGGTGTCCGGCACCTATAAAGAGATCCTGAACAGCGACGATGCCGCTTTCGGCGGCTCCGGCACCGTGCACAACAAGCCGGTGCGTACCCACAAAAAGCCGCAGCACGGCTTTGAGCAGAGCATCACCGTTACCCTGCCGCCCATGAGCACTTTGTACTTTGAGGTGCCCACAAAGCGCACCCGCAAGGCAGCAGAGGACAGCGCGGACAAGCCGGCAAAAAAGACCGCCAAAAAGGCCACCGTCAAGGACGCCGACAAGCCGGTAAAAAAGACCCGCACCACCAAGGCCAAGGCCGCCGAAACGGCGGATGAAAAACCGGAAAAAGCAAAAAAGACCGCTGCCAAGTCCAAAGCAAAACCCGAGGCCGCAGCGGACAAGCCGGTAAAGAAAACCGCCGCCAAGGCAAAGACCGCGGCAAAAGCAAAAACTGAGACCGAAGCAGAAACCAAACCCGCAAAGCGCACCCGCAAAGCAAAAGTACCCAAGGAATAAGGATGCCCACACGGATGCACGCACGAACATTCTGATCTGTTGACTATCATTTCCAAAAAGGAAATGCTAAAGGGGAGAATAAAGCTATGGCAAAAGAAATCGTGGCAATGATCCTTGCCGGTGGACGTGGCTCGCGCTTATACGCGCTGACACAAAAGACGGCAAAACCTGCGGTGTCCTTCGGCGGTAAGTACCGCATCGTGGACTTCCCGCTGTCCAACTGCGTCAACTCCGATATCGACACCGTTGGTATCGCAACGCAGTACCAGCCCCAGAAGCTGAACGAGTACATCGGTAACGGTCAGCCTTGGGATCTGGACCGTCTGCACGGCGGTGTGCACACCCTGCCTCCTTACGAGCAGGCAAACGGCACCGACTGGTACAAAGGCACTGCAAACGCCATCTATCAGAACATTGGCTTCATCGACAGCTATAATCCCGAGTACGTCATTATCCTGTCCGGCGACCAGATCTGCAAGCAGGACTACGCCGACTTCCTGCGCTTCCACAAGGAAAAGGGCGCAGAGTTCTCTGTGGCCGTTATGGAAGTGGACTGGAAGGAAGCTTCCCGCTTCGGCCTGATGGTGGCGGACGAGACCGACCGCATCACCGAGTTCCAGGAGAAGCCCCCGGTGCCCAAGTCCAATCTGGCATCCATGGGCATCTACATCTTCAACTGGGATGTGCTCAAGAAGTATCTGATCGAGGACGAGGCTGACCCCAACTCCAAGAACGACTTCGGCATGAACATCATCCCCGCCCTGCTGCGTGACGGCCGCAAGATGTACGCCTACCGCTTTGCCGGTTACTGGCGTGACGTGGGCACCATCGACAGCCTGTGGGAAGCCAACATGGAAGTGCTGGACCCCGAGAACTCCGGCATCGATATCTTTGATAAGACTTGGAAAATTTACAGCCGCAACCCCGTGCTGCCCGCCCAGAAGATCGGCGAGCGCGCCGTTGTGCAGGACTCCCTCATCACCGAGGGCTGCAAGATCTACGGCAACGTCAAGCACTCTGTGCTGAGCGCAGGCGTTGTTGTGGAAGAGGGCGCTACCGTTGAGGACGCCGTGCTGATGGACGGTGTCGTGGTCAAGGCAGGTGCCGTGGTCAAGCGCTGCATCCTTGCTGAGGACGTTGTTGTGGGCGCAGGTGCAAAGGTCGGCGGCGAGGGCGCTATTGCCCACGTTGGCACCGGTCTGACCATCGGCGCAGGCGCTACCGTCAAGGAGGGCGCAAAAGTGTTTGAATCCGTCAAGGAGGGTGTGGAAGTATGCTGAGACAGAACACCAATGCGTTGGGTATCATTTTCCCCAACAGCTATGACAATACCGTTCCCGAGCTGGTGACCGAGCGCGCAATGGCCTCGATCCCCTTTGCGGGCCGTTACCGCATGGTAGACTTTGTGCTGTCCAGCATGGCCAACTGCGGCATTTCCAACGTTTCCATCGTGGTGCGTAAAAACTACCACTCCCTGATGGATCATCTGGGCACCGGCCGCGAGTGGGATATGGCCCGCCGTCACGGCGGCCTGAACATCGTGCCTCCCTTTGCAGAAAAGGGCGTGCGCATCTACTCCGGCCGTGTGGAGGCGCTGGGCTCCATTCTGAGCTTCCTCGAGCACCAGAAGGAGAAGTATGTGGTCATGAGCGATGCCAACATCGCCGTCAACTACGACTTCAACGCCCTGCTGGCTGCCCATCAGGCCAGCGGTGCCGATGTGACCGTGGCCTATCAAAAGACCGAGATCCCCGAGGGCCGCAAGAACGACAACTACACCCTGACCATTGATGCTGATGGCCGCGTGACCGAGCTGCTGTTCAACGACTACCGCTCCGGTGTGCAGAATCTGGATCTGAACATCTATGTGCTGGAGCGCGAGACCCTGATCAAGCTGGTCAAGGACGCTACCGCCCGCGGCCTGATCTACTTCGAGCGCGACATTCTGGCGCACAACGTCAACATCCTGAACATCCATGCGCTGGAGTACACCGGCTATGTGGCTCATATCTGCGACATGAAGAGCTACTTTGACGAGAACCTGAAGCTGATCGATGACCGCAATCTGGAAGCGCTGTTCCCCAAGGGCAGCCCCATCTACACCAAGATCCGTGATGATAACCCCACCCGTTACGTCACCGGCTCCAAGGTCGTGGATTCCATTCTGGCCGACGGCTGCGTCATCGAAGGCACCGTGGAGAACTGCGTGCTCTTCCGCGGCGTCAAGGTCAAGAAGGGTGCTGTGGTCAAGAACTGTGTCCTGATGCAGGATACCGTGGTCGAGCCCAATGTGGAGCTGGACTGCGTTGTCACCGACAAGAACGTGAAGATCACCGCCGGCAAAAAGCTGTCCGGCACCGAGAGCTTCCCGGTCTACGTCCAGAAGAACCACACCGTCTGATCGAGCAATATCCATAGGGGCGGCTTCCTCCCCGGTAGCCCCTCTTGAGAGGGGCGGGGGCACCTGTGTGCCCCCGCCTGCTCTTTTGTATGCAAGGTTCGCGCCGCTTTTCACGGCGGCGGGGAGCGCGAACATCTGCCTGTATCATGGAAGGAGCGAATCCTATGAAGATCCTGTATGCTGCTTCGGAAGCCAATCCCTTTGCCAAATCCGGCGGTCTAGCCGATGTGGCAGGTGCCCTGCCCAAAGCACTGGTCAAGGACGGCGTGGACGCCCGCGTCATCATGCCCCTGTACGGCGATTTGAAGTACCGCGATAAGCTGGAATACGTTACCAACTACTCCGTGCCTGTGGGCTGGCGCAGCCAGTACTGCGGCCTGTTCAAGGCCGATGTGGACGGCGTGACCTACTATTTCCTGGACAACGAGTATTACTTCAAGCGCCGCGGCCTGTACGGCTTCTACGATGATGGCGAGCGCTTCGCCTTCTTCTCCCGCGCCGTGCTGGAGACTTTGTTCTACATCGACTTCACCCCCGATATCATCAACTGCAACGACTGGCAGACCGCTCTGGTGCCGGTGTACCTGAACCTGTACTATCGTCATCTGGACAAGTTCAACCGCATCAAGACCGTGTTCACCATCCACAACATTGCCTATCAGGGCAAGTACGGTACCGATATTCTGGAGGACACCTGCGGCATCGGCCACCGGGACCAGCATATCGTGGAGTACGACGGCTGCGCCAACTTCATGAAGGGCGCTTTCGAGACCGCCGACAAGATCACCACCGTCAGCCCCACCTACGCACAGGAGATTTTGGACCCGTGGTTCAGCTACGGTCTGGACGCTCTGCTGCGTGAAAAACAGTACAAGCTGTGCGGCATCCTGAACGGCATCGATATGGACGCCAACGACCCCGCCACCGACAAGAACATCCCCTTCAATTACAGCATCAAGACCTTTGAGACCGGCAAGGCCAAGTGCAAGGAAGCTTTGCAGGACAGGTTCGGTCTGCATAAAGACGGCAGCCCCGTCTTTGGCATGGTCAGCCGCATGGTGGGCATGAAGGGCTTTGACCTTGTGCAGAGCATTGCTGACGGTCTGGTGGACCGCGGCATCCAGCTGGTCATTCTGGGCAGCGGCGAGAGCCAGTACGAGAACTTCTTCTCTGACCTGTGCGGCCGTCACCCGGGCCGCGTAGGCACCTACATCGGCTTTGAGCCCAAGCTCTCGCAGGAGATCTACGCCGGTGCAGACGCCTTCATCATGCCCTCCAAGAGCGAGCCCTGCGGTCTGGCACAGATGGTGGCCTGCCGCTACGGCACACCTCCCATCGTCCGCGAGACCGGCGGTCTGCGCGACTCCATCCATGACAGCACCATGGGCGACGGCAACGGCTTTACCTTTGCCGGTTACAACGCCCACGAGCTGTATGTGGCCTGCTGCAACGCACAGGATGCCTACAACAACAAGGAAAACTGGAAGAACCTCGTGCGTCACTGCATGGAGTGCGATTTCAGCTGGGACGTTTCCGCCAAGAGCTACGAGGGTCTGTACAACGAGACCGCAAACCTCTGGTAAGCGTCTGAACCCCAAAGCACCCGCTGGGGCTGCCGCACGTTTGTGCGGCAGCCCCTTTTTTGCTTTTTTTCCGTTTTTTACACTCTGCACAAACTTTTCCGCAAAGTTTGTGCAATGATGCAATCATCGGCGCACAATGTGTGTTATAGGTGCACATTTATGGAATCAGTCTTAACAAACTATGAAATTTTACTATATTTCGGTGGAGAATTGATTGCAATATCCGACGCTTTGAAGTATACTGAGGGCATAGACTTTTTGGCTGCCTGTCCGTCTCCGGCATTTTTTCTAAATGCTGGAATGCGGGCGGCACCCGCAGAAAGGAGCGGCGCAGAACTTGAAGGGCTGGTACAAGGCTTTGGAAGATCTGGTCTGGCTGACCCAGCTGGGGCTGAATATGCTGCTGCCGCTGGTGCTCTGCCTTGCCGGATGCTGGTGGGCTGTGGAGCACTGGGGCTGGCCGGAATGGCTGTTTTTGCCCGCTGTGGGGCTGGGGCTTGCCGCCGGGGCGCAGAACTTCTGGGTGTTCTGCAAGGAACGGCTGGAGCGCTCCAAGCACGAAAAAAATCATCGGGTGGGCTTTAACTCCCACCAGTAATGGAGGTCCGTTTTTATGAAATTGCAGCCGGAATCCAAAAAGGAGCTGCTGCGCATCGCCTGCGGCGTGTCCTTATGCACCGCCGTGATGTGGGTAGTGTTTGCAGCGCTGCATCTGGTGGGCTGGGTGGTCTTTGACTACCGGGTGCTGCTGGGCGGCATCATCGGCGCGCTGGTGGCTATCGGCAACTTTGCCGGCATCTGCTTCGTGGTGCAGAAGGTCATTGACGAGCCGGACGAAAAAAAGCGTAAAGCGCAGCTGCAGATATCCTATAATACAAGGATGCTGCTGCAGGCGCTGTGGATCATCATAGCCATTGCGGCTCCCTGTTTCCAAGCGTTTGCAGGCGTTCTGCCGCTGCTGTTCCCCAGAGTTACGATCTATTATCTCCAGATAACCGGGAAGTACAAGCCGCTCACACCCCCGCAGGAGCCGGTGGACATCGCTGTGGAAGATGACCCCGCCCCTGCTGAGGCGTCTGCGGTGCAGCCCCGTGACGAAGGGGGTGAACAAGAATAAATGGAACTGAACGGCGCAAAGATCCTGTATACCATCCACACCAATATCCCTCTGCTGGGTGATTTTAAAATTACCCAGACCTTGGTAAGCACTTGGATCGTCATGGCGCTGCTCTCGGGTTTTGCCATCTGGCTGGGGCACGACCTCAAGCTGGAAAATGTGTCCAAACGACAGGCCGCAGCCGAGTTCATCGTAACGCGGCTGGAGCAGTTCGTGCACGACAACATGGGCTTCCACTTCGATCAGTATATCCCCCTGGTCGGTGCTATTTTTGCACTGAGCATCGGGTGCAACCTGATCAGCGTTGTCGGCCTGTGGAGCCCCACGGCCGACCTGAACACCGAGGCAGCGTGGGCCATCGTGGTGTTTGTTCTGATCATGTACTACAAGATCAAAACGAACGGCATTCTGGCCTACCTCAAGGGTCTGCTCGATCCGATCTTTATCATGGCACCCATCAATGTGCTGTCAGAGATCTCTACCCCTGTCAGCATGGCGTTCCGTCACTTCGGCAACATCCTGTCCGGTACGGTCATCTCCACACTGCTGTACTGGGCACTGGCAAGCCTGAGCCACGTCATCTTTGGCTGGCTGCCGGGCTTCCTGAGTCAGATCCAGCTGTTCCAGATCGGCATCCCGGCCTTTACCGGTTTGTATTTCGACTGGTTCGGCGGCTGCATTCAGGCGTTCATCTTCTGTACCCTGACCACAATCTTCATCAAACGTGCTGCCGGTGAGGACTAAGGCCTTCCGGCATCCCCCAAAACACAAACACATTTTAGGAGGACAAATCTTATGACTGATTTCCAGTATCTGGCTCGTGGTATCGCTCTGGCAGGCTGCGGCATCGGCGCAGGCTGCGCACTGATCGCAGGTATCGGCCCCGGTATCGGCGAAGGCAACGCTGCTGCTGCTGCCTGTGAGGCCGTTGGCCGTCAGCCGGAGTGCAAGAGCGACGTTACCAGCACCCTGATCCTCGGCGTTGCCCTTTCCGAGACCACCGGTATCTACGGCTTTGTTACCGGCCTGCTGCTGATTTTCCTGGCTCCCGGTATGTTCATGAAGTATCTGGCATAAGCCTCCCGATCCGAAAAAATAACGAAAGGAGACGCTTATGGAACTGTATCAGGCGTTGATCACGCTGGATGGCTGGACCTTTCTGGCCCAGATCTGCAACCTGATGATCCAGCTGGTCATCTTCAAAAAGTTCCTGCTGAAGCCGATCAAACAGGTGATTGCCGACCGCAAGGCCAAGGCCGACAGCGAGATCGCAGATGCGCAGAAACTGCGCACCGAGGCCGAGGCCATGAAAGCGGAGTACGAGCAGAACCTGCAGAACGCCCGCACCGAGGCCAACCAGATCGTAGCTACGGCGCAAAAGACCGCCACCGCCCGCTCGGAAGAGATCGTGGGCGAGGCCCGCGCACAGGCCGCTGCCCTGAAGCAGAAGGCCGAGGCCGACATTGCGCAGGAGCGTAAGAAGGCCGTGAACGAGGTCAAGGACGAGATCGGCGGCATTGCCATGGAGATCGCATCCAAGGTGGTGGAGCGCGAGATCAGCGAAAAGGACCACAAGGACCTGATCGACGAATTTATCAAAAACGTGGGTGAAGCATCATGACCGAAACTGCAAAGATGTACGGCGGCAGTCTGTACGATCTGGCGGCAGAGGAAGGGCTGGAGACCCGCATTCTGGGCGAGCTTGACGAGGTGCAACAGCTTCTGAAGCAAAACCCGGACTACCTGCGGCTGCTCAGCACCCCCAGCATCCCCAAAAAGGAGCGCTGCGGCCTGCTGGACGAAGCCCTGCGCGGGCAGGTCCACCTCTATGTGCTGAACTTTTTAAAGATCCTGTGCGAGAAGGGCACCCTGCGGGAGCTGTCCGGCTGCGCACGGGCTTACCGCATCCGCTACAATCAGGCGCACGGCATTCTGGAAGCTACGGCTGTCTCGGCTGTCCCGCTGACAGAGCAGCAGCGCGCGGCGCTGCACGCCAAGCTGGAAAGTCTGACCGGCAAGACCATCGACCTTAAAACCAAGGTGGATGCCAAGGTGCTGGGCGGTATCCGGCTGGATATCGAGGGCACCGAGCTGGACGGCACCGTCCAGAACCGTCTTGCCTCCCTGCGCCGGGATATTGCGGCGGTCACTCTGTAACATTCCCCTGCCCTTTGCAAACGGGGCAGAGCACAGAACGAATTTCCACCCGAAATGACTATTATGAATTGAGTGGTGAACAAACAAAGATGCAACTGAAACCTGAAGAGATCTCCAAGATCATCCGTGCACAGATCAAGCATTACGAAAATGCCATTGAGCAGAGCGAGACCGGCACGGTCATTATGGTGGGCGACGGCATCGCCCGGGCCAGCGGTCTGGAAAAGTGCATGGCAGGCGAGCTGCTCCAGTTTGACAACGGCGAATACGGTATGGCCCAGAACCTTGAGGAAAATACCGTTTCCATCGTGCTGCTGGGCTCGGATGCCGGCATCAAAGAAGGCAGCATCGTCAAGCGCACCGGCAAGGTGGTTTCCGTGCCGGTGGGCGATGCCATGATCGGCCGCGTGGTCAACGCACTGGGTCAGCCCATCGACGGCGCAGGCCCCATCGAGACCACCGAGTACCGCGCCATCGAGAGCCGCGCTCCCGGCATCATCGAGCGCCAGCCCGTCAAGGAGCCGCTGCAGACCGGTATCAAGGCCATCGACTCCATGATCCCCATCGGACGCGGTCAGCGCGAGCTGATCATCGGTGACCGCCAGACCGGCAAGACCACCATCGCCTCCGATACCATCATCAACCAGAAGGGCAAGGACGTCATCTGCATTTACGTTGCCATCGGTCAGAAGCGCTCTACCGTGGCAAACCTTGTGCAGAGCCTGACCGAAGCCGGTGCCATGGGCTACACCATCGTGGTGTCCGCTACCGCCTCCGAGCTGTCTCCCCTGCAGTATATCGCCCCTTACTCTGGCTGCGCCATGGGCGAATACTTCATGCAGCAGGGCAAGCACGTCCTCATCATCTATGATGACCTTTCCAAGCACGCGGTGGCTTACCGTGCCCTGTCGCTGCTGATTCGCCGTCCTCCGGGACGCGAGGCTTACCCCGGCGACGTTTTCTATCTGCACTCCCGTCTGCTGGAGCGCGCTGCCAAGCTTTCCAACGAGCTGGGCGGCGGCAGCCTGACGGCTCTGCCCATCATCGAGACGCAGGCGGGCGACGTTTCCGCCTACATCCCTACCAACGTCATCTCCATCACCGATGGTCAGATCTTCCTGGAGACCGAGCTATTCCACTCCGGCGTTATGCCGGCAGTCAACCCCGGTATCTCGGTGTCCCGTGTTGGCGGCAACGCCCAGATCAAGGCCATGAAGAAGGTTGCCGGCACCCTGAAGCTGATCTACTCCCAGTACCGCGAGCTGCAATCCTTTGCACAGTTCGGCTCTGATCTGGACGCCGACACCAAGGCGCGTCTGGCACAGGGCGAGCGCATCGTGGAGGTGCTCAAGCAGAACCGCTCCGCGCCCGTGCCCGTGGAAAAGCAGGTCGCCATCCTGTACGCCACCATCCATGACTACCTTGTCAACGTCAAGGTGCCGGATGTGGCAGAGTACGAGAAGAGCCTGTACGAGTATCTGGACAACGATGCCGCCGGGGCTGCCGTGATGGACACCATCCGCACCACCGGCAATCTGGATAAGGACACCGAGGAGCAGCTCAAAGCCGTGCTGACCCGGTATACCGAAAGCTTTGTCAAGGCGCATTAAAGGGAAGGAGGCGTAACGCATGGCTGGTTCCATGAAGGACATCAAGCTGCGCATCAAAAGCGTAGAGAGCACCATGCAGATCACCAAGGCCATGGAGCTGGTGGCTTCCTCCAAAATGCGCCGTGCCAAGGAGCGGGTGGAACACAGCCGCCCCTACTTTGAAACGCTGCACGACACGCTGACCGGCATTGCGGCTGCAGACCCCCGGGCCCGCAGCCCCTACCTGCGCCGGGCAGAGATCAAACGCACCCTGCTGGTCGTCATTGCAGGCGACCGCGGCCTGGCCGGTGGATATAACTCCAACGTGCTCAAGCAGGCGGAGACCCAGCAGGGCCCGGTCACGGTGCTGCCCATTGGCAAAAGAAGTCAGGAGTACTTTGCACACCACGGAGCCGACCTGTTCACCGAAGAGGTGCTGCTGGCGGCGGATGTCTCGGTGGGTGAGTGCTTTGCCCTCTCCCGGAAGATCACCGAGGGCTACCTGAAGGGCGATTACGACGCAGTGAAGCTCTGCTACACCCGGTTTGACTCGATGATGACCCAGACCGCTGTCACCATGGAGGTGCTGCCCCTGACCATTGAGCCCACCGAGGAGCAGAAGGCCGCTGCCCGCCGCAGTCAGATCCTGTACAAGCCCAGCAGCGAGGAAGTGTTCCGCGCCATCATTCCCGAGTATGTGGCCGGTATCGTTTATGGTGCCGTGTGCGAGAGCGTGGCCAGTGAGCTGGCCGCCCGCCGCACCGCCATGGATGCCGCCACCAAGAACGCGGGCGAAATGATCGACCATCTGAATCTGTATTACAACCGCGCCCGTCAGGCTGCCATCACGCAGGAGATCACTGAGATCGTGGCTGGTGCGGAAAATTAAAAAATGAACCAACCTCTCAGTCTCGCTATCGCTCGACAGCTCCCCTGGTAGGGGAGCCTCTGGCGAAGAGATGAAGCTTTGCGGAATGCCAAGGCCTCCCCTCGGTAGGGGGAGGTGGCATCGCGCAGCGATGACGGAGAGGTTTAAGAGAAGGAGTTGTAGCCTATGTCCGAAAAACACATCGGCAAGGTGATCCAAGTCATCGGCCCGGTGCTGGACATCCAGTTCAAGGATGGAGAGCTGCCGGACCTGCTCAACGCCATCGAGATCGACAACCATGGCCAGAAGCTGGTGGTCGAGGTGGCGCAGCTGACCGGTGACAACGTCGCCCGCTGCATCGCCATGAGCAGCACCGACGGCCTGGTGCGCGGCACCGAGGCCGTGGACACCGGCGAGTCCATCAAGGTCCCCGTCGGCGACCAGTGTCTGGGCCGCGTGTTCAACCTGCTGGGTGAGCCGGTGGACAATAAGCCCGCCCCCACCCCGGAGGCTTACTGGCCCATCCATCGCCCCGCTCCCAGCTATGAGGAGCAGCAGTCCACTACCGAAATTCTGGAGACCGGCATCAAGGTCGTTGACCTCATCTGCCCCTACGCCAAGGGCGGCAAGATCGGTCTGTTCGGCGGTGCCGGTGTCGGCAAGACCGTTCTGATCCAGGAGCTGATCTACAACATCGCCACCGAGCACAACGGCTACTCGGTGTTCACCGGTGTCGGCGAGCGCACCCGTGAGGGCAACGACCTTTACGGTGAAATGACCGAGAGCGGCGTCATCAACAAGACGGCGCTGGTCTACGGCCAGATGAACGAGCCCCCAGGAGCCCGTATGCGCGTGGCACTGTCCGGCCTGACCATGGCGGAGTATTTCCGCGACGTCAAGAATCAGGACGTGCTGCTCTTCATCGACAACATCTTCCGCTTCACCCAGGCAGGCTCTGAGGTGTCGGCCCTGCTGGGCCGTATGCCCTCCGCCGTCGGCTACCAGCCTACGCTGGCTACCGAGATGGGCGCTCTGCAGGAGCGCATCACCTCCACCCGCAAGGGCTCCATCACCTCGGTGCAGGCTGTCTACGTCCCCGCCGACGACCTGACCGACCCGGCCCCTGCAACGACATTCACCCATCTGGACGCTACCACGGTTCTGAGCCGTGACATCGCCTCTCAGGGCATCTACCCCGCTGTGGACCCGCTGGACTCCACCAGCCGTATCCTCAGCCCGGAGGTCGTGGGTCAGGAGCATTATGAGATCGCCCGTGCCGTCCAGAAGGTGCTGCAGCGCTACAAGGAGCTGCAGGACATCATCGCCATCATGGGCATGGACGAGCTGAGCGAGGATGACAAGCGCACCGTCAGCCGCGCCCGCAAGGTGCAGCGCTTCCTGAGCCAGAGCTTCCACGTTGCAGAGCAGTTCACCGGTATGCCCGGCCAGTACGTCCCGCTGAAAGAGACGCTGCGCGGCTTCCGTATGATCCTGAACGGCGAGTGCGACGACCTGCCCGAGAGCGCCTTCCTGTTCGCAGGCACCATCGACGATGTGTTCGCTAAGGCGAAGAAGGGGTAAACCATGACGACCTTTCATCTGACGGTGGTCACACCGGACGGCTGCGCCTTTGAGGGGCAGGCCGAGCGTGTGGTCTGCCGCGCCATCGACGGTGACCTTGCCATTCTGGCCAAGCACGGCGACTACTGCACCGCGCTGGGCATGGGCGAGGCCCACATCGTTGATGCCGAGGGCAACCGCCGCCGTGCCGCCTGCATGGGCGGGATGCTCACCGTGCTGGACGGTGAGGTGCGTCTGGTAGCCACCACATGGGAGTGGGCTGAGCAGATCGACCACACCCGCGCCGAGGCCGCAAAAAAGCGCGCCGAAGAGATCCTGGCCCGCAAAGACCTCGACCGCCGCGAGTACGAGATGGCACAGGCCCGCCTCAAGCGCGCACTGGTGCGCACCTCCATCAAGGAATAACAGCTGAAACAAAAGCAAAAACCGGAGCCCCCGCGGGGCCTCCGGTTTTTGCTGTATCAGAAGCTTTTAGAGCATATTTGCCTTCTCGATGAGGCTGCGGATGTGGTGGGCCAGCATCTCGATGGCGGTGGTGTTCTCGCCGCCGTTGGGGACGATGATGTCAGCGTTCCGCTTGCTGGGCTCAACGAAAGCCTCATGCATGGGCTTGACGGTGGTGAGGTACTGGTTGATAACGCTGTCGAGGGAGCGGCCGCGCTCTTTGACGTCCCGCACCAGACGGCGCAGAATGCGCTCATCGGCATCGGTGTCTACGAAAATTTTGTAGTCGAACATGGCACACAGCTCCGGCTCCACGAAGGGGAGGATGCCTTCCACGATGAGGACGGGGGCCGGTTCGATGTGCTGGACCTCGTTGCTGCGGTTGTGGTCGGCGTAGTCGTACACCGGGCAGTCGATGGCGCGGCCAGCCTTCAGCTCCTGTAAGTGGTAGATGAGCAGGGCGTTGTCGAAGGCGTCCGGGTGGTCGTAGTTCAGCTTGCAGCGCTCTTCAAAGGGCAGCTCGTCGTGGCGTTTGTAGTAGCTGTCGTGGGAGATGAGGCGCACCTCGTCCTCCCCGAAAAGTGCCTTGAGCCGACAGGCCAGTGTGGTCTTGCCGCTGCCAGAGCCGCCTGCGATGCCGATGATCAGATTGTTCATGTTCCAAAAACCTCCGCGTGCCGATTGTTGTAGAAAAAATCCCCAGAGTAGGGTATAATATTCTTATCCTACATAATAACACACTTCGCTCTGTTTTGACAGAGCCGAATCTCCGCTGGGAGGCATTTTGATGAAAAAAATCGTTCCTGCCCCATACATCGACCAGACTGAGCGCTGGGTCAACGGCTGCGAGAGCATCAGCAGCGTCATGCTGCTCCAGGCCGTGGGAATCGACATCGACCCGGATACCTTCATCGCCCGCGACCTGCCCCACGCTCCTTACTGGGAGCAGGACGGAAAACTCTACGGCCCTGACCCGTGGCAGGTCTACCCCGGCGACCCCCACGACCACACCGGCTACGGCTGCTATTCGCCCTGTATCGTCAAGGCCCTGAACAGCGCTCTGGAACACGAGGGCGCAGCCGACAAGTTTGAAGTCGTGGACGAGAGCGGCAAGACGGCGGCAGAGCTTTGCTCTTATATCGACGCCGGGATGCCGGTGGTGTTCTGGGCGACGCTGGATTTCCAGCCCGTGCCGGAAAAGCGTGACCACTGGCTGCTGGCCGATGGCACCGACTTTGCGTGGAAGTGCAACGAACACTGCCTGCTGCTGGTGGGCTACGATGACGAAAACTACTGGTTCAACGACCCGTGGCATGACCACGGCGTCTGTCCGCAGCCGAAACAGCTGGTGGAGGACTGCCACGCGGCCCAGGGGCTGTTCGCCGTCACCCTCCGCCCGAAAGGAGAAGTATGAAAAAAGAAGAATTTCAGCAGAACATGAAAGACAGGATGCAGCAGTTCGAGGACGGCGGCCTCCGGCTCCTGAAAAAGGGTCAGAAAGGCATCGTCCATGCGATCTTCAGCCGCTTCGGGCTGGTGCTGCTGCTCATGCTGTTGCAGGTCGGTGTACTGTGGAGCGTGTTCCGGTGGTTCGGCGGACTGCTGCCCCATTACTTCGGCGGCAGTGTGGCCATGTCGGCCTTCATGGTGGTCTACATCCTCAACAGCGAGATGGACAACAGTGCTAAAATCACATGGATGGTCACCATCGCCATCCTGCCGGTCGTGGGCGTACCGCTGTTTTTCTACGTTAAGAGCAACATCGGCCACAACGCCCTGAAAAAGCGTGTGACCCACCTCACTGAGGAGGCCCGGGGCTTACAGCCCCAGTCGCTGGCTGCGGCCCAGGAGCTGGCCGAAGCCGACCCCGGCGCGGCCTCGCTGGCGCGGTATCTCCACGGAAAGGGCGGCGGCTTCTCGGTCTACAGGAACACGGAAGTTACCTACTTCCCCGGCGGCGAGGCCAAGTTCGAAGAGCTGCTTCGCCAACTGGAAAAGGCCGAGAAGTATATCTTCCTCGAGTACTTCATCATTGACGAGGGCCTCATGTGGGGCAAAATTCTCGAGGTGCTGGCCCGCAAGGCCGCCGAGGGCGTGGACGTCCGGGTGATGTACGACGGCACCTGTGAGTTCACCACCCTGCCCCGGGATTACCCCAGCCGCCTCGAAAAGCTGGGCATCCAGTGCCGGGTGTTCTCGCCGGTGCAGCCCTTTGTCTCGACCCATTATAATTACCGCGACCACCGGAAAATTCTCGTCATTGATGGCAAGGTGGGCTTTACCGGCGGCGTGAACCTCGCCGACGAGTACATCAACCACATCGAGAAGTATGGCCGCTGGAAGGACGCCGCCGTCATGCTGGAAGGCGAGGGTGTCCGACCGCTGACCATCCTCTTCCTCGAGATGTGGAGCATCCTCCGAGAGCCGGAGTTTGAGAAGTTCCTCTCCGTGCCGCCCCACTCCGTCCCGGCGAAGGGGTTCGTGGCCCCTTACGGCGACTGCCCGCTGGACGGTGAGCGGGTGGGAGAGATGGTCTATATCGACCTGCTCAACCGCGCCAAGCGCTACATCCACATCATGACGCCCTACCTCATCCTCGACGGTGAGCTGGAAACGGCCCTCAAGTTCGCGGCAGAGCGGGGCGTGGACGTCCACCTCATCCTGCCCCATGTGCCGGATAAGAAGTTCGCCTATGCGCTGGCGAAGACGCACTACAAGTCTCTGCTGGACTCGGGCGTGAAGATCAGCGAGTGGCTGCCCGGCTTTGTCCACGCGAAGGTCTTTGTGGTGGACGACAGCGAGGCCGTGGTGGGTACCATAAACCTCGACTACCGCAGTCTCTACCACCACTTCGAGAATGCGGTCTGGATGAAGGATACCACCTGCATCTCCGCCATCGAGAAGGATTTCCAGAAGACGCTGGAATTCTGCCGCGATGTCGAGCCCACCCGGGAGAGCATCTGGGAGGGCAAAGTGCTGCTCCATCTGGCAGGAATTTTACTGAAAGTTATTGCGCCGTTACTGTAAAACAAAGGGGAATGCCGTTCGGCATTCCCCTTTGTTTTACAAATAATCCTTATCCATCGAGAAGCCCCGGCCGCTGACCTCGGTGACATGGCTCACGATGAGGAAGCAGGTGGGGTCGATGCTGTGGGCCAGCTTTTCCAGCCGGGGCAGTTCCCGGTTGGACACGATGCTCAGCAGCACGGCGCTGGACTCGTGGGTGTAGCCGCCCTCGCCGTGGAGGATGGTCACGCCCCGGTCCAGCTGCTCGAGGATGGCGGCACAGATGGCGTCGGACTGGCTGCTGATGATCTTTACCTCGGTGCGGCTGGCACCCATCATCAGCATCTTATCCATGACGACGGTGTGGATGAGCACCATCACAATGCCGTACAGCACCTGCGGCATCGGGCTGAACACAGCCTGCATCAGCAGGACCATGATGTCGAAGGCCAGCATGGTGGCCGACACCGGCAGCTTGAAGCATTTGTTGAGCACCAGCGGCGGGATGTCGAGGCCGCCGGTGGATGCGCCGGAGCGGATGACGATGCCCAGCGAGACGCCGATGCCGAGGCCCGCAAAGACGGTGCAGAGGAAGATGTCCTCCGTCAGCACCCGGCCATTCGCCATCCCCTCGAACAGGGCGAGGAAGGCGGGGCTGAGAACACTGCTGGCCATCGTATTGAGGGCGAAGGCCCGACCTAAGACCACCCAGCCCCAGACCAGCATGGCGAGGTTGATGAAGAGCAGCAGCCCCGAGACGGACAGGCCTGTCAATCGCCCGATGGCCAGTGCGATGCCGGTCGCGCCGCCGGTGATGAGGCCCGCCGGCTCGAGGAACAGGGCAACGGCCAGCGAGTAGAGCGCGTTGCCGAAGATGATGGAAGCCCAGGTCCAGATAAGCTGCTTCCAGTGCGGATTCTGATTCATAGCGTTTCCTCCCGTATCTCTCTTCTATCATACCGGAAAACGGTAAAAAAATCCACGCCCGGCGGCCTGCCGCAGCGTGGATTTTTGTTCATTTGACAGATGAAAGTTTGATTTTTTACTCTTCGTCCAGCAGGCGCAGGCCGGCGGTGTCGGTGACGGGCAGCGAGAAGACGATGGAGCCGGCCTTTTTGTCGGCGTTGTCCATGATGGCTTTCATGATGGCGTTCTTCTCGGAAGTGCGGCTGACGATGAGCACCAGCTCTTTTTCGTTCACGAGGTCGATGCCCATGAACTTGGCTGCACCCTCCATGCCGGTGCCTTTGGCGTGGATGACGGTGCCGCCGCCGGCTCCTGCGGCCCGGGCCGCGTCCATGATAGAGCCGGTGTAGCCCTGATTGGCGATGACCAGCAGCAGGTCGTAACGGGTATCTTTCAAGGTGCTTTCCTCCTTCAGCTCAAGGGTCTGGTGTTCGGTGAGGAACAGCAGGGCGCGCTTGCCGCCGATGCTGCTTACCGGGACGATAAATGCAATGCCGGTACCCGGCACATCAATGCGCATCTGACGGCGCAGGGCTTTCTGGATGCGGGGCCAGCTGTCCGCTGTGATGATGGCAAAGAGCACGGCTTTTTCGGTCTTTTCCAGCCCGAGGGTTGAAAGCGTCTCCTGAACGGCAGTGCCGGCACCCACGGTGCGGAGGCTGACATCGACGCCGAAGCTTTTATACAGCTTCAGAAAGGCGTCTGTCGTGGGGCGGTCGGTGATGGTGACCAGCCAGTAAAGCGTATTCACGGCAAGCCCTCCTTACAGCTCAATGATGGCGTCGTCCGGCAGTTCGGCCAGCAGGGCGGCAGTATCCAGCAGGGGCTGGGCGCTGCGGGCCTTGCGGGTCTTGAGCTGGGCCACAAGGCCCATGAGCTGGACGGTGATGAGGGGCGTCATGGCGACCATGGCCACCACGCCGAAGGCGTCGGTGACGATGTTGCCGCCTACGGCGATGCAGGCACCCTGCGCCAGCGGCAGCAGGAAGGTGGCCGTCATGGGGCCGGAGGCCACGCCGCCGGCGTCAAAGGCGATGGCGGTGTAGAGCTTCGGCACCACAAAGGAGATGCTGATGGCGAAGAGGTAGCCCGGGATGAGGAACCACAGGATCGAGATGCCGGTGAGGACGCGCACCATCGCAAGGCCCACCGAGAGGGCGACGCCGGCCGAGAGGGCCGCGCCCATCGTTCCGGCGGAGATGGCACCGTCGGTGACTTCTTCGACCTGTTTGTTGAGGACATAGACCGCAGGCTCGGCCCGGACGATAAAGTAGCCGATGAGCATCCCGATGGGGATGAGCAGCCACCGGCTGCTCTGGCCGCCCAGGACCTGACCGAGGTAGTTGCCGGCGGGCATGAAGCCGATGTTCGCCCCGGTGAGGAAGAGCACGAGGCCGATGTAAGTATAGACGAGGCCTACGCCGATGCGGCCCAGCGTCCGCCGGTCGATGTGAAGGGCGGCGAGCTGGAAGATGCCGAACATCACGACGATGGGCAGCAGGGAAGTGGCGATCTCGTGCAGATAGGTGGGCAGGCCCTCGCTGAACAGCTGCCACAGCTCCACCGAGTCGCCAACTTCGGGGATGACCGGCGGCACATAGCTGCTCTCGCTGGCATTGAAGACGATGCCGAGGATGAGGACGGCGAGGATGGGACCTACGGAGCAGAGGGCTACGAGGCCGAAGCTGTCGTCCGCTGCATGACGGTCGGAACGGATGGCCGACACACCGACGCCCAGCGCCATGATGAAGGGGACGGTCATGGGGCCGGTGGTGACGCCGCCGGAGTCGAAGGCCACGGCCAGAAACTCTTTCGGCACAAATGCAGCCAGAAGGAAGATGGCAGCGTAAAAGATGACCAGCAGCCGGGGCAGCGGGATGCCCAGCAGCATACGCAGGAAGGCCATAACGAGGAAGATGCCCACGCCCGTAGCCACCGAGAGGATGAGGGTCATGTTGGGGATGGAGGGTACCTGATTGGCAAGCACCTGTAAGTCGGGCTCTGAGATGGTGATAAGGAAGCCCAGCAGGAAACCTATGCCGATGATGAGAAAAAGGTTCTGGCTTCGGGTGAGCATGGAGCCGACCCGCTCGCCCATGGGGGTCATGCTCATCTCGGCACCCAGGGTGAAGAACATGATGCCAACGATGATCATGGCAGCGCCCAGCAGAAAGCAGAGCAGGATGCTCGGGGAAACAGGGGCGATGCTGAAACAGAGCACCAGCACGATGGCCGCGATGGGCAGGACGGCCTGCAGTGCCTCCAGCAGCTTCTCCCGAAGTTTGGGGATGGATGATTTGATAATGATGTCCACCAGCCTTTCCCGCCCGGAAGCAGTGCCGCCGGGCGTTGGAATCGAGAAATATTTCCTTATTAAGTATACAAAAACAGACAAAAGTCCGTCAACAAAAGAGCGGCTAAGATTGGCAAAGAAACAGAAATGTTACAAAAAGAAAAGGCTGCTTGACAGGCGACCTCTCAGTCTGCTTCGCTCAATAAGGCCGGGTTGCGGCTCCCAGCATCCGCAGCACTTCGCTCGCGTCTTGCTGGCCGCTGCCCCAACAACGACTCCCTGTTTCTGCCGCTGGCAGCGGTCGTCGTCGTTGCCCCTACCGAGGGGAGCCTCTGGCGAAGAGGAAAAGCTTTACGAAATGCTAAGGCCTCTCCTCGATAGGAGAGGTGGCGTCGCGCAGCGATGACGGAGAGGTTTATGACAAACAGCCTTTTGGATCTGCGATATTAGATGACCTGCTTTGCCAGAACGTCAGAAGTCGGGGTGGAGAACACCGGAATATCGGCGTAGGGGTCGGGAGTGTTGTCGGAGGGCAGGGCCTTCATGTAGGCGTCCATGGACTCGGCCACCTTCTTGGCGATGGCCACGGCCTCCACGACGGTGCGCGCGCCCATGACGGCGTCGCCGCCGGCGAACACGCCCTCGCGGGTGGTGCTGCCGTCCTCGTTGACGGTGAGCAGGCCGCGCTGGTTAGTCTCGATGCCGGTGGTGGTCTTGACGAGGGAGTTTTCAGAACCCTGGCTCACCGAGACGATGACGCCGGTGTGGGGGTAGAAGGTCTCGCTGCCCTCTACCTGGGTGAACTTGCCGTCCTCGCCCTTCACGGTATCGCGGCAGATGATGCCGTTCTCACGGATCTCCACCGGAGCCTTGCAGAAGCGGAAGCCCACGCCCTCGAGCTTTGCGTACCGCACCTCGTGCTCAGAGGCGCTGATGCACTCCTCGTCGCGGCGGGCGTAGCAGGTGACGTGGCGTGCGCCGTTGCGGATGGCAGTGCGGGCGCAGTCCATGGCGGAGTTGCCCACGCCGATGACGGCGATGTCGTCGCCCAGCTGGAAGGCCTTGGAGTTGGCGAGGTAGTCGATGCCGAAGGCCGCGTTGCCCAGCGTCTCGCCCTTGATGTGCATGGCGTTGGCCTTCCACAGACCGGCACCGATGAAGACGCTCTTATAGCCGTCCCGGAAGAGGTCGTCGATGGTGATGGTCTTGCCGATGGCGGTATTGGGGCGGACGTGGATGCCCTTCAGCTCGAGGTGGCGGTACTGGAAGTCGTCCAGCACGCTGTCGGGCAGGCGGTAGTTGGGGATGCCGTACCGCATGACGCCGCCGATCTTGTCGCGGGCGTCGAAGATGGTGACATCGTAACCCCAGCGTGCCAGCAGGACGGCGACGGTCAGGCCCGCAGGGCCGGAGCCGACGACAGCGGCCTTCATGCCGTTCTTGGGGGCGGGGCCGGAAGTCATCTTGTTGGCGTAGGTGGTGGAGATGTAGTCCTCGATGATGGAGAAGTGGACGGGGTCGTGGCTGGGCATCCGGTTGCGGATACAGTGGCCCTCGCACTGATTCTCGTGGTTGCACACGAGGCTGCACACAGTGGTCAGGGGGTTGTTTTCAAACAGCATCCGGCCGGCGTCGTCGAGGTGATTGTCCTTGAGCAGGCGGATGACCTCGGGGATGTTGGTGTGGATGGGGCAGCCCTGCTGGCACATCGGCTTTTTGCAGCCGAGGCAGCGGTTGGCTTCGTCCAGAACGTGAAGTGCCATGGTTCCTCCTTGTGCCTGTCGAACAGGCGACGTTGTATCCAAGTATCTTTACTATAATACACCGAAACTGCCTCGGCATACAAGTGCCGAAATGACAAAATTTGCAGAAAATTTTCTGTCATTACGTCAAAAAGATATTTTTTTGACGAAGTAGGCCGCCCATTGCCTCCGGCGAAACGCGGCAGAGCGTACCAAAATCAGCGGCGGCAAGCTGCGCCTCGGCCATCCGAGCGGAGGCATCGCCTGATCCCCGCAGACGGGCCAGCGAGTGGGAGACAGGGAGGGTGCAATTTTTTAATAAAGGAAGAGCATCCTTCTTCCCTCCCAGCAGATGGAGATAGGGCGGAAGGGCGGGGAGACTGTCGGTGGTGCAGCCCAGCGCGGCGTCCATGGCGAGGCGGCGCATCCGCGCCCGGGGGTAGCGGACGGTGGTGAGAGCGTCCAGAAGTTCGTCGTATGTGGTGCTGGTACGGACGGCGGCTTCCAGACGGTGCTCCAGTCCTTCGGAGACGCCGCGGATGTCTGCAAAGGGCGCTTTGCCCCGGCAGGCAGACCGGAGAAGGGCCAGCTCGCACCGCCCGGCGGCGGAAAAATCGGTGTACTGCCCGGCGGCGTAAGCCTCCTGATAAAGCGGGAAGACCGCCTCGGGAACGTAAGGCGCGACGGCGTCCGCTCCGCCCTCGGCCCAGAGCTTGCGAAGTGCGCTGGCGCTGGCGAACTGCCCATGGGCAGAGTGGAGCGCCTCACCGTGGTTCGCGCCTTGCCGGGGCAGGGGATAAGCCTCCATCCGAGGCGCAAGGCTGCGGATGGCCCGGCAGTATTCGACAGCGAGGTTGTTGTTGGGCTTGTCCAGCAGGGCGGCGACCCGCTCGTCAGATGCAAGCTTCGCCGCGGCGGCCTGCCGCGCGGCGGCAAAGCTCCGTGCGCCGCCCGCAAGCTGGGCTTTCAGGGCGGCGCGGTAGGAGTCGCTGTCAAGAAGCTCGGCGGCCTCCATCAGAAGGGCCGCGTCGGGCGTCTCGGCACCGAACACCAGACCGTCGCACCCGGCGGCGGCAAGCAGCGCCACGCCCGCCCGGGCGAACGCCTCTGCCCCCGCGCAGGCACAGGGAGCAGGCAGGGCGAACACAAGGTCAGCCCCGCAGGTGAGGGCGGACCGGGTGCGGACAGCTTCGGGCAGGAGGGGCAGCGCCCCCCGCTGTACCAGCGAACAGCTCATGGCGACGGCGACGCGCTCTGCACCCAGCGCTTTTGCCTGCGCCAGCTGCCATGCGTGGCCGTTGTGGAAGGGGTCGTATTCGGCGATGATACCGGCAAATTTCATGACGTGACCTCAAAAGTTTGTGAAATATCTGTCATACTGCATGGAGAACTGGGGCAGAATGACAGGATTCTGGGCAGGATGTACAAAAAAGCCCGGGGACTTTGTGACAGGCTTTGCCGCCATTGCGGCTTGAAAACCGGCCAACCCTATTATATAATAATTCTAGGAATCTGTAAAATTCTGCCCTCTCGGGGGTGGACAAAAACATATCTGGAGGAAACAAGAAGATGAAAATTCTGGTTATCAACTGTGGTTCTTCTTCCCTGAAATATCAGCTCATCGATATGGACGGTGAGAAGGTGCTGTGCAAGGGCCTGTGCGAGCGCATCGGCATGGAGAGCAGCATGATCACCCATGACGCTAACGGCCACAAGGCTACCACTCCCGCTATCTTCCCCACCCACACCGAGGCTTTTGCTGAGGTCGTGAAGAAGATGACCACCGGCGAGGGCAAGTGCATCGACGATGTCAGCGAGATCAGCGCCATCGGCCACCGCGTCGTCCACGGCGGTGAGAAGTTCAAGGCCAGCTGCCTGATCACCGACGAGGTCATCAACACCATCCGCGAGCTGAGCCCCCTGGCTCCTCTGCACAACCCCGCAGGCATCCTCGGCATCGAGGCAGCCCGCAAGGTCTTCGGCAACGTCCCGATGGTCGCTGTCTTCGACACCGCTTTCCACAGCACCATGCCCCCGAAGGCTTATATGTACGCCATCCCCTACGAGTACTATGAGAAGTACGGTGTCCGCCGTTACGGCTTCCACGGCACCAGCCACAAGTATGTTGCATACAAGGCTGCCGAGTACCTGGAGGAGCCCATTGAGCGCCTGAAGCTGATCACCTGCCACCTGGGCAACGGTTCTTCCATTGCTGCTGTGGACCAGGGCAAGGTCGTGGATACCTCCATGGGCATGACCCCGCTGGCCGGCCTGATGATGGGCACCCGCTGCGGCGATCTGGACCCCTCTGTGGTCAACTACCTGAAGTACACCCTGAACATCACCGGCCACGAGCTGGACGAGATCCTGAACAAGAAGTCCGGCCTGCTGGGCATCTCCGGTGTCTCCAGCGACAAGCGTGATGTGGAGGAGGCAGCCGAGGCCGGCAACAAGCGCGCACAGCTGGCTTCTGACATGCTGAACTACCAGATCAAGAAAATCATCGGCAGCTACATTGCCGCCATGGGCGGCGTGGATGCCATCGTCTTTACCGGCGGCATCGGCGAGCATGATGCTGTTGCCCGTGCAAAGATCTGCCACCATATGGATTGGCTGGGCATCCGCATCGATACCGACAAGAACAAGCACATCCAGGGCGATGTCTGTGAGATCACTGCCTGGGGCGCAAAGGTCCGCACGCTGGTCATTGCTACCGATGAGGAGCTGATGATCGCCCGCGACACCAAGGAAGTTGTCGAGAAGTAAGCCGTTTGTATTTTACGCGGTTTTTACAATGCAATAAAAAGGGAACGCGCTTCTGGATGGGGGCGCGCTCCCTTTTGCTGTTTTCCGGGGCACAAACCCTGTCTAATTGGGCCGAATGCACAAAAATGAAGGCGAAGGTTTGTTTTTTGGTTGACAAATCAAAAAAAGAACGGTACAATAGGGGAGTCCTCAGC
>ERZ835109.499-NODE-499-length-45085-cov-5.925072_pt1 | contig 45085 bp, 43 predicted proteins | sample MGYA00519946_ERZ835109 | MGnify/ENA primary metagenome ERZ835109 (study PRJEB31850, sample SAMEA3708771) | human gut metagenome | biome: human gut; feature: human-associated habitat; material: faeces | place: China | collected 2014 ...
AAGTTTAAATTGTTTGTCATGTTGCTTTGCCATATGAGATCCTCCTTCAGCATGTTTCTATTGTACCATGCTTATGTGTATTTGGAATTTCTCATTTTGGCTTGTACTATTTATATTCTAGCACCACCTTTCACTATCAAAACAATATATTTTTCCATTTTCTGTAATTACTCCATCCTTATCGGATGTATACCATAACGCCCATTTCTCCTCAGAGTAATATTCAAATTTTATTATATAATAAATTTTATCATTGTATATTTTATTCAAATCCCCTATCTCCCCCTGTTATTTACTTCTTTTCGGAATACCGTCAGACCAGTTCCATGTATGTTCATGCATCTCAATAATAGCTATTCTCAATTTCCCTTAACACTTCTTGTATCATCATATTCATATCTTCATCAAACTAAAAAATCCTAAGTAAATAAAAAGCAACTATATTATATCTGTCCAAAATGATATTGGCTGAATATTTTCAAAACATATTGCTTCTTGTTCTTTTGCCCCAAACTCAACTTCAAAATAATCCTCTAAATCTTGTCCATAATAAATAATATCTATGCCATGTACAGATATTACCGGCGGATTGTCCACCGAAATCACAGGAATATATCTGTGTCCATAAATTGGTAATAATATAGGGGCGCTTTTTAGCTTGTTTCTCACCACTCTACCAATATCCACTTCATCCTTTGGTTTTTCTCCCCAATCATCACACCAATAAATTTCCTCTGCTAATTCGCAAACATCTTCTATTGGTCTGTTCATAACCATTTTTATAAACCTGATATTATCTTCTTCAAAATTTCTCCAGTTATAAAATCCTCTTGATACCGGCAGGACTGTCATTAAAAATATCTTCAGACTTTTCGGAAATTCAATTTTATATGTGGATTCAATTTTCCCCATTTCCACATCAGTAAGCCCAGCCTCAAATTCAACGCCTTTCGCCTTTAATAAATTTATGCTCTTCTCATAACTCAACCGCATTACCTCCATCATTCAATTTGCGTACCGACACAATAAAGCTCTGAGCCTCTCTACTATTTTACTGATGTTTATTAACATGTTCTTCTGTGTCGCATATTCAGAATCGTGTCACGACAATAAAATCGGAGTCTTCCGTATTCCAATCACTACTCCAATCTCGGAAATGTGAATGGCACACATCTGTCTTTTGTGCAACTTTAATATGTTCTTCTTGAACATATTTCAAAAAATTAATCAACTCTTAATTTCTATTTCCGGCTCCCCTTCTGAAATAATATCAATATTATAATTCATTGTTACAATGACATAATGTTTTACATCCATCACATCCAAATAGCCGTCTGCGATACTTTTTATTTCATCTTTAAACTGCCCTCCTACTACTTCATAAATCATATTTTTAAATTTTTCCTTCTTGTATTTTTGCACTTCATTTTCTGAATAAATATCTGTTTGAACAATTCCCTCATCAATCATTCTGACAGCCTTAACCTCTCCAAATTTCACACTGAAAGCATTATACTTACCTTGAAATTTTATAATTAAACCATACTCTTCTCCGTTAATAAGCTTTACTTCATAGTAATCTTCTTGAATCATATCTTTAAATATTTCTTTCCAATATTCCATATAAACTCTCCTAATATCTTATTGGTAGTGTCAAAACTACCCTTTTTTATTGTCCTAAAACATTTAAAAACCTTGATTTTTTTGGAGTTTGCATATAAAAAGAGCAATTACCTCCCTTTTCTGGTATAATGTCAATCGCCAAACCAACGTCATACGAAAGGATTTAATTGCTCATGGACATTATACTTTATTTACTTCTACTAATTCAATACCAACATAAACAAATCTGCTGGCTTTTGAATTTTATCTGTAGATATATTCCTCTTAAGCAGTGGGCTTTCGATGATTCCATTCACCCAAATATCAAAAATTTCGGATTGACCAGCTTCCAAAGATCATTTATTACCAGAAATGGGATTACAAAGAATACCTCCCTTATCTGGAATGGCGGTATGGCAAAAAGATCAAACCTGTTCAGTGCAGGAACGAATGTGATATTGACGACAGCTGTACCTGCCCACGCTGTAATGCCCCGAAACCATACCTTTATAAAAACAATGATTCCAAAGGGCAGCTCCTCTGTAAAGTATGTTCCACTGCCTTTTCGCCAGAAGAAAAACGTTTTGCCAGACCGTATCCTCTTAAATGTCCTTACTGCAGTCATTCACTGGTTTCAATAAAAAACCGGAAACACCAGGATACTTCAAACTGAATACACATCCCTGTTCATCACAGTACTCCTTAAAATTAATTTTTGTTATACTCTTCCAAATCTTCTATCAAAGGATTACTCTTTAATAATTTTTCAACAATCTCATCAAACTTACTAATTAAAATAGTCATCGAACTATCCCATGCTATAATCTCCATTACAGAAAGTGGATGTTGTATTGATATCGGATTTTTCCATATTTTTTCATTTCCATCTGCCTTTGGCAATTCATATTTTAAAGCATCATCTTTTGTCACACTTTCCGGAAAAGCAGAAAAAACTCCCCATATCCACTGAAAATTTTCTGTTTCAATCATTTTAGTTAATTCTTTTCCTGTTATCCAACACCATTCCTTGGACAATCTTTCAACATATTTTATATTTTGTGGATAACATTCATATCCTGTTATTAACCAATTATAATTTTTTTGAACATTTTCAATCGAATCAAATATTTTTTTAAGAAATGTAAAATACTTTTCACCTCTATATATTACTGCACCTTTCATCTATTCTCCTTCCTCGTATTATTTACTTCTTTTCGGAATATCGTCAGACCAGTTCCATGTATGTTCATGCGGATATTCTGGATGTGTTTTAGAATTTCCATGATTAGTCATATCTACATCCCTGTATGCATTTCCATTAGAATCATACCCCCGTCTTGTAATAATATTTCCCTGATCATCCAAGATATCTACACTCCTGATCATCAAGGTATTCCTTAATTAGTAATTCCATAGATATTATGAAATAATGCTAATTCAACTTTAATATGTTCTTCTTGAACATATTTCAAAAAATTAATCAACTCTTAATTTCTATTTCCGGCTCCCCTTCTGAAATAATATCAATATTATAATTCATTGTTACAATCACATCCAAATAGCCGTCTGCGATACTTTCGAGATTTTCAATCACTTCCTGATTCATTGCTGTAAGTTCGCGGTTAATCCGAACGGTACGGTTTTTATCGGTCTTTTATTTTTTGTTTTTTAAAATACGATTAGCGACACAATTATCAGGTTCTATTTTTATTATTTCTCTTGCCACTGCTTCTGCTTCTTTTTCCTCAACCAGTTTTTCTGGAATATCGTGAAAAAAAATCACTTTTTCCATAGTTTCTACAGAAAAATCTATTTTTAATAATTCTCTGGTATGAAAAAGTGCCACTTCATATGCACCTTCTACAAAACACAATGGATTAATCATTACATCTATAGTCATTTCTAATAAATATTTTGTTTTATTTTTTTCTAACATGTATCGCAAAAATCCGTATATTGCAATACTTTCTGTATCATATGCTAAATCCATGATTATATCTCTTTGTGCATTTAATGGTATTGTTAACATTAAATTTTCTGCTTCGTGATAAAAACCCTCTAATACCAATTTTTTAAGTTTTGTTTCCATTATATTTCCTCCCATGGATTAATCCATGCATCTGATTTTTGAATCCGTACATCAAACATATTCCTTAAAGGGAAAAGAGTCATCCCGATTAATTTAAAAAGACCATAGTTGATTTTTTATTTGGTTGGTGTCCTTATGTGCAGACATAATAAACTATAAATGCTACAACATTTAATTTTTTACTAAATTCTTTTTGTAATAATCTATGAGAATCTCCTCATTCATATTTTTAGGGATTCCAAACGCCCTATCCGCAATATTTATCTGTTCAATTGACAGAAAAAGTCCAACTTCACTAAGAATATCCAACAAGTTTTCTAAAGCAATTCTTCGCTCACCAAAACCACCTAATTCTTTAGCTTCATTTATTGCACTCTTAACTATCTGATATCCCCTTTCTCTTTCCACTTCATACCGAAAACTCATTTCACTTCCTGCTATTGAGTCAACTATCTGCAAAAAATCTTCATAAGCTTTAATATCCATCTTTTCTCTCCTCTATTTACCACTGTTATAACCAGTTATTATTCCCTCACCATGCGGTTCAACAATTACTGTTAGTTTCTGTATTTCCACTTACGGAGACATTGCCAAATGCATCATAGCTGTAAGCTGTCTCAAGTATTCCTTCTGTGTTTGTCAGATGATCTACCGAACCGGTTCCGGTATAGCCATAGTAATACGTATCTGTACCGTCACTGTAATCCAGCCTTTCGTTGCCGTAGGTATAGGCCTCTCTTACCTTTCCATTCTCGTCATAAGCGGTCAGCACCTGCGTATACTGCTGATTGATATCATTGACGTAGTTCCGGCTTTCAAAGTAATCATAGGTGTCTGTCACAACCTTGTATGGGATCAGTGCCTGGCTTGTCTCACTCGTATAAGTGACTTCTCCCTCTCCCGGCATGTTCGTAATGCCATCCGGGTTCACCACGATTCCCTCTTCATCCGCCCGGTCTTTCGCGATCTTTCTATGATAAGCTGATACCAGATCTTCCCAGAGTTCTCTCCATGTCTGACCGATGGACTCTTTGGCTACCTGGAATCCCTGCAGGAAGTTCTGTCCGAATCCGTACCAGAACATGGATCCTTCTCTGCCCTGGTCAGAGGTCTTCGGAGATTTCTTTTTCTCCTTGAAGAGCTGATACTCCTTCGTATCTTCCGTGCGGTTCGCTGTGAACATCCGGTTACTGTCTCCGTCATAGAGTGCCGCCATCAGAAGTCCTTTGTCATCACGTACGGCTATCAGACGATTCTCCGTATCATAGGTATAAGTATGCGTCTTTTCATCCGCATCTAATTCCCTTACACGGTTTCCGTTCGCATCGTAGATATAGGTTGTCTCTTTTCCATCCTGCTCGCTTGACACCAGTCGGTTTGCCGCGTTGTAGGTATTCTTTGTGATAGTTTCTGTCGCCTGCTCCAATGCGTTTTCCGTACTTTGGCGGACTTCGATCTTGTTTCCTGCTCCGTCATAAGCGTACGTCACTCTCTGGATCACTTTATCTTCTGAATCCTTCATCACAATCTCGCTGAGCTGTCCCGCCGCATCGTAACCGTAATTAGATACCTTAGTCTCTTCCTTCGTTTTAATAGACTCTGTCAGGATATAGCCCGACAGGTCATAGGTATAGCGGTAGGTTGAGATTGTCTTTCCTTTTGCATCTCTGTTCTGGATCTCCGTCACCTGATGTGCGGCATCATAAGTAAGCTTTGCACTCGTTTGGTTTGCACGCAAAACTTCTGTCATATTTCCAGCCACGTCATAAGTATAGCCGGTCTCTTTTCCTTCCCGATCTGTGACTTTTATCAGCCGGTCCAGTGCATCATATTCATACTGTACTTCGCTTCCGTCCGGATAGATCAGCTTCGCAAGATTTCCGTAGCTGTCATAGTTATATAAGATAACACTTCCGTCTCCCTGCTGTATGCCCGTGATCCGTCCATCCGCATCATACTGATAGGTGGAAGTTCCGGTCAGATCAGACATGGAAAGGCGTTTGCCTTCTTCATCATAAGTATACAATACCTGTCCGTCTGCTTCTTCCGAGTAATCCGTCTGAAGAAGTGCATCCAGCTTGTTATAGTCATACTGAATCGTATTTCCGTTTGGACGGGTGATCTTTTCCAGACGGTTATTCAGATTATAACTGTAGCTTTCTGTTTCTCCCAGCGCATTGGTTCTTGATGTCTGGTTGGACAACAGATCATAGGTGTAAGTCATCTTGTTGCCATTTCCGTCTGTGGTAGAAATTAGATTGCCTACTTCATCATAGGTATAAGTATTCCGATTTTCATAGCTTGCATCTCCTGCCATCGCTTCCGTCAGCCGATCAGCCAGATCGTAAGCATATCGTACCTGTCTGCCTTCTCCATCGGTAACAGATATCACATTGCCGTTTCCATCGTAAGCGACCGCTGTGGTATTCCCATTTCCGTCTGTGGAGGATAGCAACTGTCCTTTCCTATCATACTGATAGGTAGTCTTTGCTCCGACCGCATCTGTTTCCTGCACCAGACGGTTCATGTTATCATACTTTTTCGTCTCTGTTTGCCCTAACACATTGGTCAGAGAAGTCAGATTGCCATTGGCATCATACACATAGCTGGTCACACGGGTATCATTCACCGTCTTTTTCGTCAGGTTGCCAACGCTGTCGTAAGTATAGCTTTCTTTTCTTCCTGCCGGATCCAGTGTTTCCTCCAGTCTGTCCAGCTTGTCATAGCTGTACCGCATGGTATTTCCCATCGGTGATACCTGTGAAGAGAGATTTCCGTTCTCATCATAGGTATAAGCGGTTTTCTGCCCCAGTGGATTTTCTACACTTTTCAGTCTGCCCATGATGTCATATTCATAAGATATGCTCCGGTCTGACTGATCCGTCTCACGGATCAGATTGCCGGCGATATCGTAAGTATAAGACTTCTTCAGCCCCTGTGGTGCCGTCTGTCCTGTGATTCTTTCCAGCTTATCATAGGCATACGTGTATTCTGCTCCATTTGGAAGGATTTTCGATGTCACCTGTCCATGCAGGTTATTTTTATAAGAGGTTACATTTCCCAGCGGATCGGTTTCTTTACTCAGTGATCCGTTCCCGTCATATTCATAGGCATATGTTCCGCCATTCGGAAGGGTCTCTCCCACTTTCCGGTTCATGTTGTCATAGGCAGTTTCCGTTACATTTCCTTCTGCATCAGTATAACGGATCTGATTGCCCGCTGCATCGTAAGCATAACTTTCTTCTCCGCCCTCTGCGGTTGTTATTTTTGTAAGTCTCTGAAGGGCATCGTAAGTAAACAGCGTGTCATTACCATTTTTATCGGTATGTATCACCGGAAGAGACAGTGCATTATAGCCATATGTTTCTGTATTTCCATTGGCATCGGTCACACCGGTCAGATTGCCAAGTACATCATAGGTGTAACTTGTTCTCTCCCCTGCCGGATTGATTTCTTCTGTCAGCTGGTTTAGCACATTATAGCTATACTTCCAGATTCGTCCGCTGCTGTCTTCTTTCTGAGTGACATTTCCATTGGCATCATAGGTATAGGTTGTAATTTTTCCTTCTGCATCTGTGGCTTCCGTCAGATTGCCCACCTCATCATAGGTATAAGTGTTCTTAGCTCCATCTGCTTCCACGACTTTCACCAGCCGCTGATACTTATCGTAGGAATACCTCGTCTCTTCTCCGAATGCATTTGTTACAGAACTTTTATTTCCATATACATCATACTCATAAGTCTCTTCAAAGCCTTCATTGTCCCATGTATGAGTCACTCTTCCCTTGGCATCATATTCATACTCTGTCACCAGTCCGCTGCTTCTCGTCTCTTTCACCGGCTGATTTAAACGATTATATTCATATTTTACCGTTGTTCCGTCCGGCGCTGTGATTGTATCGTACAGACCTGTGGCAGTGTATGTCATCTCATAAGTGTTGCCGCCACCATCGGTCACACCGGATGGCAGACCCTTCTTGTTATAAGTATAGGTGATCTTTCCGCCCAGTGCGTCTGTCAGTTCTATGAGTTGTTCCATCTGATTGTAACGATAAGTTGTTACATTTCCCAGTGCGTCCGTCACTGTCTTCGGCTGGTTCTGCTTGCCGAACACTGTACTGCTTGTATTTCCGGCGGCGTCTGTCAGTGAAGTCTGGTTTCCGTTTCCATCGTAAGCGACTTTCGTTGTATTGCCCAGTGCGTCCGTCAGTTCCAAGAGTTTTCCATCACTGCTGTAGTGGTAAGTCGTCGTATTACCGTTGGCGTCGGTCATCTCTTTTAAGTGTCCCAGCACATCATATTTATAAGACACGGCTGTTCCATCCGGGTAAGTAGTCTTTGTCCGGTTATTCAGCTTGTCATATTTGTACGATGTAACAAGCCCGTCAGCATCCTCTGTCAGGACATTTCCATTGTCATCATAGGTGTAACGAATGGTAAGTCCTCCCTCATCTGTGTAAGAAGTTGTTCTTGCCAGTTCATCATAGGTATAGTTGTCACTGGTTCCTTGCGGATATGTGATCTGTGTCGGAAGTCCATCCTCCTGAAATGTATAGGACACCTGTTCTCCTGCGGCATCTGTGACAGAATTTACCTGATTCTGTGCATAATCATAAGTATAACTTGTTGTATTTCCATTTTCATCCGTCTGCGTCAGGATATTCCCAAGTGCATCATAGGTGTAGGTAATGGTATCTCCTGCCGCATCTGTTTCTGTCAGTTTGTTGCCTCTTACATTATAGGTATACGTCGTTGTATTCCCTTCCGCATCGGTCAGGGATGTCTGATTGCCGACTGCATCGTAGGTATAGCTGTATGTTCCTCCTGTGCCGTTGTCCGCTTTGATTTTATTTCCCATCCCGTCAAAGGCGAAAGATACGGTGTTGCCATTTCCGTCTGTAACTGCCGTCACATTTCCGGATGCGTCGAACGTATACCCTGTATGTTCTCCGTCTGCGGTTGTCTCGCCGGTCTTTCGTCCTTCTGCATCATAAGTACAGGATGTCACACCGCCCAGTGCGTCAGTTATCTCTGTCAGAAGTCCATGTGCATTGTAGCTGTAGGATGTCCTGTTTCCCTTTGCATCTGTCATCGTAATCAGCCTTGCACCGGAATAGGTGTAGGTAATGGTATTTCCATTGGCATCGGTATCTGTCAGGATTCTTCCCTGTGCATCTACGGTATAAGTATGTTGTAATTTTCCGGCAATTGTTATTGTCAGAAGATTACCTGATTTATCATAGGTATATTCTGTAGCAATTCCGTCATATCCGCTCTCACGAATGACATGATGGTTCTCGTCATAGTCCCAGGTCTTTTTCTTCCCATCAAACCGGGTCTGAATGGTTTCATTTCCTGCCTCGTCATACTGATGCCTGGTTGTATGGCCCAGTTCGTCTGTTTCACTTTCCAGCTGGTTTTCCGCATTGTATTCCATAGTACGGGTCGTGCCGTCCGGATTTTTTACTTTGACGGTCCGCATCTGATCATCGTAATAATAAACCGTCTGATTCCCATTGGCATCGGTCGCCACGGTCTGTCCATCTTTATAAGTGAGACTTGAGACTCCACCATTGGCATCGGTCTGAGTGGTCACTCTTCCCTGATCATCATACACATTTTGGACAATTCGCGTACCGTTCGCATCATACCATGCGGTCATGCGATGAGCGTCATCGTATTCATACTTTGTCACCGCTCCGTTGGCATCTGTGTAAGAGATCAGATTTCCGTTCCCGTCATAGGCATAGGACAGGGTACTGCCGTTCGGAAGCTGAATTGCGGTAATATATCCTTCTTCATTTGTTGTAAACTCGTATTTTGGTCCTGCCGGAGATGTAATCTCCCTGAGATTATAATTGTCATCATAGGTAAGGACGGTCTGGTTTCCTTTTTCATCTTCGATGGAAGTCAGCATTCCAAAGTAATTAAATGTTTTTGTTACATTCGTTTCATCTGTGATGGTGTACTGATAGACCGGATAGCTTTCTTCTCCCTCCCCAAAGTCAAACATGTTTTCTTTGATCTTCTTTCGGTTCAGTTTCAGTTCATAACCATCCGGTGCTGTATATTCCCCGTCTTTTTCAGTAAAGAGCAAAATGCTTCCATCTCCCCGGTGATAACACAGATTACCGTCTTTATCTTTTGTGATCTGTTCGGTGTAATCAAACGACCACCCACGACCGAATACACTGGCGAGTTCTGCTCTTTTGGAGTTGTAGTTCCGTTCAATCACAAAATCATCCGTGTAATCCGGAATGGACACATCGGTACGGTTCAGATAGAAATTTCCGGTATTTAAATTCACCGGTTCAAATCCAAATTCGCAGTGCAGTCCTCTTCCCATCAATGCCGCATCAATCTTTGCTTTTTCTGTATCACCCAGTGCCGGTGGATTATATGGAACGGTCGCATTCTTCTTTGGATTACGAATAAACAGAGTATTATTCTCCACCAGAAGCATATCCTGTACCCGGTTGTCGTGCATAATCTGGGCAAGCGGTATTCCATAATAATTCGCAATCTTCGGAAGCGTGTCATACTGTGTCACTTTATAAATGGTAAAGTCATCACTCTTTTTTGTCTGGCCCGTGATTCCATCCTTCGCCGCCGTCCCATTGATGTAATAAAGCACATTGAATTCCGGCTCTGTAAAAGGATATACCGTCTGCCAGTTCCCAAGTTTATCTTTATATTTCGTCGTCTCCTTAGAAAATGCACTGTCAAAACTGCTGCTGTCCGGATATTTATAGGAATAGCTTGCCAGAGAAACGCCCTGATAATCTTTTTTCTCATCATTTAAGGCATAACCTACCATAGCTCCCGGTGTTGCGATGCCATCTGCAAACACTCCCTGGAACTGCAGTTTTCCGCTCTTATCCGTCAGTACCATGCTTCTGAGTGCAACTGTCGTATCGTTAAGTCCGTAATTTAGATTCACCGGATCCGGCACACTCCAGTTAATAGTGATACTTGGGCGTTTGTCCCAGGAAAAATCCACCTGTCCGCCCGTTCCTGTAGAATATGGCGTGTAGAATGCACCTCCAAAATCCGTCTCATTCGTTGCCATAACAACCAGTCCATTGTTATCTGTAATCCCCTGTACCCAGTTATTCACCGTTTCCCTGATATCAAACTGGTGCATCCCATGTTTATGGACAGACACTGCATTCTCTCCTGAAGGTTCCAATGAAAGTCCCACAGAATTATCCCATGTAAGACTTCCTGCATTCCATGGGGAATTGATCCGGTAACATGCAAAGGTTGCATTTGTCTGCGGATAATCCACATACTGATATACATTCAGGCTGGCACTGTCAATTTTTGCTTCTGAAGGAATACTCTTCCTGAAATCGTAATTAACTGCAAAATACATTCTGCTCCGCCCAATGTCCTTTGCCCCCGGCACACCAGTCATGGCACTGGTGATGTATCCGGCATAGCCATAACCGGCTCCATGATAGGTTCCATGAACTGTACTTGTTGTGACCTCAATCAGGCTTTCTGTCGGAATCGTAACCGTCGGATCGATTTTTACAGGATAAACCCTTTCTTCTGCCTGAAGCCAGTCTTTGTCTGCACGGACTGTAATCACATAAGTATGATCATCGGATTGTTTCTCCGCTGTCATTTCAATTTTCTGAGACTGACTGCCATCAGAATCAGACATCAAAGGTGCAGACAGGACAAACAGGATGGTGTTCTTACCCTTTTCACGAATGAAGATCTGGTTATCTTTGCATTCTACATCATATCTCTCTGCATCAAAGACATAATGGAATTCATTCTGCTCTGTTTTCTCCCGTAAGATAATGTCTTCCTTCACTCCAGTCGTATCCACACTATACTGTACATCAATATTTTCCTGAACATTATTATAAAGCAGTGCATGATCTTTCGTTGTTGCATTCCCATAAGTTCCTTCCTGCGGGAAAAGTTCCAGTGTATGTTCTTTATTCGTAATTTCAATCCCACGTTCCTCTGTAACATTCGCCGGAAAACTAACATCTATGCTGCTGTCCTTTGGTTCATAGATAAGGTCCAGATTTGGGTCACGAATCTCTTCTTCTGTCGGAATTTTTACTTCCTCTTTGCCTTCTATATCCTTGGGTATTAAAGTAAGGTCAACCGGACGCATTTCCCCGGAAGTTGATTCATAGGTATTCGCTTCCGATGTAAGCAATGTAACATAATGAGTCGCATCCACCTGGAATACTTTTTCATGTTCTTTTACTTCCACTGGCTCTCCGTATAACCCTGTCAGTTCAACTTCCTTTTCATCAGTATATTTCGTAATTTCAGGCAGACGCAGTGAAACCTGTTCTTTTTCATTGAATGCACTTTCTACCAAAACTTCTGCATCTTTTAAGTTCTTTTTCAAATCATCGTTATTCTCTGCTGACTGCTCAGGCTGCACCTGTCCAACCGTTTCCTCATACTGCTTCTTATATAATTGTTCTGTCTGATATTCATCATATAGATTTGAAACTACTTTTTGAGTTTCTTCCGCTAAAACCGCCATATCAGAATCTAATAACATACATCCAGTAACAACGAATACCAAAATTCGTTTTTTCCATTTATCCCACTTTTTCATTTATATTTTTCCTCCATGCACGATTACCAAAATAGACAATCAGCCCCATCAAAAAGATACACTGACATAAAAGTGTAACTCCACTTTGAAGATTTCTCTCAGGCAAAAATGCAGGCAAAGTCATTATCACGCACAACCCAAGAAGTACTGCGATCGCTCTTTTTCCCATGAAAATATCTTCTTTCCAATTTCTTTCATAAAATTGTTCCATCAATAAGTAAATAAACCCGACACGTATCATGTTCTGACAGAATCCGGATAACAGATAGATCAGCCATTTTATCTGTTCCTGGTCCAATCTGCCTGTCTTTGCAATCCCCCATCCAATGCCTCCCATTATACAGCTAACCACTAACTGACCAATTAAATACAGCATTCCACAACGTATCATTACCGATTTACAGAATTCTGTTTCCCTGGAAATATATTTTTTGAAAAGCAGGTATAACAGGATGATCCCAACACAGAAACACACTCCTCCCAGTATCATGTGCAGTGGTCCAATACGCCGGTCATAACTCCACTGTCCCATAAAATACGGAAGTACTATAATTCCTGCTATTCCAATCGAAAACATGCAGCCAAACGCACTGCATAGAATCGTTTTTCTGTCTTTCGCATATACCATACATTCTTTCATATCGTTTCTCATTCCTCTTGATTCTTTTTCTCACATTCTACTAATATTCCCTGAACCAGACACCTCTTCTGTTTATCATTTCTCGTACATGTAGATAAAGTCAACAATGGAGGAGTAATCTCGGTTTCATCTTGTATTACTCCACCAGAATCTGCCACAAAATCAGGTATTTGCCGTAAATAATCATTTATTCCTTCTGTTGTACTAAAATCATAGGATGTCAGAATATGTTCTGCTGGATGTTCATAAGCAGCAATAATATGGTATGTTCGCTTTTCTTCCGGAGTAAATAGAAACACCTCATTATACTTTTCAAAGTAATCTCTGTCCAAATATTTATCCAGGCAACCAAACATACTGCCATCTTTCATATGATGTCCATATAGAACTGTATTCGGACTGGAAAAATCTTTTCCGTTAACTTTCTCTGTATAAATTGCCCCATAAATGTTCGACTCTTTATCAATATCGTGGCTCAGATAATATCCATCCTCGTCCCCCTGCACGACCGGATAGTCAATTTTTGTTCCCGGAATCCGAATCCACGCATATACATCCGCATTTCTGTTTTGCCAATAGTTAAAATCTATCCATTCCTCCGGCTCTGTTTCTTCACAGAATTGTTGGTATACTTTTGCAGTCTTATCCCGGATAGCTTTCCCAAAACAGAAAATGCACGTACACACAATTCCTGCAGCTATTACTTTCATGACCTTTTTCATACTTTTCCCACCAGTCTCCTTCCTCTATAGTACAACCTTAATTCTTCAAGCAACTTTCTCTCCACATTTCATATAATCAGGTTAAATATATTGTATTTTATAATTCACATCTTTTCAACCAATATTTAATCTCATGTATAAAAAATGCCAGGCACTGGAACTTCCCTGAAAATTTCAAATTTTCTCTTCCAGCCACCTGACACTTTTCACTTTTCTTTTTTTTCTAATTTTCTTCCCGCCATTCTTTTAATGCAGCCGAAAGTCTCCGGTCAATATCTTTCCTTGCTGCCTCACATTCATCCGGGTATTCCTTTGCCGCCTTGAAAATAAACCGCAGCACAAACTTAAGTCCCACAGGCAATACCATGCGGAGCATGGATTCCGGTAATACAAAATGCGTCCCATGCTCGTATACAAGCGGTACGTATTCACAGGTATGTGGGCGTTCTTTCAGCCGCCTGTCCATACGACGGATATATTTTCCTGCCTCCCAGAAGGAATCATCCTCTGCACCTACGAGGAACAACCGTCCTTTTATATTCTCAACTTTGATCATTTCCCTGCCATACGAAATCACTGGCTGTCAATCCGAAAGTCAGTGTGATCTTCAGAAAATAAGATCCTTCCTTTCACCATGAAATCGATCTGCTCTGTTAGCCTTTTATCATATCATCATGATTCCACAAATACAATTCCATAAGCCTCCGGACCGATATAAGTTGCGATTGTTGCACCAATCTCTTCCGGCTGCTTCATTTCTACTTTCAGATCTGCCTCCTGAAGGGTGGCCATGTATTCCCGGCAGTTCGTATCATCCTGAGAAAAAAGCGGGATTGCCTGAAACTCAGGATCTATTTTACATTCTTCTGCCAATACTGCCATGTCCCGCATCGCTTTTTTTGCTCCCCTTGTCTTTTTTACGACCTCAATTTCTCCTTCTTTTGTAAAAGTAATGATTGGCTTGAACTGAAGTTTATTTCCAATGGCTGCTACAGTCTTCGGCAGTCTTCCTCCTCTTGCAAGGTATTCCAGTGTATCCAGGCATGCGATCAGTCTGACTCTTGATCGGAATTTTTCCAGTTCTTCTGCAATCTCTTTTCCACTCATTCCTTTTTCACGTAACTCACAGGCATAAAATGCAATTTGCTTTTCCGCAGCAGCCGCACATTTGGAATCGATAATATAAATTCCTTCATAATCTACCATGGACTTTGCCAGCATCGCCCCCTGATAAGTTCCTGAAAATCCTGATGAAATCAGAATACACACTACTTCTTCTTTCTTATTCTTTGCTTCTTCAAAAATCTTCACAAAACATTCCGGTGACGGAAGGGATGTCTTTATATTCACCCCATCCAGAAGCATCTCCCAAAATGTTGTCATTGGTATCGTCTTATCATCAATATACGTCTTCTCGCCACATAAAAGCGGCATTGCGATCAGTCCAATCTGCTTCTCTTCCATTTCCTGCAATGTGATATCTGATGCGGAATCTGTAAAAATTCTGACACTCATTTTTCAACCTCTCTGACCGGGCTTCCCCCCGGCTCTCTTTCACTTTGTTTATATATTTTGACTTTTATCTGAAATGCAACTATAATAAATTAAATCATCATTCTATGCTCAATGCAACAAAAGTCGCAGAAAGAAATTATAAATTCATTTACCGCAAAAGGCAATAGCCTGTCCGGTATTTGCAACTTTTCCGCTCAAAAGTTGCAGAAAGGAGTTTTATGGGACAAAATGCAAAAGCTACTGACTTTTTAAAAGAATGCATGGCAGATGCATTGATCCAGAAAATGCAGGAAAAGCCATTTGAAAAGGTCACTGTAAATGAAATTGCGGATCTTGCCGGTGTGAACCGTTCAACCTGGTTTCGGAATTTTAAAACGAAAAATGATGCCCTCTCTTTTAAGATTGTCATTCTCTGGAACAGATACCGAAATGACCATGGTCTCTCATCTGAAAAATATACTTTGGATAATGCCCGGGATTTTTTCGCATTTACTTATGAGAACCGTTTCCTGTTGCAGCTTGCGTATACCGCCCAGGTTCAATCCTCTATCTATGATGGTTTCTATCAGATTATGATGTCACAATATGACGGGTCTGCCTATGAATGTTATCGTGGACGCTTTTATTCTTACGCCCTTTTCGGATTACTGGATGAATGGGTCAAGAGAGATTTTTCTGAATCGCCTGCAGATCTTTCAACAATATTTCATAAAATAATACAATCCTGAGGATTGCATTCCGCTGCCTCCATGCGTATAATACTTTATGTAATCTGTCGCAGAAAGTGGGGAACATCATGAGAACAATGGATTTTACAACCGAGCAGCCTGACTGCTGCCAGGTGGGTGATTATCTGGAAGTCGAAGAAAATCAGCTTCCTACATCCTACTGGTATATGCTCGAACATGCTTACGGTGCAAGTACAAATTATAAGAACCGTGAGCGTCTCCAGACCCGCAGAGGCAAGGTCACTAAGATATGGAAAGATGACCGCTTCAACTACATAACTTTGGAATTTGATGAAGAGGATGTAAAGTAATGTATAATAAAGATGATATTGTGTATATTTTAGAAAATGATCAGGTCGTCCGCAAGGCAAAGGTTGCCGGAAGACAGGATGATCTTTATATCGTTCAGTTGATCGGTTCCTGCGGTGCGATTCATCTGCCGGAAAGCCGGCTGTTTGAAAGTGCTGAAGCAGCAGAAGAAAACCGCCAAAAGACGAAACTGAACAGTGCCAATGTCAGAAATGACTTTATCAGTAACCGGCCTGACCCGTTCGACCGCTGGATCAACAGTCAGAAATTCTGATATTTTATCGCAGGTTGTATTTACCAAATAAGGTTAAAGAAGTTATATAGAAAAACTTCTTTAACCTTATTTTGCTCTTTATTCCTTTTTTTCTGCTTTTTCCCCTGTCTCATACGCTCTGATTCTGCGAAGTAGCTTTCTGTATAATTCATCCTGAAGCAGTTCCCTATGCTCATATGAAACAGGGTAATCATTCAGAAAGTCCGGGTGTTCTTCTATATATTTATCTCTTTCTGCCTGCCCGGCATTCAATAAATATTTCTCATAAAAATCCAAATCATCCAACTTCCTTTGATTCATGCCTACTCTCCTGACTTCAAAGTATGCCTTCTAAAGATTCACCACATTTTTCAATCTATTCACTAATCCTCATCTTAGAGTTTCTATCTGTAATTGTCAATAGAATTTGACTGGCAATATTTTCCATGTGCTATACATAATTTCTATGATGTCAGGGTCAAAAGGTCTGAAACCACGTGTGCTTGCACACTGGTGGTAGAATGACCTTGAGACCCCAACATCTTTCTATCAGAATAGTAAAAATGTATCCGGGGTATCACATTTGGAGAAAATTGTTCCTATATAAAAATAGCACCCTGCATGCTGCAAGGTGCCGTAAATAGGTATAACTATAAATTTTATATGCTTTTCCGCTTTTAAAACGGTGTGCCATACAGATCATACGGCGTTACCTGATATACGTAATAATTCAGCCAGTTAGCATACAGATTATTTGCATGGGCTCTCCATGTCAACATCGGCTTTTTGGATGTATCATCTCCCGGATAATAATTTTTCGGAATAACCGGATTTAATCCCTTTGCCGAATCTCTTTTGTATTCTGCATCCAACGTCATCCTGTCGTACTCAGGATGTCCCATGACAAAGATCTGACGACCATTCTGTGCCATACACATATACACTCCCGCCTCGTCTGAATCAGCCAGGATTGTGATACGTTCATCTGCCTCCAGAAGATCCTGCGGAACTTCTGTATGTCTTGAATGTGGTGCAAGGAACATATCGTCAAACCCTCTCACGATCGGAATCTTACGGTTTCTTACATGATGCCAGTACAGACCGGAACGCTTTTCAGGAAGCTGTACCTTGTCAATTCCATAATGATAGTAGATCCCTGCCTGGGCTCCCCAGCACAAATGGAGCGTAGATACAACATTCGTCTTCGTCCACTCCATGATCCCTTTCAGTTCTTCCCAGTAATCCACGTCTTCAAACGGCATCTGCTCCACCGGAGCTCCTGTAATGATAAATCCGTCAAATTTTTTATTTTTAATATCTTCAAACGCTTCATAAAACTTATAAATATGACTGGTGGATGTATTCTTGGATACATGGCTTGTCACCCTCACAAATGTCACATCCACCTGCAGCGGTGTATTTGATAACGCCCGCAGAATCTGCAACTCTGTATCTTCTTTTAAAGGCATCAGGTTTAACAACCCGATACTGATAGGTCGGATATCCTGATGTGCTGCCCTGAATTCATCCATCACAAAAATATTTTCCTGCTCAAGGATCTCCTTTACAGGTAAATCATTTTGTACTCGAATCGGCATATGGCTCATCTCCCTTTTCTTTTAATATATTTTTCTCCATATGTACATAAGATCCGTCTGCCTGTACATATCCCTGCTCATCATAGCTGTCGGTATCTGTAGGAAGCTGCTTTTTTCTCAGTTTTCGATTCACAACCATACTGATGATATAATAAATCACTGCAAATGTAGGTACTCCCAGGAGCATACCCGGGATTCCAAATAATCCTCCTGCGATCAGGATAGAAAATACAACCCAGAATGCAGAAAGTCCGGTTGAATTTCCAAGGATCTTTGGTCCGAGGATATTTCCGTCAAACTGCTGAAGCAAAATAATAAAAATAACAAAATAAACTCCCTTTACCGGATCTGCAAGAAAGATCAGCAACGCACTTGGAATCGCCCCAATATAAGGTCCGAAAAATGGAATTACATTCGTCACACCTACAATCACACTGACCAACAGCGTATATGGTATATTTAAAATCGACAGCCCGATAAAGCAAAGTACTCCGATAATTGCAGAATCAATGATCTTACCAATAATAAATCCACCAAAGATCTCATTACTTTTGCTTCCGACATGCAAAATCAGGTTCGCCCTTGTCGGTCTGAAAATTGCATAAACGAGCTTCTTTGCCTGGCACATGAACTTTTCTTTACTGAAAAGGACATAAATGGACACGATCATTCCAATGATAAAATTCAGGATTTCACGTACCATCAGGATCACCCCTGCAGTAAGCTGTGTCATCCATTCATTCACTTTATCCATCAGATCTGTCCGCATCCAATTCTGGATAAAAGTCGTTGCCTCTTCCATCACATTTTCAAGGATCTTACCGACTGTGGAATCTGAGGAATGCATTTCATTAAATGCTTTTACAAAGCGGTTCATCTGACTCGGTACATTGACGATCATATCCCGGATACTGGTATAAAGCTGTGGAATCATCATATTCAGCAAGGCTACAATTACCGCCACAAGCAGAACCAGTGATACTAAAATTCCCACTCCTCTTGAAAAAGTTTCTTTCCGTTTCATCTTCGGACATTTTTTTTCAAAAAACGGAACTAATTTACTGTCAATCACCTTGACGATCGGATTCAGCAGATATGCGATCGCCAGTCCGTAAATAATCGGTTTCGCAACCGATAGAAATGATTTCACTGCATACGATATCTCGCTCAGACGCAACAACGCAAAATAGAATAAAATGCATGCCGCCACCACAAAGAACATCGCCATACTTTTAATTACCTGCTCTTTAAAATTTGAAGATCTTTTCTGAGCCGAAAGTAACTGTTCCTTTGGTGAAAGCACAGTGTCCGACTTATCATATTCAGGAAATTTTTCCCCGGCTTTCTTTTCCATCTTTTTCCTTCCTTTCCTTTACGCATATGTAGATTATAACGCGGCTGACCTATAAGAGTCAACCGCAGAAAAAGGGCATATGAAAAAGCAAAATTCTTTCACATACCCTTTCAGGATCACCATACACTTCATTCCATGACCGGTAATCTCTTCTGATTCATTTTATCTTTCCTTTTTCAAATATTAGCGGCACTGGAAAGTCGCACACTCTGTGCCTTCACAATGACAGGCATCACTGCCTTCCACACTGATCTTTCCTGCATGACACTGACAATCCTCATTATACATACATTCTGTTGCCTTACAGTCAACACTACAAAGATCAGAAGGAGACCGGTCTGAAACTGCTGCATTCATATAACTGCCTTCTTTTCTCTCCTGAAAGCTGTCGCAACAGGTCTCCTGTGCAGTCTTTGCAGTATCTCCTCCCACCTGAATCTTGTCCAAATCGCACAGGAACTTGTAGTTGTGCACACATGTCTGTACCGTACATTTTAAATCCGGCATACTGATTACCTCCTCTTATTTACAGAATCAGTATCAGTATGCCGGACTTTAGAACATTTTATACATTTTTTATGCATTCTTTCCACAGCAATATTTATATTTCTTTCCACTTCCACATGGACAAGGCTCATTTCTGCCGATCTTTTTAGCCTTACGGACTGTGCCTGACTGCTTCTGCTCACGATACAGCTTTTTCTTTGTATCAGCATCAAAGATCTTATCCCACTGCGGCAGTTCATACAGCCAGTCAGCTTTTGCATCTACCATGTTCTTGTAAAGCATCTCTTTATCAAAAACTAAAGTAACATCTGTATTCTCATCCATCGTCTCGATCGGGTTCGGAACTTTCAGACTGTCATTAATTCCATCCAGGAATCCTACCATCGTCATCACGTCCTGACCATATTTCTCTGCAAGTTCCTTTACAGTTCCTCTTACTTCCTCTTCCGGATTGTCAAGAAGCTGCTCATATATTTTTTTCTCAATCGTAAAATATCTGCTCCAGAATGTCTCCAGTTCATTCTTGGAAAGATTTCTGTCATACGCCATATCACGCCACTGATCTAATAAACTTTTTTCGCTCATTGTATATTGCTCCTTTGTCTCTAAATAAATAATTCGAATTCAATCGCTTATTCATTATATAACAATTTCCGTTTGCCGTAAACTGTTTTTTTGTGTATACTGAATATAGTTGATCCTTTTATTTTCAAAAGGAATCGCTCATTACACGATAATTGATTTTTATTTTTAGAAAGGTTCTACAATGAAAAAGGCAAAACGTATTCTGGCTCTGATCGGTGTCATATTTCTTGTCGCCATGTATCTTAGTACTCTTATCTTTTCACTGATCGATTCACCGCTCGCTTCAGATCTTTTGAAAGGTTCGGTTGCAGCCACCATTCTTGTACCTGTCGTTCTTTACGGATTTGTTCTGTTCTCCCGCCTTTTCGGGAATGACCATGATGACAGAAATGATTAGCTCTCAGACATAAAAGATATCTGCCAGTTTCAATGCACTGGCAGATTTTTCTCTCCAGCCCTCCCAGACCGTCTCCGGTTGTCTTACTACTTGTCTTTTCTTCAGGTATTCTTCCATTGATATGATGTCTATCGGTTTTTCCTCACTGTTCTTACGCATCGGTCTACCTCCTCTTATCAGATTGCCGGATCAAATTCAAATCCCCGGCTTTATATTATATTTCACTCTCTATTAAAATATGATTCAAATAATGTTAGATAAAAGTTAAAACAGGGAACATCTCTGCTCTCCGGCACAGATATTCCCTGCTTTTATTATAGATTCATATGCTTTTTGTTATAGAAATTCTTATTTATTACGGTAAATAATGTCATCTCTTCCCGGTCCGTTACTGATCATCGTGATCGGATATTCAATCTCTTTCTCAATGAATTCAATATATTTACGGCAGTTTTCCGGAAGATCTTCATACTTTTTAATACCGCGGATATCTTCTTTCCATCCCGGAAGAACCTTATACACTGGTTTTGCTTTCTCAAGAAGATGTGTCACCGGAAATTCTTTTGTAACCTCTCCGTCAATTTCATAACCTACACAAACCGGAATCTCATCCAGGTAACCAAGTACATCAAGTACCGTAAATGCTACGTCTGTTGCTCCCTGCATTCTGCAGCCATACTTGGATGCAACACAGTCAAACCATCCCATTCTTCTCGGACGTCCTGTTGTAGCACCGAACTCTCCGCCGTCACCACCGCGTCTTCTCAGCTCGTCCGCCTCATCACCAAAGATCTCACTTACAAATGCACCTGCACCTACAGCACTGGAGTATGCCTTGCAGACTGTAACAATCTGCTTGATCTCATATGGCGGGATTCCTGCACCGATTGCACCATATCCGGCCAGTGTGGAAGAAGATGTAACCATCGGGTAAATTCCATGATCCGGATCTTTCATAGATCCCAGTTGTCCTTCAAGTAAGATCGTCTTTCCTTCTTTCAGTGCTTCATGGAGGAACAGAGATACATTCGCTACATATGGCTCCACCATTTTTTTGTATTCCATCAGTTCGTTATATAACTCATCAGGATTGATCAGCGGTTTGTGATATAAATGCTCAAGCAATACATTCTTCTGCTCTGCCACACGTACAACTTTTTCCTTCAGAAGTTCCTCATCAAACAGCTCACTGACCTGAAATCCGATCTTTGCATACTTATCTGAATAAAACGGAGCAATACCGGACTTTGTAGAACCGAATGACTTTCCTCCAAGTCTTTCCTCCTCATATGCGTCAAAATTCTTATGATAAGACATTACCATCTGTGCTCTGTCGGATACAAGAATCTTCGGCATCGGAACGCCCTTTTCTACAACAGACTGTACTTCTGCGAAAAGACGCGGAACATCCAGTGCCACACCATTTCCAATGATGCTGGTCGTATGACCATAGAAAACTCCTGACGGCAGTGTATGCAGTGCAAATTTCCCGTAATCATTCACAATCGTATGGCCTGCATTCGCACCACCCTGAAAACGAACAATAATATCAGCCTCTCTGGCGAGCATATCTGTAATTTTGCCCTTTCCTTCATCGCCCCAGTTCGCACCAACTACTGCTTTTACCATTTCAAACCCTCCTGCGTATGTCGCTTGTCAATATTTATGAGCGGTACTTATAAATTCTACCACCTTATGAATTATACTATACTTTTGCAGGGATGTAAAATATTATTTCTCTTTTTTTTACATTTCCTCTTATTGTAATCCCTCTGAAAAAGTATTAAAATGAAAATCAGCCTGATTACAGGTCATAAAGCAGATTATCTCATCAGAAAGGAGACCCCGGAATTGAAAAAGGGATTTAAAGTATTTTTGACACTTGCAGCCATTGGTTCTTTTATCGGTTTTATTCTTGCATACTTTTGCAAGTCTTCAACCAAGCAGGATATGGAATCTCTGGAAAATGAAGAAACTGATTTTACAGAAGATTTTAGTCTTGACGGAGATCTGAAACCGGTCTCTGATCGTGGATATGTCTCCCTTACCAAAGAGACTCAGGAAGGGAACTGACAGATAAGATTCTTTGCCACCATGGTTTAAAAGGTTCACGAAACTATTTACCATTTCCCCACAATATCAAACAGCCCTGCTGTTCCGGTTCACCGGCTCGGCAGGGCTGTTTTCTACTCTTTTTATTTATTTTGGAAGTTTAAATGAACTCTTCAGTGAAACAATCCTGTTAAATACCGGATATTCTGCCGTAGAATCCTTCGCATCGATGCAGAAATATCCATTTCTTACAAACTGGAAACTGTCATAAGCCTTTGCATCTGCAAAACTTGGTTCTACATACGCATCCTTTATTACAGTAAGTGAATTCGGATTCAGATTCAGTGAACCGTCTTCTTTATTGTATACACCTTTTTCCTCATCTACAAGATTCTCATAAAGTCTTACCTCTGCTTTCTGTGCATAAGGTGCCGGAACCCAGTGGATCGTTCCCTTTACTTTACGTCCTGTGAATCCGCTTCCTGCTTTTGTCTCCGGGTCATACGTGCAGTGAATTTCCGTTATATTGCCGTTTTCATCTTTCACAAAGCTCTCACACTTAACAAAATATGCATGCATCAGACGAACTTCATTTCCCGGGAACAGACGGAAATACTTCTTCGGCGGCTCTTCCATAAAATCTTCCCGCTCAATATAAAGTTCACGACAGAACGGAACTTTTCTCTGTCCCAGTTCTTCGTTCTCAAGATTGTTCGCAACATCCAGATACTCAACCTGTCCTTCCGGATAATTGTCGATTACCAGTTTAATCGGATCAAGCACTGCCATCATACGTGGACGCTTCATCTTCAGATCCTCACGGATACAATACTCAAGCATCGCATAATCTACAGAACTCTGGCTCTTGGATACTCCACATAATTCAATAAACATTTTGATAGATTCCGGAGTAAAACCACGTCTTCTCAGAGCTGCAATAGAAACCAGCCGTGGATCATCCCATCCGTCTACGATTCCGTCTTCTACCAGTTTCTTAATATAACGCTTTCCAGTTACAACATTTGTCAGATATAACTTTGCGAACTCGATCTGCCTTGGAGGATTCTCGAATTCACACTCTCTTACGACCCAGTCATACAACGGTCTGTGATCCTCAAACTCCAGGGTACAGATAGAATGAGTAATTCCCTCGATTGCATCCTCGATCGGATGTGCAAAATCATACATCGGATAAATGCACCATTTATCTCCCGTATTATGATGCGTCATGCGGGCTACTCGATAAAGGATCGGATCACGCATATTGATATTCGGTGATGCCATATCAATCTTTGCACGGAGAACCTTTTCTCCATCCTGATATTTTCCCGCACGCATATTTTCAAATAATTCAAGGTTCTCTTCTACAGAGCGGTTACGGTATGGACTCTCTTTTCCAGGCTCTGTCAGAGTTCCACGATATTCTCTCATCTGCTCTGCTGTCAGGTCACATACGAATGCTTTTCCCTTTTTGATCAGTTTTACAGCACACTCGTACATCTGGTCAAAATAATCTGACGCAAAATACAGATGCTCTCCCCAGTCTGCCCCAAGCCACTGGATATCTTCCTTAATAGACTCAACGAACTCCGTCTTTTCCTTTGTAGGATTTGTATCATCAAAACGCATATGGAACGTTCCGCCATACTTCTGTGCAAGACCATAATTCAAAAGAATTGATTTTGCATGTCCGATATGCAGATATCCGTTCGGTTCCGGCGGGAAACGCGTACATACGTGATCGTAAACGCCTTCTGCCAGATCTTTATCTATTTCCTGCTCTATAAAATTCTTTGAAACAGCTTCGTTCTCCATCTTATCCTCCTAATAACCTATAACATTCATGAAGAATATCTTATCACAAAACCGTTCTATCCACAAGTACAAGAATTTTTTCGGATTCTCTGCTGAATCACTTCCAATGCCTGCGTAAGAATCGCTGCATGATCTACTGCGACCATTCCGCCTTCTTTTACTTTATATTTCCGTTCTCTTACCAGCCCCTGCCGCTCTTCTTTGCAGATCACCGCCCTGATTTTCAGTCCCCGATCCTCATTTTCCAGTTCCAGTGAAAAATCCTCTCTTCTTATCACTGCTGCATCCGTCGTGATATCCTTCGATTCCCCCTTTTTTAATTTCACAGTAAACCATGCCGCATCCGCTGCATCATCCCCTGCCTTTACTCGCACTTCTTTTTCATTCACCAGGGAAAAATAAGCTGTCGTTATCACTCTTGCTCTCGGATCTCTCTGATAATCTCCATAACAGGCAAACTGTTCCACCGGAAGTCCTTTCACCCCGGTCTCCTCCTCCAGTTCCCTTCGTGCCGTATCTTCCAGATTCTCATACAATTCCACAAATCCGCCGGGCAATGCCCAATATCCGATACTTGGATGATTCTTCCTGCAGACCAGAAGTACTTTTAATGCATCCGTATCCGGCTTTTCACCTGCATAAGAAAATAAGACCATATCCGTCGTCGCACAGGGATTTTTATACTGATACGGATCATACTCCTTCAGAAATTCTTCCAGCGTCTGTCCTTTTTCATTCTTCTCACCTGTTCCGTAAAAGCTGGAAATATCATCCAAAAATGATGGCATTCTCCTCATCCTCTCTTTCTTCTCTCCATCTCTGATACAGTGCTTTCTCCCGTCTCTTTCTTTCATTCCGTTCAAAGAACCGGCTCATCTCTGCGATCATACCTGAGAGATAAAAGCACTCTTCCAGGTCAACTGAAGGATTATTTTCCCGGACATCATAATACTGGATCCCGATCAGTTTCCGATTTGCCTCTTTCCAGTCCCTGTCCAGGATCTCAAGCAGATACTCCACATCCTCTGCTTGCACGCATAAGAATAATTCGATATTATTCTTCATCCTGTCAAAAATCCCATAAAAATACGGTGGACTCGTCTCCATTTTCCAGATAAAATCCAGTAAATGTTCCAACGTATCCTTCAGTCCCAGCAATTCCACTTTCTCATATTCCATATTTTCCCTTTCCGAGTAACTTATGCTCTTTCAGGAAACACCTTTGATTTTCTTTAGTATAACATCCTGCCATAAAGAAAGCTATCACTATCTGCGTGTGCAACAAAATGTGAAATTTCTTTTTGCAGGTTGTGTAACCTGCTGAACATACGCTTTCTCTCCCCGGACTCCTCCGGGGATCTGCTTATCTTATCCGGAGTTTCTGACCGACTTAACAGAAGTGACCGTTGATGTACATCTGTTGGATTGCCTGATTCGAAGCAGCATGCGTAGGCATGGAGCCATAGGCAGCCTTATAAGGATCATAGCTTTTATCAAGGTTGTTTGCCTTTGCAAAAGCCTTTAACTGTTTGATAATACGGTTTGCGTATTTTGGATTATTTTCCAATAACCCATGCTTCAATGCCGGAGGTATCGAAGATTGTCATGTCAGCAAGAGCCGGATTCAGTTTTTGGCAGATCGGTTCGGTCAGATCAATAAGATGATCGAACATAGATTGTAAGTCCAATAAGAAATCCTGTTCAAAGCGAGTGAATTTTGAACCATCTGGTACAACATCAAAGCCACAGAAGTCACGCAGTTCCTGAGAGTATTTCAAGAACACAATCAGGAGCGTGTCAGCCGGAATTGAGAAAATACGCTGGAGCAGAAGTGCTTTGAGCATTGGATAAAGCTGGTGGATGTACAAAAAAGGGATAGGGAGAAAGATGCAGTCAGAGGATTCACATTCACATTTACATTTACATTTACATTTACATTTACATTTACATTTACAAATGGAGTCTATGGTTTGTTGGGGGAAAATGGAGCAGGAAAAACAACATTAATGCGGTTGATTTGCGGAATTTTACAGCCGACAAACGGAAGCATTACCTGTGATAATATCCGTATATCGGATATGGGCACAGAATATCGCCGGTTATTGGGATACTTGCCACAGGATTTTGGATATTATGGAGATTTTACCGCAGTTCGTTTTTTGAATTATATGGCGACTCTGAAAGCACTTCCGAGAGATTATGCAAAAGGAAGGGTAGAGGAATTGTTGGAATTGGTTGACTTGAAGGATGTCAAAAATAAAAAACTCAAAACATATTCTGGTGGGATGCTCCGAAGAATCGGTATTGCACAGGCTCTTTTGAATGATCTCCACCATTCAGTTTCAACTTATAAGTTACACTGCTATGACGAAAACTGTGAGATACAACCGGTGGGAGATTATAGTACATATATTCGTCACCCGGGATTTCTTTCATTTCATCCTGCTCAGCTTTCCAGTCTACCAGCATATTTGCGACACTCTTCGGTAAGAATATCTTACGCACACTGCTTTCTGTTTTCCGTGTTTTCAGAATATGGATCGTAGCGTTCTTCTTATGAATTCTATTGTTTATGTTATTCCCGCTGTATCGGAAGAAGATATCAAAGCACTGACTTATTGATTATAATTATATTTTTTCACTCTGCAAACCCGGAAGTTATATCATCACTTTACTGCCAGATCCTATAGACCTGATACAACATTGATCGGATTCCCTTCCATAAACTGCTTTATATTATCCGCCAGAATAGAAACCAACCGCTGTCTTGTCTCAAGTCCTTTCCATCCCATATGTGGCGTCAAGAGGACTTGATCCATAGTATAAAGAGGGCTGTTCTCTTCAGGTGGTTCAGTTTCCTGAACATCAAGTCCGGCTCCTGCAATCGTACCATTTTCCAATGCTTCTATAAGAGCAGTCTCATCAATAAGTGCACCTCTTGAAGTATTAATGATAAATGCTGAGGGTTTCATAAGTGATAAAGACTCTTTGTTTATCATATGTTTTGTACTTTCCGTCAATGGACAGTGCATAGAAATATAATCACTATTCTTGAGTAATTCCTCAAGCGATACATAGTGGATCCCCTTCTCATCCTCTCTCGGTGTCCTGGTATATACAAGTATGTTCATATCCAAAGCCTGTGCGATCTGGATAACTTTTCTGCCAATGTGTCCTGCACCTATAACACCAAGTGTTTTTCCGTTTACCTCAACATGCGGAACCTGAAGATTTCTGGTAAAATTGTCATGATTTCCGCATGCCAGTATCATCATATACTGTAACATCAGAAGATAAAACGGAAAAATCCAGCTTTCCATCAAAATTCATTTTCTTTGCATTCAATACCACACATTTGTCGTTCATACTATAAATTTCTCCTTTTAAATTAATTTAGGCTATCGGGATTGCACCTCTTTATCAGTCAGCCATGATCTCCGAAGAGCCACATAGGATATTAAAAAATTTGCAAACCAACCTGCCGGTACAGCAAGCCAGACAAATACAATGCCTAAACGCGGTGCACAAATCAAAGCAACCGACAGGCGGATTGCCAGATTCACCATATTTGCAATAAGGAACGGACGCATGATTCCAAGACCACGAAGAACCCCATCGGTTGCCATTTTGATTCCCATAAAGATGAAGAAGTAACCGATCCATCTCATATAATCCTCGGATACCTGATAAGCCAGAGCAGTTCCATCTTTACCAAGGAACAGCGAGGAAATCTGCGTATGCAATGTTTCAATAACTATAAAAGCAAGAACTGCAAAACATACATCTAACACCAGTGCAGCGTGATATCCTTTTTTGATCCGTTCAATTTTCTTTGCACCAAGATTCTGGGAAACATATGGGGAAACCGCATTGCCAATGGATACAAAAATCAATGAAAAAACATTCTCTACCCGCATCGTCGCCGCATACCCCGCAAGTGCCTGTGTACCGAAAGGATTTACAACAGCCTGTACGATCATCATACCGATAGACACTGTAGACTGCTGAAGAACCGAAGGGACAGCAATTTGAAGCATGGAATATAACTTCTGCCTGTCAAACCAATCAAAGCGACTTTTATATCGACGCATCCGGCTGAGGAAAAGAAAAAGTGAAAACACCGCAGAAATCCCCTGTGCTATAAGAGTCGCAAGGGCTGCACCAAACACACCGAGACCAAGTCCGGCCACCATCCAAATATCCATAAAAATATTTAAGATTGACGAGAATACCAAGAGTCCCAGTGGGATTTTTGATTCACCAATGGAAGTGAACATGTTGGAAAGAATGTTATACATAAACAGAAATGGAAAGCCCACAAAATAGACCCGCAGATATAACACTGCATCATTCAGTATATCGCCAGGGGTTTGTAATACCATCATCATCGAGTGGGAAAAGCAAAAGCCCAAAACACCAAGGACTATGCTTAGAATTAAAAAGCTAAACAAGGACGTTGACACGATGGTCTTCATTTTTCCATATTCCCTGGCACCGAAATAGCGGCTCACGAGCACACCGGCACCGACACCGGCCCCCAGTGCCACACAAATGAAAACATTGGTCAGTGCTGCACAGGCCCCGACAGCTGCAAGTGCAGAGGAGCCAACAAATTGGCCGACGATGATAGAGTCAGCCATATTGTATATTTGCTGAAAAAAACTGCCCAAAATCATTGGCATTGCAAAAACTGTCAACGCTTTAAGAGGCGTATCTGTGATCAAATATTCATCTTTTGACATTATCATATTCCTCCACAGCCTTTATAATTTCACTTATTCTTTCCTTCACCGGAATTTATCCCATGTATTCAAAACGCAAGTTTTAAATTACATTGCGAAACAATTATATATAGTTACAGCCGCTAAGTCAAGCCAGAGTTTACTTTCAGCAACATAAATGATATGATATTTAAGAAAATTTACTATCCGGAGGATATTATTTTACAGGAGGGACACTTATGTACCTGAACGGTTTAGATGAACTGGATCAGAAGATCATCCAGTTGCTTATAGAAAATGCACGTATTTCCTACTCTGATATCGGTAAAGAAACCGGTATTTCCAGAGTGGCAGTAAAAGCCCGGATTCAGGCTCTGGAGAAAAAAGGTATAATTGAAGAATATACAACTATAATAAACCCTCAAAAGATCAGTGGTGCTGTTTCATGCTATTTTGAAATCGAGACAAAACCAGACCATCTGTCGCAGGTGACAGATATATTATATAATAATGATACCGTCACGCAGATTTACCGTGTCACAGGAAGAGACAAGCTGCATATACATGCCGTTGCTTCATCAAGTGATGAAATGGAACACTTCCTGCACACAGTTATTGATACACTTCCCGGCGTTATCAGCTGCAGCTGCAATACAATCTTATCACGTATTAAAGATATTAAAGGATTACGGCTATAGAAGCCTGCATAAAGGGCAATGAACCATTTCTGATCCATTGCCTTTTACTTTACATACGCTATACTCCATAATTCTGATTATGACAGTATTCACAACCACGCATCTCTGCTACTGGAACAGGAAGTTGATGTGGATACAATCTCACGCAGGCTCGGTCACGCTGACAGCAAAATCACAAAAGAAATCTACCTACACATCACGAAGAAAAAGCAAGAGCAGGAAAATAGTAAGATAAAAGAGATTCAGCTTCTTGCAAAGTAACCTACGGATTTCCTACGGATTGTGATTTTGAGCAAGAAAAATCCCCGGAAACACCGCATTTTCAGGCACTTCCGGGGATTAAGTTCAAAGCTGTCTAGGGGACTTGAACCCCCGACCTCCGCCTTACCAAGGCGACGCGCTACCGACTGCGCCAAGACAGCACATTGCGTCCAAAACCGAACGCAATCATAAATATACACTACTCTGAAAGAAAAGTCAAGAAAATCTCTTATAATTGTTATAATCATTTTCTTACATCTTATAATTTTTCCGAATCAAGGACAATCGTAAACGGTCCGTCATTCAGCAGACTCACTTTCATATCCGCACCAAACCGGCCGGTTTCTACCCGTTCCACACTTTCTCTGCATTTTTTAATAATATATTCATACAGGGCATTCGCTTTTTCCGGAGAACCTGCCTCGATAAAACTTGGACGATTTCCTTTTTTACAGTTTGCATATAGTGTAAACTGCGACACAAGAAGCAGACTGCCTCCCACATCTTTCAACGCAAGATTCGTCTTTCCCTGCTCATCTTCAAAAATCCGCAGACCGGTCATCTTCTTTACCATCTTATCTGCGATTTCCTCCGTATCTGATTCTGCCACACCAATCAGAACCAGGTATCCTTTCTCTATCTGTCCAAGAAGTTCACCATCCACCCGGACAGCAGCCTCTGTGACTCTCTGTATTACAAATCTCATATCTTGCTCTCCTGCTTTTTATCTGTATTTACTGTCTTGATATATACAAGCACAATTCCCACAACTGTAAGCGGCACACAGAGGAAAATCAGAAGCCCCAGCATCCAGTCCGGCATAATACTTGATTCAATATCAATCAGTACAGTTCCGAAAAGATTATAGAGCAGATGCATCAGCATAGATGCAAATAGTGTTCCATAACGATACGCTACATATCCAAGTGCAAGTCCGAGAAGCCCTGCATAGATCCCCTGAACTAAATTTTGATGAAAAATGCCGAAGCAGACTGCCTGGATCACATTGGCGATCATCCAGTGCATTCCGGTTCTCCTCAGATATCCCATAATCAGTCCACGGAAGATCATTTCTTCCACCAGCGGAGGGAGAATCAGCGTGCTGACTACCCACATCAGCGAATACTCCGTAATTCCCGAACTATCAATCATTTCCGTATAAGTTTCCATTGCCTGTGGAAATAACTGGTTGATTACTGCCATCACCAGACTCGTCACATGCTGGATTGAAAATGTAAAAACCACGAGAATCAGACACCCTGTTATATCTAACTTTTTTATTTTCACGGACAGGGAATTTTCTGTACCTTTCCGATCCACAAATGCGAAATAATACCAAAGTCCAAAAATAGCCAGCGGAATCAGATAAACCAGTACAGAATAGAAATTCATATGATCCATCAGATAATCGTAGGTCATATTCACTCCATTTGCTCCCTGAATGATTCCTCCACCGATGGACGCAGATACAGCCAATACGACCGACATTCCATTAAATACTGCCATCGTTAATCCAAATACGAGTATTGCAAAAAAACAATTTTTCCCTTTATTCATTTGTATCTCCTCTGAAAAAGCTTATTCTGATTTGTCAAGCATCTTTTCTGCCTTTGCTTTGATCCTTTGCAGGGCATTATCAATTGACTTCGGACTTTTGCCCAGAAGCTCTGCGATCGTCTTATAATCTGTTCCCATTAAATGCAGATACAGCACATGGTTCTCCAAAGGACTCAAAGTATCTTTCAACTGTTCAATAAAAACTTCCGTAAATTTCTTCCCCAAATACAGCACTTCTGGATCATTATCACGAACCGGCTCAATGGTATCGATCAGAGGGGTTCTTCTTTCCTCTCCTTCCTGACCACTGTCATCATACAGCGATACATATGAATTTAACGGTATGTGCTTTTTTCTTTTTGATGCCTCGATTGCGGAATACATCTGTCTTGACACACAAAGTTCCGCAAAACTCGCAAAAGAAGCTCCCTGATCCGGGTCATAATCCCGGACAGCTTTGATCAGTCCGATCATCCCTTCCTGGATCAGATCTTCGTTCTCCCCGCCAAACAAATACATCGCCCTGGCTTTTTTTCTTACCATTGCTTTATACTTCATCATCAGATGATCCATAATTTCCCGGTCTCCATTACGGAAATCCCTGATAAGCTGCTCATCCGTCACTTTATCATATTTTTCCATCGGTTCTTACTCAAATGCTCCTGCGTCTACTGTCCTTTTATGATTCTCTGCCTTACGATCTCATATGCAAGAACTCCTGCTGCCACCGATGCGTTCAGAGAATTGATCTGACCTTTCATCGGGATTCCTGCTACAAAATCACAGTTTTCTTTTACCAGTCTGCTGACTCCCTCTCCTTCATTTCCGATCACCAGTCCGATCGGTCCTGTCAGGTTCAGATGATACATCGGCTCACCGTCCATATCCGCACAGACAAACCAAAGCCCTTTTTCTTTCAGTTCTTCCATCGTCTTAACCAGATTCGTCACTTTGGCAACCGGAGTATAATTCAATGCCCCTGCCGAAGTCTTTGCAACAGTTGCCGTCAGCCCGACTGCCCGTCTTTTTGGAATGATCACTCCATGTGCTCCTGCAAGATTCGCCGTTCTGATAATCGCTCCAAGATTATGCGGATCTTCGATATTATCAAGGATCAGGATAAAAGGATCTTCTCCCCGTTCCTCTGCAAGTGCAAGCATATCATCAACCGTTGAATATTCATACGCTGCTGCATATGCCACAACTCCCTGATGCTTTCCAGTCTCCGAAATCTGCGACAGTCTCTCTTTTGTCACAAAATTCAACAGGGCATCATGCTTTTTTGCTTCTCTTACAATCGTTCTCACCGGACCATCCTGACAGCCATCCAGTACAAATACTTTGTCGATCGGTTTCCCTGACCGGAATGCTTCCAGTACTGCATTTCTGCCTTCAATAACCAGCGTATGGGAATTATCCTGTCCCGTATGATTCTCTGCTTCATGATATCTGCTATTTTCCCGCATTCTTTGCTCCTTCATTTCTTTCTGTATCAAATTTTTCTTCCATGGCCTCCAGTCCGATCGTCACCAGTTCTGTCAGTCTTTCATATTCTTCACTCAGATAAAGATGCCCGATCAGAGCTTCAAAGCCGGTTGCTCTTCTATAGTCCGTGATCGACTGGTTTTTCGCCGGTGATACACTTCTTGCATTCCGCCCCCTCCGGTAAACTGCATGTTCCTCCTCATTCAGATGCTCCTGCATGAACCGCATCATATAGGACTGTGCCGATGCCTGGACATACCGGCTCGTCTCCTCATGAAGACGATGGACCGGCCGGTTTCCTCTTCCGACTACCATCGTCTTTACGATCAGATCAAAGACACAGTCCCCGACATATGCCAGAACCAGTGGTGAACACTGCTTCGGGTCGATCTGCTTCATCCCCGGAATTTTCCTGATAAATGGTTCCAATCCTATTCCTACGCTTTTTTCCATTGTACCCCTTCTCTTGTATCTTTTAAGACGATTCCCTTTGCCAGAAGTTCATCCCTGATCTCATCTGCTCTTGCGAAGTTCTTAGCTTTTCTTGCTGCCTGACGTTCTTCAATCAGTGCTTCAATATCAGATGCAAGGATCTCATCTTCCTTATCCACAATAATTCCCAGAACATCCGTCAGTCTTACAAGACAGTCAAACAGGCTCTGCAGATATTCTTTGGAACTTGCTCCATCAGTTGTCGTATTCATATATTTTACAAGTTCAAATACTGCTGAAATTGCATCTGCTGTATTAAAATCATCGTCCATTGCCTTCTCAAAGTTCTCGACATACACCGTCGATCCGGCAAGTTTTTCTCTCTCATCCTCACTCATATCTTCCATTTTTGCATTATTGATGAGGAATTTCAGGTTCTCTGCTGCTGTTGTGATCCTCTCCAGCCCATTTTTAGCAGCTTCCATCAGTTCTGCACTGAAGTTCAGAGGACTTCTATAATGTGCACTGAGCATAAAGAATCTCAGAACCTGCAGATCATATTTTTCAGAAATTTCTCTTACGGTAAAGAAATTTCCAAGAGATTTGGACATCTTGCGGTTGTCGATGTTCAGGAATCCATTATGCATCCAATATTTTGCAAATTCTTTTCCATTTGCAGCCTCACTCTGTGCAATCTCGTTCTCATGATGAGGAAAGATCAGATCTTCTCCACCGGCATGAATATCAATCTGCTCGCCCAGATATTTTTTAGACATCTCTGAGCATTCAATATGCCATCCCGGACGGCCTTCTCCCCATGGAGATTTCCATGCCGGCTCACCCTCTTTTTTCGGTTTCCACAATACGAAATCCAGTGAATCTTCTTTTTCATCCTCACCGCTCACAAGCAATGCACGTCCACCGGACTGCAGATCATCCAGATTTTTATGGGACAGCTTGCCGTATTCTGCGAACTTTCTTGTACGGTAATAAACAGTTCCGTTCTTTTCATAGGCATAACCTTTTTCGATCAGAGTCTCGATCATGCTGATCATTCCACCAATTTCTTCTGTTGCAAGAGGATTCTTCGTTGCCGGCTGAATATTCATTCCTTCCATATCCTTCTTGCACTCTTCAATATATCTTTTGGAGATTTCTTCCGCAGTAACCCCCTCTTCATTTGCCTTTTTGATGATCTTATCATCTACATCTGTGAAATTTGATACAAAATTCACATCATAATTTTTATATTCAAAATATCTTCTTACTGTATCAAATACGATCATCGGTCTTGCATTTCCTATATGAATAAAATTGTAAACTGTAGGACCGCATACATACATCTTTACTTTTCCTTCTTCCAACGGCACAAATTCTTCTTTTCTCTTTGACATCGTATTATAAATCTTCATTTGCTGCGTCTTCCTTTCTTTTCTTCTCTATGCATTTCATATATTTTACCATATCCTCCAACTGCTTGTGAAGTTGAATATTTTCCTGCTGGAGTTCACGGATATCATGCAGTACCGGATCCGGCAGATGGATCTGATCCATATCGCTTCGCGGAACTTTCTTATTATCCATCTTTACAATTCTGCCCGGCACACCGACCACGGTACAATTTGGAGGAACTTCTTCAAGCACAACGGACCCTGCCCCAATCTTGGAATTTTCCCCGATCGTAAAAGATCCGATTACTTTCGCCCCTGCACTGACCATAACATTATCTTTTAAAGTAGGATGTCTCTTTCCCTGTTCTTTTCCTGTACCCCCAAGTGTTACGCCCTGATACAAAGTCACATTATCTCCGATGATCGTCGTTTCTCCGATGATCACACCACTTCCATGGTCAATAAAAAGCCCTTTTCCTATTGTTGCTCCCGGATGGATTTCAATCCCGGTCTTTCGTGCAGCCCTCTGGGAGATCCATCTTGCCCAGAAGAAATGCTTTTTCAGATACAGCTTATGTGCGATCCGATAATTCAGTATGACTTTAAAACTCGGATAAAGAAATACTTCCATATTCGATTTGATCGCAGGGTCACGCTCCCGTATAACCTGAATTTCATCTTTCACATACGATAATATGCTCATTTTCCTCTCTCCTAACACCTGATTTAAAAGATATAAAACTTTCCTGATAAAAATAAAAACTCCGTCTCAAAATAGAGACGAAGTCTTCTCCGCGGTTCCACTCTAATAAAAGAATCCTCTTCTTTCACTTGATACACTTAACGCGTGCCAACGTATCCCGCTACTTGCTCTTTCGCAGAATCAACTCCCGGGGGCACTTCACAATCTTCATAACTTAAGGATGCTTCCAGCCGATGACACCCACTCTCTGGCAGCCTGAACATAGCTACTCTTCCCGTTCCTGGTCTTTTTCTTACTCACTTACATGATGTCGGGGCAAAAGCTCCCGACTTTGATGCCTACGGATTGCTCCGTGCTACGCACTCCCACAATCCTACTCACTTACATTATCTTATTCAACTTTTCAGTTTTTGTCAACCGCATTATACAATCTCATTTAAGAAAACCCGGTTCAGTTTACAGATTTTCTCCAGTTCTGCCACCAGCCGCTCTGTTGCCATTACATCCGTCCGCTCTGCGATCTCTCTGATCGGTACAGTTCCAAATAAAAGCTGGGTCAGTGCATCGATCGGAAAAACTCCCTCGGAATCTTCCGTCTCACTCACACAAAGTTTATCTTCTCCCCAGTCACTTTTCATTCTCCATACACCACTGTTCTTCTGAAGCAAAGGATCGATCACCGCAAAGGAGCAGTCTACTTTCTCTTCCTCAGGAACTTTCATCGCAGACAGGAAAGTCGGCAGATGCGTAATCCGCGCCATGATGAGAGGCTTCTCTTCCGTCCTCACGCCATGGACATTTTCCCACAATTCCCGCATTTTCTCCGTACATCCCAGGATCTTCACCAGTTCCTTTTCTCTTCGCAGTTCTTCCACCGCCTCCAGGAATGCATCCTCTTTTTCCTGCAGGATAACCGGTTCAAGGATCTCAAGAATGTCCTCTCTTGCATAAAAGAAGACACCGACTAAATCTTTTTCTTCAAAGATCAGCCGTACTCCACCGGATTCGCTCTGCTGTTCCAGAATTTTGGTCTGATAATATACGCTGTCCCTCACTGTGCAGACTGCCCATTTCGGGGATTCATTTTTTTCAAAAAACGCAGCGATCCTTTCTGCATCTCCCAGTTCGGCATCCCGTGTAACTCTTTCCTGTCTTCCCCTGTCTCTGCTTTCTTTTTCGCCGGTTTTTTTATCTCTTTTTAAGGCAAAGAAAACGTCAGAGTCCAGTTCCATCTGTTTCTGATGATATATATATCGAAAATCATACGGGCTGTAAATTGCTTCTGCTGCCGGCATAAGAAAAGTAAAAGGATGCTTTTTCTTATTTTCCTCTTCCAGTGCCGCGATCAGAAGCTGCCGCATATACCCTCTGCTCCGGTACTCCTTTTCCGTTGCGACTCCGACAATATATTCCGAATCAAAAACCGAATCTTCCAGTTTCATCCAGTATGGATTCTTTTGCAGCATGGAACGGATTGCTCCGTCTTCTTCAACTACATAGATCACATTCTCTTTTGTCCTGATAAAATAATAATAATCTACAAATGTCTGACTGTCTTCCTTGAAAATCTTTTCCCACAAAAATCGGGTCTTTCCATGTTCTGCAGATTCCAGTTTACGGATTTCCATCCTCTTTTCCTCGTCTTTCTGATCTCACTGATTGTTCATTGCACAACAGCCTCCACACCCCGCAGCCGGTGCTGCAACATCTATACTGCTATAATTGGTATATTTCTCGATTGCACAGATTGCCTGAGAAGAAATCCCCTCACCTGTTCCGGTAAAGCCCAGGCCCTCTTCTGTCGTTGCCTTGACATTGATCTGATCGGTTTCCACGCCAAGTGCCTTTGCAATATTTTCCCGCATCTGATCAATATATGGACGCATTTTCGGACGCTGGGCAATGATCGTCGCATCAATATTTTCAACCACATATCCATTTTCATCCAGTAATGCTGCTACATGTTCCAGTAATTTGATACTTGAAATGCCTTTATACTGCGGATCTATATCTGGGAAATGCTTTCCGATATCCCCCAGTGCCGCTGCTCCCAGCAGTGCATCCATGATCGCATGCAGCAGAACATCTGCATCAGAATGTCCTAAAAGTCCCTTTTCATAAGGGATCTCAACTCCGCCAAGAATCAGTTTCCGGTCTTCTGTCAGTTTATGAACATCATATCCCATGCCTACCCGCATTTTATTTCACCTTGTCCCTTTCTGCCGGATTTTCTCCTTTACCGGCTTTTGCCTCGGTCTCCGCCTTTTCTTTATCTGCCTTTTTTTCAGCCGTCACTTTTTCCTTATCTGCCCTTTCCTTATCTGCTATTTTTTCTCCGGTGTTCACCTTGTTCTCTTTTTCTGCCTCTTTTCTTTCATTCCTGTCCGGTCCTGCCTCTACCATGACTGGTCCTTTTGATTCTTTCTTCGCATGGGATATTTCTGCCTCCTGCCATTTTATTTCATTTCCATCCGCTTCTGAAACTGAAAGCTCTTCTTCGACATTCTTCTCTTTTTTCATCTCAGCAAACACTTTTTTTGCCGCAAGAAATGCATAGACCGCTCCGACAATGACAAATATACCGCCGGCTACTCCCATAAATCCTGAATTAGCCGGATTCTTCTGAACAACTTCAATAAAAATATTCACTCCAAGATAGATCAGATATACTCCTAATACGATTCTGATCACATTTCCACCTTTTTTATTCATAATTGGTCTCCTTTTTTCTTGTGTTCTTCACTTTTTGTATCTTCATTTCCGGGAACCGCAGATACCCGTATGCATTGGTACTCCATCCTGCACTGCCCGGGATTTCAATCTTAAATGCTCTGGTAATATGATCCAGTATCCGTGGTTCTCCGCCTGCTGTCTTCTGATAAAACCCAATGCTGGCATAAAAGATTCCCTTCTCAAAGAGCTGTAACGGCATGCTCATTTCCACATCCTGCTCACCAGTCACAGGGAAATCAACCGGTTCTGACCAAAATGTTCCCAGTCCCGAATCACTGTCCGTACGCAGCGTCAGACGGAACATGACATTTTTCAAAGGCTGCGTGGTCCTGACTCTGATCCTCAAATCCAGTGTTTCTTCCCTTGCAAAAACCGGAGTGATCTTTCCCTTCATGGTCAGATGCTCCATAAAGAGTCCCTGATTCCGCTGAAGGTTCAGAATGCGGGCGGCACGCTGCTTTTCTGCCAGATCCATGTCAGTCTCATTTTCTCCAACTGCATGATCCATATACACTGCGATGGCACCCTCTACTTCGCCGTCATAGATCACTTTTCCCTGATCCAGCACAATACATCTGTCGCACAGTCTCCGGATCGTATTCATATTATGGCTTACATATAAAACCGTTCTGTTCTCCTTTTGTGCAACTTCCCGCATCTTATCCAGACACTTTTTCTGAAATGCCATATCACCGACCGCCAGCACTTCATCCATGATCATGATCTCGCTGTCAAGATGTGCTGCCACAGAAAAAGCCAGCTTTACGAACATACCGGAAGAATATCGCTTGACCGGTGTATCAATGAACTCCCTTACCTCCGAAAACTCAATGATCTGTTCCATTTTGCTTCTGATCTCCGCTTTTGACATTCCAAGAATCGTTCCGTTCATGTAAATATTTTCTCTTCCGGTCATCTCTCCATTAAAACCGGTTCCGACTTCCAGCATGGAAGTCACTCTTCCATAGAGGTCAATCTCTCCTTCTGTCGGTGCCGTCACCTGTGCCAGCAGTTTCAGCAGGGTCGATTTTCCTGCACCGTTACTTCCAATGATCCCACACATTTCACCCTGACGGATCGTAAGATCAATCCCGTTCAATGCCATAAATTTTTGTCCGACCAGCCGTTCATCCTGCCCAATTTTTACATTTGGATCTTCTCTGCCCCGCTTTCTTGCAAACCAGGACTGAAGATCTGCCTGCAAAGTTCTTCCCCCGATACTCCCAAGACGATACTCCTTTTTCACCCCTGAAATTCGGATCGCCAGATTTTCCTTTTCCATTCCGTCCTCCTTTACACCGTATCCATAAATGTCCTTTCCACTTTATTAAATACGACTATTCCTCCCAGCATTACCAGTATTGTAAAAAGAAGTGAAACTCCGATACTCACCGGAAGAATACTTCCTTCCCCCAGTAAAATATAGCGGAACATTTCCATCGGAGCAGTGACCGGGTTTAATAAGATTATTTTTTTCAGGATTCCTTCAGGTAAAATGCTCATTGGATAAACCACCGGTGTGCCATACATCCATAGTGACATTCCAAAGCCCACCAGTACTGAAAGATCTCTGTATTTTGTCGTCACACTGGAGATCAGAATCCCGACTCCCATCCCCATGCAGCCAAGCCATAGTAAAAGTAAAAAAATCAGAAGAAGAGCTTCCCAGTGAGGACTGACAGCCCCTTTCCATATATAATATCCGAGCAGAATCACTACCAGCAGCATTTGGATTCCAAACCGGATCACACTACAGAGAACATTGGAAATCGGAACAGTCAGTCTCGGAAAATACACTTTTCCGAACAAACGTGCATTCGATGTAAATGTTGCCACATTTCCATTCAGACAGGAGGCAAAATAACTCCATACTGCATTTCCGCTCAGATAAAATAAAAGTTGCGGAATCCCGTCCGTTCCAAGTTTCGCAATATTTCCAAATACAACCATATACATAACACTGGTCAACAATGGATTGATAAAAAGCCATAACGGACCTAAGATCGTCTGCTTATAACTTACCGTAAAATTCTTCTGCGTAAATAAAAAGATCAGATCCCGATACTGCCATACTTCGTTCAACTTCAGGTCAAACCAGTTATGTCTTGCGGAGATGTGCTTATGATACTTTCTTTCGTACAAAATATTGTTCCTCCTGATTCTCTCATCTTTTCAAGTATACACCATCCGGTATCGCAAATACAACAGTGATCATTCGGGACGGATGCAGCTTATCAGGAGGCAACAAAAAAGAAGCCCCTCAGAGCTTCTCAGACCAAGTAGCGGGAACTGGATTTGAACCAGCGACACCACGGGTATGAACCGTGTGCTCTAGCCAACTGAGCTATCCCGCCATATTAAATTGATATGGGGCCTACAGGGCTCGAACCTGTGACCCTCTGCTTGTAAGGCAGATGCTCTCCCAGCTGAGCTAAGACCCCATATACCTGTATCTCTTGCGGTTCTGATTACTCTTTCCCGCAACCGACTTGCTTATTATACTATCATCTCATCGCAAATGTCAACACTTTTTTCAATTTTTTTAATTATCATCTCCGACTTTTGCCGTCCTTGCCTGACTTTTACGATCCTCAACTGCAGAATTTACAGAAAGACGGTTCTAAAAGCAGAAAAGTCCAGCAATCGCTGAACTTTTCTACAATCTGCAATATTTTACCGCAATTTTTATTTAAAATATTTTACACCTGATTCAAAAATCTTCAGATCCTGTTCTCCATAAATATTGATCGCAACATGATCCCCACGACGTTCTGAATGAGCCATCTTACCAAGTACACGTCCGTCCGGGCTTGTGATACCTTCAATCGCACGATAGGAACCATTAACATTCCACTCTTCATTCATGCTGATCTTACCTTCAGGATCACAGTACTGCGTTGCAACCTGTCCGTTAGCGAAAAGCCGGTCCAGCCATTCCTCACTTGCAACGAATCTTCCTTCTCCATGGGAAGCCGGATTCGTATAGACTCCGCCAAGCTCTGCTCCCTGCAGCCATGGGGACTTATTGGTTACAACTTTCGTATAAACCATCTTAGAAATATGACGGCCGATGGTATTGTATGTCAGGGTCGGTGAATCTTCCGTCTGACCTATGATCTTACCGTATGGTACAAGCCCCAGCTTGATCAGTGCCTGGAATCCATTACAAATTCCCAGTGCCAGTCCGTCTCTTTCATTCAACAATTTCTCTACCGCTTCTTTAATCTTTGCATTCTGGAATGCTGTTGCAAAGAACTTGGCAGAACCATCCGGTTCATCTCCTGCACTGAATCCACCCGGGAACATGATCATCTGTGCCTGTCCGATGGCTTTTTCAAATTCACCAACAGATCCTCTGATATCCTCTGCGTCCAGATTACGGAATACTTTCGTAATCACCTTTGCTCCTGCCCGCTCAAATGCACGTTTACTGTCGTACTCACAGTTCGTTCCCGGGAAAACAGGAATAAAGACAGTCGGTCGTCCGATCTTATGGCTGCAGATATGGATATCTGCTGTATTAAACAACTTTTCTTCTACTTTTTTATCAGAATCTGCTGCAGACTTTGTTGCAAATACTTTTTCAAGAGTACCTGTCCATGCCTGTTCTGCCTCTTTCAGACTGATCGTTACATCCCCATATGCCAGCACTGCTTCCTCAGTTACTGCTCCGATCTCTGTATAGCCGGCCACAAGGTTCTCCACTTCTCCCGCAGGTACCTCTGCAATGAGATCACCAAATGCCGGTGCGAACAGATCCTTTTTGTCCACCGTTGTCTCAAGCTGAACTCCCAATCCGTTACCAAATGCCATCTTACTTACAGCACTGGCAATTCCATGACGATCAAGTGCATAAGCGGAAACGATTCTTCCTTTCTGAATATCTTCATGGATCTTTCCATACTGCTCCATCACTTTCTCATAAACCGGAAGATCATTTTCATCTCTCTCAATCTTAAGCCATACAAGCTTATTTCCTGCTTTTTTCAGTTCAGGTGTGATGATATCCTGCTCCAGTGCCATATCGACTGCAAAAGATACCAGCGTCGGAGGAACATCAATATCCTGGAATGTTCCGGACATACTGTCCTTACCTCCGATTGACGGAAGACCAAATCCGATCTGTGCCGCATAGGCTCCGAGCAATGCAGCAAAAGGCTGGCTCCATCTCTTCGGATCTTCGGTCATTCTGCGGAAATACTCCTGGAATGTAAAACGGATCTTACTATAATCTCCACCGGCTGCCACGATCTTTGCAACTGATTCTGTCACCGCATAAACTGCTCCGTGATACGGACTCCAGCTTGACAGATACGGATCAAATCCATAACTCATCATGGATACGCTGTCCGTTGTACCATTCTGTACCGGAACTTTTGCCACCATCGCCTGCGTCTCTGTCATCTGATATTTTCCGCCATGAGGCATGAACACTGATCCGGCTCCGATGGAACCGTCAAACATTTCCACAAGACCCTTCTGAGAGCATACATTTAAATCAGAAAGAATATTCAGCCAGGTCTCTTTTACATCTTCTACTTCTTTTTTGATAAAAAGGCTGTCTTTTCTGGACGGTATCTCTACTTCTACGTCTGTCTCCTGATGTGCCCCGTTGGTATCAAGGAATGCACGGGAAAGGTTTACAATCTCTTTTCCTCTCCATACAAGAACCAGTCTCGGATCTTCCGTAACGACTGCTACAACCGTTGCCTCAAGATTTTCCTCTTTCGCATATGCCATAAACTCATCTACATCTTTCGGATCGACAACGACTGCCATTCTTTCCTGGGATTCGGAAATCGCGATCTCTGTTCCGTCCAGTCCTGCATATTTCTTTGGCACTTTATCCAGCTCTACCCGCAGTCCGTCTGCCAGTTCTCCGATGGCAACTGAAACTCCTCCGGCACCAAAGTCATTACACTTTTTAATCAGATGGCTGACTTCTTCTCTGCGGAACAGACGCTGGATCTTACGCTCTGTCGGTGCATTTCCCTTCTGCACTTCAGCTCCGCATGTCTCGATGGACTCCTCTGTATGAACCTTGGAAGAACCTGTTGCTCCTCCGCATCCGTCACGACCGGTACGACCACCCAGCAGGATAATGATATCGCCCGGATCAGAATTTTCACGGATCACTGCACGTCTCGGTGCTGCACCAAGCACTGCTCCGATCTCCATACGCTTTGCGACATAATTCGGATGGTAGATCTCTTTTACCAGTCCGGTTGCAAGACCGATCTGGTTTCCGTAAGAACTGTATCCATGTGCAGCCTCACGCACCAGTTTTTTCTGTGGAAGCTTTCCTTTCAGTGTCTCGTTCGCTGAAACCGTCGGGTCAGCCGCTCCCGTCACACGCATCGCCTGATATACATAAGTACGTCCTGACAGCGGATCACGGATTGCACCGCCAAGGCAGGTAGCTGCTCCACCAAACGGCTCGATCTCTGTCGGATGGTTGTGCGTCTCATTTTTAAAATTGATCAGCCATTCTTCCTCGACACCGTCTACCTTGATCGGTACAACGATACTGCACGCATTGATCTCATCGGACTCTTCCTGATCTGCAAGCTTTCCTTCTTTTTTCAGCAGCCTGACAATGTCTCCCGCGTCGGGCTTCCCGCCGTCTTTGCAATCCGGAAGGGCGAGTATCTTCAGGTCTTTTCCGCCGCGTATCAAATGATAGTAATACTTAGGCAGATATTCCTTCTTTCCTTCCAGCACGTATCTGGTGATGACTTTATCGTACACCCATGAGACAAAGCCGTTGTTTATGGGCCTCAGCTTTCGATAAGTCCTGTCCGGAAGAAAATTCTTGTAATTTTCCTCAGTCAGCCCGTACTGTCTTATCCTGTAGGAGAAAAAGCCTCGCTTATGGCTCCACAGCTTCTCTCTTATGGTAGTTCCCCTGAATTTCCAATCCTCAAATAAATCTCTCTGCCAATTCTTCATCATAAATCCCATATAGCCCCGTTTTTCCGCTATATCAGAATAAACGGCCTTAGCTAAAAGAAAGAGCCGCCTCTTAAGGCGAAGACTACGTCTTTTCTGACGGGCCTTCTCCGTTATGAAGGCGGAAAATTCGGCAACGTCAAAAAGACTGCCAGGAACGAGAGGCAGAGAACTTATGCCCGCCGCTTTAAAATCGTTTCCCCGCACTATTATTTCAACGCCGAAAAGTTCCAGCTCTTTTAAGCTCAGAGCAATGTTTTTAACATATCCGCAGACGTCCTCCCTCGGCTCTGAAACTGCGCCGCCGAAGGATTTTTTTAAATAGCAGCCGATTATTTCAGGAGAATAGCCGTTAAGGTTTTTCACTATATATGTAAACTCACGGGGTTCCTC
>ERZ835109.502-NODE-502-length-44939-cov-14.570872_pt1 | contig 44939 bp, 37 predicted proteins | sample MGYA00519946_ERZ835109 | MGnify/ENA primary metagenome ERZ835109 (study PRJEB31850, sample SAMEA3708771) | human gut metagenome | biome: human gut; feature: human-associated habitat; material: faeces | place: China | collected 2014 ...
CGCCGTTCTGGGTCTTGATGGCGGCCAGATAGCCGAAGTACAGCCACTGGCAGGCCTCCTTGGCGTCCTTGGCGGGCTGGGAGATGTCGTAGCCGTAGGCCTCGGCCATCTTCTTCATGCCCTTCAGGGCGCTGATCTGGCGGGCGATCTCCTCACGCAGGCGGATCACATCATCGGTCATGGTGCCGTCGCCGCAGTTGGCAAAGTCCTCCTGCTTGAACTGGATCAGGGCATCGATGCCGTACAGGGCCACGCGGCGGTAGTCGCCCACGATGCGGCCGCGGCCGTAGGTGTCGGGCAGGCCGGTGATGATATGGGTGTGGCGGGCAGCCTTCATCTCAGGGGTGTAGGCATCGAACACAGCCTGGTTGTGGGTGCGGGTATAGTCGGTAAAGATCTTGTGCAGCTCCTCGCTGGGCTGATAGCCGTAGGTGGTGCAGGCCTGCTCTGCCATCTTGATGCCGCCGTAGGGCATGAATGCACGCTTCAGGGGCTTGTCGGTCTGCAGGCCGACGATCTGCTCCAGATCCTTCAGGGTCTCGTCGATATAGCCGGGGCCGTAAGCGGTCAGGCTGCTGACGACTTCGGTCTCCATGTCCAGCACGCCGCCCTTGGCGCGCTCTTCCTTCTGCAGCTTCTGCAGGGCACCCCACAGCTTATTGGTGGCTTCGGTGGGGCCAGCCAGAAAGCTCTCGTCGCCATCGTACGGGGTGTAGTTCTTCTGGATGAAGTCGCGGACATTGACTTCCTCTTTCCAGATGCGGCCCTCAAAGCCTTCCCACTGTTCAAAATTGATCATTGGAACCTCCTTGCTCCATTTCATGCGCAAGTTAGCGCATTCTAACTAATGAGCCTTTGAAAAACCGCACTGCATAGGCGGCTTTCTGGGGGCGAAACAGTCCTGAACTGCCGTCTGCGGCAGTTCTAACTACAAGGTGTAGACAAAAATGAAAACCTGCCCACAAAATCTTGCGTTACTATAATAACAAGAACCACTTTAAAAAGCAATAGAAAACAAGTGGGTTTTCTTCCAAAGCAAGGGGGATTCTTTGGGCAGAATGTAGAAAAAAAGCTAAAACCCCGGCGACACACACCTTTTTCGCGGAAAATTGCAAATTGAGGGTTGACAAGACTAACCGCTTATGGTATTCTGTTCTCGCAACGGCGGTTAGCTAAATCTAACCACGACGCACCAAAAAACGGAGCGTCTGCAAGCGCTCCGTTCCATTCCTCCATTCCATACTCTCTTTTTCTTGGCAGGATGCAGCATTCTGGTTTGCTCTGCATCCGCTGCGCGGCACACAGGGCTCTGGTACGGCACTGTGCGCAGATGAAAACAAAAACGGGACACTCAGCTTGACCACCTGAGTGCCCCGATTTTTGTTTTTATAAGCTACGCTGGACTTGAGATGGCGACAGCCCATTTGCTTTACTTGCTTCTTATTTCTCTTACATAAACAACGTAAACTTTTCCGCCAATGTTTCTTGCCGTCACACAAAGGGATGTGACTTCCGTATAATTATCAGCTGCTCCAATTTTCTGCTTGACCTGTGCAAGCAGTTCTTTGGACGGTTTTTCGTACTTTTTCAGCTCTTCTTCGGTAAATGCGGTCAGCTGGAATTTTGAATCTTCGGCAAAAGTATCCGAATCGTAGATGGGTTCTATCCAGAACCTTTCCCCGTTTTCGCCTTCGGGGTAGTATATGGATTGTGTCCAGAAGATTCGTCCATTTTTATCGACCTTATCCCAAATATAATCCGCTTTGCCCCGCAGGCTTTCGTCGTTGGTGAAATCTGTGCCCAAAGCTGTATTCATCACAGACAAAACGCTCTTTTCTACTTTGGCGGTGTCTACAGATACAGCTCCGGTTTCGTCGCAGGAAGTTAAGGTGAAGAGTAGAACCATGGAAAGCAGTACGAGAGAAAATTTTCTGATTGTTTTCATGTAAGATTCCTCCTATATATCAAAATTTACGGCAGATACATATGCTAAAGCGGAGCACAAGGAAGGTGAATCTTTGTAATCCGCGATAGCTTGAATGTTTAGAATTTTACAAGGACAAAAATTACAGGTTCACCGGAAGCCATTTTTCCACTTGCATAACCTAACTTCTTGGCAACGCGCTTGCTGGTCTCTTTTTCTGCCTTAATATTACCGGCGATAACAGCAGCGGCATCATCAATGGACGAAGTGGCGGTGGTTGCATACATTCTGTACTCAGTGGAATTCAGGCCAGCAGCCTTAATTGCCTGAGCCTCATTGCCGGAAGTGCGGTACACGTCGAGATAGACAACAGCCTTTTCGTTCAGAGAAGTGTCATATTCCACTTGAATACCTGTGCCGGAAAGCTTTGCATTGACTTTTGAAGTCAGCGTATCTTCGGCATTTCCACCACCGACACCACTGCTACCGCTACATGCAGTTAAGGCCAAAAGCAAAACGCTAACAAGGAACAGAGAGAACAGCCGTAAGGATTTCTTCATAATATAATTCCTCCTGAAAAAAGAATAAATGTGAATACATTATAATCATAATACACCTGATAAGGTGTAAAGTCAATACATCTTATCAGATGTGAAGTATAGTCCTTTCAGGGGGGCTTTACGATGTATTGTTATGGACGATTGCGTGACCTGCGTGAAGATGCAGACCTGACGCAGAAGGAAGCCGGTGCGATTCTGAACACGACCCAGCAGCAGTATGCAAAATATGAACTGGGGGTGCAGGAGATACCGACCCATCATCTGCTCCGGCTGGCAGAATATTATCATGTGAGTATGGACTATATCACAGGCCGTGCGGATTGGGAGGATACGCAGATCCTGAACCTGCTCCAGACATGGAGTACCGAACAGAAGAAGCAGTTTCTGCAAAAGAACAGCAAAAAATAAACGCCTTGAGATGTGAATTTCTCAAAGCGTTTATTTTTTTGTCTGATTACACCACCGCATCCCGCAGCAGCTGGTAGATGGCCTCCGCGTTTCCATTGGGGGAGCGGAGGGAGACGAATTTTCCGTTTACCTGACAGACTCCGTCCGAATAGACGGTGAAGAGCAGGTTCTGGCTGGAACCGTCTGCAAAGCGCAGGGTGATGGAATGCGCTTCGTAGTCGTGGGAGTAGGAGCGGGCGTTCTGGTTGAACTTCTGGTAGCAGCTCGCGTTTTGCAGGATCTTGAAAAATGCCTGATAGGTGTCATCGCCCGCAGAATAGGCGTGGGTGGTAACCACCGATGGGCTCAGGCTGACGGTATCCTCCACACTGACAGAGACGGAAGTGCTTTTATTGATATCGGTTTTCAGGTCAACGCGGCGGTTGGAAACGAATAACAGCACGAACAACACGACCCAGAGGGCCATGATGGCATAAAAACGGAGACTTTTGTTTTCCATAAGGCGTTCTCCTTTGGCGGGCCGCACAGCAGGGCGGCCAGAGATCTTCAAAGAGTACGCTTTCATTATAGTGCCGGAACGCGCAGGATGTCAACTGTTCTCCAGATGCTTCTGCGCCGCAAAAGTGCCTGCGGCGCTGGCGGCAAACACAAAATAGTAGCTTGCGATGCGGAAGAGCATCAGGGTGCTCATGGCTTCGCCGCTGGTCATAAAGCTGCTGAACACCAGCAGAAAAGCCGTTTCAATGGAGCCCATGCCTGCTACATTGGGCAGGGCGTTGGAAAGGAAGAGCATCAGGCTGGTGAGCAGTTGTACCTGCCAGAAGCTCAGCCCGCAGGAAAGCCCCATGAAGCGGATGCAGAACCACGGCAGGGTGAACATCAGAAACAGCTTGAGGGTCTGCACGGCAAGGATGCGGGCACAGCGGCCCTTGTCGGCCAGCAGGAGGCGGCTCTCGGTGGCCAGGGTGTCCAGCTGCTCCAGCCACTTTTCCCGGCGGGTCTGCCATGGTTCCGTTTTGGGCAGAAAGCCCATGGCCCAGCGGGCCAGCCGCTGCACCAGCGGCGAGACACAGAGCAGCACCAGCGTCACGATGATCAGCGCCACCACGCAGTAGGCGGCGGGCAGATAGTGCATCACGCCGGAGGTGTTGGCGGCGAGCCAACGGTGCTGCAGCAGGAGCATCACAGTGGCATAGAGCAGAACGGTGGTCTTGTGGAATACATATTGCAGGGTCATCAGGCCCACACCGGGGCCCAGCGGCAGGCCGCAGTGATAGAGATAGTAGGACTCCATGGGCACAGCCCCGGCACCCAGGCCGACCACGTTGCCAAAGATGCCCACAAAGGCGGCATCCAAGCCGCGCCGCAGGGTAAAGCCCGGCAGGCGGCAGCGGATGATGAGCCAGCAGACGATTCCCTCAAGCAGGGGGTATGTCAGGCCGATGGCCAGCACCAGCAGCACCTGCCAGAGGGAGAGCTGGGCCAGCGCGGTCGAGATCTCAGACCAGTGGCTGCTGAAGATAAAAACCACTACACAGGTCAGCGCCAGCAGCACCAGCAGAGAAAGGATCGCTTTTTTGCGGGAGGGCTGCTGGGGGGTGTTGGTCTGTTCCATGGGACAAGGCTCCTTTCACGATACTGCTTGCAGTATAACACAGCGGGGCCTTGCTTTTGTGAACTGAAACAAAATTTTTCTCGTCACTTTGTGTGATATGATAAAAAAGAACCTCTCCGGCTCACTTCGTTCGCCAGCTTTCCTATGAGGAGAGGCGGCATTGCGAAGCAATGACGGAGAGGTTTTGTGTTACTTTTTCGCTGTCAGATCTTCCACAGCAGCCCGGAGCGTCTGCTCAAAAGCCTCCTTGGAATAATACTGCTCGTACATTTTGCGGCATTCTGTCCGCATGGAGGCCAGCTCTTCCGGGTGTTCAATGGTGTGCTCCAGCAGGACAGCCAGCTGCTGCGGGTCGTCGTTGTGGTAAACGAAGCCGTTCCGCCCCTCGGAGATGAGCCCGGCGGTGCCGGTGTGCTCCGATACGATGGACGGCTTGCCGAAGATCAGACCCTCGGTGACAAAGGTGGGCATGGGATCGTCGCGGGAAGCACAGACCAAACCGGTGCACTGCTCCATCAGGCTCTTGATCTCGTCACGGGTGAGCCGTTTGCAGTAGTACACGTTTTCCGGGTAGTCTGCGGTCAGGGCGCGGACGGAGTCCATCATCTCCTTGTCAGCGGCCTGGCCCACAAAGAGGAAGGAGGCCTTCTCCCGTACCTCGGGCGGCAGCAGGCGGATGGCCTTGCAGAAGATATCGTGGCCCTTGCGGCGCTCAAAGGAGCCCACCGTGGCAAACAGCGGGCGGCCGCGGTTGTAGCCCAGATCGGTGCGGACAAAGTTCTCTGCCGCGTAATCTGGCAGGCCGTAGATGAGCGGCCGGATCTCGAATTCGGGGCGCACGGCGTGCATGGCGTTGGCGGCGTGGCTGCCCACCGAGTAGACCCGGACATTCTCCCCCAGCTGGGTGGGGATCTGGTGGGCAATGTGGGGGTAACCTGCAAAGGCATCGTGGAGCCACCACAGCACCGGCACGGCGGTGCCGCTCAGGGCACGGACAGCCCGGGCCATGACCACCGTGTTGACGATGACGAAGTCGGCACAGAGGGCCATGCCCCAGGCATCGGAGACATTGCGGCAGGACGACCGGGTGATGACCGAGGCCCCGGCATCCAGAAAGAGATGCAGGGAGCCGCCGTCACTGGGGCCCAGCACAAGTACCTCATACCCCATGCTGCGCAGCACCGGCACGGCACTCACCAGCACGATGGGCGCACCGGTCATATCCAGCACATGGCTCATAATAAAGGCGCGTTTACCGTGGGCCGAAAACGCATCCTCGGCGCAGATGCCGCGCTCGTAGTGGAGCAGGGCCTGCGGGATGAGAGTGGGCTTAGTGCAGAGCTGCGCGGCCAGCGCCAGCAGCTCGGGCACATTTTCGGGGTCATGGGCGGCGGCGCGGCAGCGCTCCAGCAGGGTGCGGCTGACCACGGCGCAGCGGTTCTGCGCCTGCAGCGGCTGGCTCTGATAGAGGGCAGTCGCCCCGCCAAAGCCGAACACAGCGTTGCAGACGGCGTAATCCGCACCGTCCTGCAGGGCTTTGGCAAAGTACATCAGGGCGGTGGACATCAGCTCCACGTCCTCAGCGGCCAGAAGCACGCCGTCCACGCTTGCGGTCAGTTCCCCGTCCAGCCGGTCCACCAACCGGAACTTGCGGTGGAGCTGGTCGGTCAGGGTGGCTTTCAGGGCCGTGCTGCGGGCCGATGCGCAGACCAGCAGATAGGTGCTCTGGGTGTTGCTGTACTCCTGCAGGGCCAGCTGACGCTGCTGCAGGGGGGTGTAATTGTTGTACATGGCTGTTCCTCCGTTTCGCTTCTCAGTTTCCACGGTGGAACAGGCGCATCAGGCTGCGGATGGGAGCAGTGAGCTTCCAGCTTTTACTGGAAAACACGTTTTCCAGCGAGGTCTCGTAGGCAGTGCTCCGGGCCTGCAGAGCGGCGTTTTTCTGGTGCAGCTGCGCGATCTCCTGCTGCAGGGCGGCCACCATCTGCTGCTGGGCCGCGGCATTCTGCTCCAGCTGCTGGATATGCTGCTTTTCGCTGTCCTTGCGCAGCTGGAGCTGCTGCACGCCCTGCAGCACGGCGCAGAACAAAGGCTCGTCCGTCAGGGTCTCCAGCGGGAAGTAGCCGTAGCTCACCACCAGCTTCATCCCGGCGGGGTAGTGGGTGGTGCCCTCCAGCCGGTAGTTGGGGTCATCGCCCAGGAACAGGGTGCTGCCGCCGGAAAGGTTCAGGCCGTTGGTGGGTGCGCAGATGATGCGGTCATCTGAAAAGATCAGGTTGGTGATGCAGCAGGGCAGCTCACCCGGGTCGAACCGCAGGGCCTGTGCAGCCACCGGCAGCTCAAAGGTCGCGGTCACGGCACCGGTCAGCTCGTCGGTGGTGCAGTCGGGTGCGGTCAGGGTGTCCTTTTCCGAAAAGCCGAAGCCTGCATCATAATAGAGCAGCGGCTGCAGCAGAGTGGGCGAGTCGGTATGCATCTCGCGCTGGGGGTGTGCCGCAAGGTAGGACTGCACCTTCTGTTCCAGGGCAAGGCAGCGTTCTGCCAGATGGGAAACACCTTCGTCCGAAAGCTTGAGCTGCTGTTCCAGCTCGGCGATCTTTTCCTGCAGAGCCGCAGTGTTCTCAGGAGCTGCGTTGTTCATAACCGGATTCTCCTCATAATATTATTTCACTTCAGCAGAGGGGGGCACCCTCCGCAAAAAATCAGTGTTTTGCCGCAAAATGACGCTCGGGCGCTTCGGTGCGGGCGCTGCGCCGGCGGGGCGCTTCCGCCGCCTTCTGCTCCCGGCGGGAGGTGAGCCAGAACTTGAGGTCCCGGCGGCGCACCAGCAGCTCGCAGATGAGCAGGGTGGAGCCCAGCGAGAGTGTGAACTGCAGCACCATGCCCAGCACCGGGTGAGCCGCAAACTTCTGGGGCATCAGGTACCAGGGAATGGCCGTGAGCTCCACGGTGTGGACGCAGAAGATGAACAGCGAACGGCGGCCAATGGCCTGAATGGCATGGGTGACAACGTTCTCCACCCTGCGCTGGAACCAGATGACGATGGAAAGGATGCCCAGGCCCGTCACGGCATCCAGCAGGATGCTCACGGGGCCGAGGGTCCACTCGGCCATCGAGACGCAGTCGGTGCTCTGGGTAAGAAGCACCAGTGCAGCCACAGCCAGCGCCGCCGCGATCATCCCGCCGCGCAGACGGGGCGAAAGGGGCTGTTCAAAGATCTTATATTTCTTGGCAAGATAGCCCACATACAGGGCCGGAACGGTGACCATGCCCTGACCGATGCAAAAAGGAGCCTCCCAGGTGATGCAGATGCCCCAGCCTAACAGCATGGTACCCAGCACCGCCCAGTTTATGTACTGCTCCGGGAAGATATTCAGGATGAGATCCAGCAGGATCCATGCGATCATCAGCGAGAGCAGATACCACATGGGGCCGCAGGAGAAGAACAGCTGGCCGAAATAGGTGGCCGTGTGGGGCAGGCCCAGTGCAAAGCCGCCCAGCACCTTGTAGGTCTCGTAGGTGGCGTTGTGCAGGCTGCCGAACAGGCTGTAATGGATGATAAAGTGGAACACGGTGGTGGCAATGCCTGTATAGATGTAAGGCTTGAGCAGCGTCTTGAACTGCTGGTCGATGCACTTGCCGATGGAGCGCTTGCGGAAGCCGTAGCCGCTGGCAATGTAAAAGGCCGCCATCAGGGATTCGCGGTAGGCGAACATGCAAAAGGTCAGCGGGTTGATGTGGCTGGCATCGCCCATGGGATAAAGCTCACCGGTGTGGGCAAAGACGATGGTCAGCATGCCGACACCCTTGAGCAGATCGAACATGCCCAGCGAATTTGCGGCACGGCGTTTGGTTCCCTCCATAAAAAGGTCCTCCTCTGCGCCGCACCCCGCCCCGGGATGGCAGAATTGCCGGATTTTTGGCGCATCATGTTAAAAATTAGAGATATTTATAATAAGTATAATGCTTTTTGCCCTTGCTGTCAATCAAACCCGGGGAGAAAGCACGGTAGGCGGATACCGGGAAAAGTGTACCACACTCACGGCCTGCCCGCAACAAAAGGCAGGATTTACATCCGGGTGCACAGATTGACTGTAAGTTTAAGTTGCATATTTGTGCAATTAAATCTTGCGTTTGAGCCTTCTATGCGGTATACTCTAGGCTAGAGTGCCCAGAAGATTCCATTTAGCGGAAACGAAAGGGAATAATTTAACAAAAATAAACAGGGAGTGTAAAATAATGGCAGACAAGGCTTGTAACGAAGTTGTGACCGCGGCAAATATGCCGATGACCGTTTTTGACATGATCTCTGCGATGCGGAATAAGTATGCTGACCGTGTGGCGTTCCGCTATGTGGAGGGCAAGGACACGGTGGTGGAAAAGACCTACGCTCAGTATGTGCAGGATATCCGCAAAGCGACCGGCTACCTGCAGCAGGAGCTGGGCGAGCCCAAGGGCAAGAAGATCGTCATCCTGAGCCGCACCAACTATGAGTACGGCGCGGTCGTTTTCGGCACCATGATGGCAGGCGCTGTCATCGTGACCCTGAACCAGGGCAAGACCTGGGCCGAGCTGGAGCATGAGCTGGGCATGGTGGAGCCGGACCTCATCTTCAATGATGGCATCGATTACGGCTACCGCGCCCAGCTGGAAGCGCTCTACGGCGCTCAGCTCCGCCCCATGGATGCCTGGACCGCTGCCCCTGAGGCTGAGATGGTCAACCGCATCGACCACGAGGGTCTGCTGATGCTGATGTTCACTTCCGGCACCACCGGCCGCAGCAAGGGCGTGATGCTGAGCGAGAAGAACTACTTCACCGCCTGCCAGATGTACATCGATGGTCAGAAGGTCATCCCTGATCAGAAGGAGCGGCTGGCACCCCAGAACCTCGACCAGACCTTCAGCCACTTTACGCTGGTGCCCATGTTCCATCTGGCCGGTTTCATCTGCTACTTTGTCTACGGCATACAGGGCTGGACCCTGAACCTCTGCTGTGATGCCCGCGACCTGCGCCGGGATATGAGCCTGATGCACAGCGATGCCATGTCTACCCCGCCGGTGCTGGTGGAGATGATCTACAACGAGGTCAAGCGCGGCCATGCCGACCGCCTGAACGGTCTGTGGAACCTGAGCTGCAGCTCTGCCATCCTTGATCCCGCCATCCTGAGCGAACTGGTGAAGAACGGTTTCTACATCAACCAGTGCTACTCCATGACCGAGCTGGCCGGCTATGGCCTGCTGAACGTGACCCAGGAGGGCGACCACCTGCGTGCCCTGGGCAAGCCGGACGGCTTCTGTGAGGTCAAGGTGGACGAGACCGGCGAGATCTGCGTCCGCGGCGGCTGCGTGATGCTGGGCTACTATAAGGACCCCGAGGCCACTGCCGAGACCATCGACAAGGACGGCTGGCTCCACACCGGCGACCTGGCCCGCGTGGACGAGGAAGGCTACTACTATATGACCGGCCGCAAGAAGAACCTCATCATTCTGGACAGCGGCGAGAACGTCAGCCCCGAGGAGCTGGAAAAGCTGCTGGGCAGGTGCGATGCCATCAAGGAGTGCATCGTCAAGGAGATGGGCAAGAAGATCGGCACCGTGGTCTGCTGTGAGGATGACAAGCAGCAGCAGGTGAAGGCTTTTGTCACCGAGCTGAACCGCACCCTGCCCATGTACAAGCGCATCTCCGTGGTGGAGTGCAGCGCCGAGCCCCTGCCCCGCAACGCGCTGGGCAAGCTGCTGCGCAAGTAAAACCAAACGGGAGAAAAAGGAGCAGACCATGGTAAACAATGTCTATGATCTTGTCACCCGGACAATGGAGCAGGAATTCCCCGGGCGGGTGGCCTTCCGCTGGGTAGAGGATGCCACCGGCACCGTGAAGGAAAAGACCTATGCCGAGTATGCACAGGATATCCGCCGCGCCGCTGCCTGGTTTGCCCGGAACATCCCGGAGGTGGAGGGCAAGCGGGTGGTCCTGTTGAGCCGGAACTGCTATGAGTACGGCGTGAATACCTTTGGCGCTGTGCTGGCCGGGGCTGTTCTGGTAACGATGAACCAGAAAAAGACCTGGGAAGAGCTGAGCTGGGAGCTGGAGCTGGCAGAGCCTGCCCTCATCCTGAGCGATGGGGTGGACTATGGCTACCGTGACCAGCTGGAGGCTGCGTATGGGGAGCGCCTGCGGCCGATGGATGTCTGGAAGGACACCGCGCCCGGCGGGCTGGAAAAGAAGATCGACCCCAATGCCCTGATGGTCATGCTGTTCACCTCCGGCACCACCGGCCGCAGCAAGGCCGTGATGCTGGCGGAGCGGAACTTCTTTACCGTGATGCAGATGCACGTTGCCATGGGCGACCACATGCTGGACTTCAAGCACCGGCAGCTGCCCGAGGACAAAAACGATGTCCTGAGCAACTTTGCCATCCTGCCCCTGTTCCATCTGGGCACCTTTATCTGCCTGTTCTCCTGGCCCTTCAAGGGCTGGGCCCTGAACCTTTGCAGTGACCTGCGGAATTTCTACCGGGATCTGGGCCTGATGCACAGCGATTCCATTGCCGTGGCCCCGGTGCTGATGGAGAGCATCTACAAGGATGTCAAGCGCGGCCGCGCCGATAAGCTGAACGGCCTGTGGAACCCCTGCGGCAGCTCTGCCATGTTCGACAGCGAGCTGCTGCTGGGTCTGGTGGAAAACGGCATGTACATCACCCAGTGCTACGGCATGACCGAGACCTGCGGCGATGGTCTGGTGAACTACGCCCAGACAGAGCCTCATATCCGGGCGCTGGGCAAGCCGGACGGCCACTGTGAGTACAAGCTAGATGAGACCGGCGAGATCTGTATCCGGGGCGGCTGTGTGATGCTGGGCTACTATAAAGACCCCGAAGCCACCGCCGAGATCATCGACAAAGACGGCTGGCTCCACACCGGCGACCTGGCCCGTGAGGACGAGGACGGCTATTACTACATGGTGGGCCGGAAGAAGAACCTGATCATTCTGGGTACCGGCGAGAACGTCAGCCCCGAGGAGCTGGAAAGAAAGCTCAACGCCTGCCCTGAGGTGCAGGAGTGCGTGGTCAAGGAGATGGGCAAAAAGATCGGCGCGCTGATCTGCTGTGCCGAGGAAAAGCAGGCGGAGGTCCGGGCCTTTATCACCGAGTTGAACCGTACCCTGCCGCTGTACCAGCGGATCACGGCGGTGGAGTTCAGCACCGAGCCCCTGCCCCGCAACGCCATGGGCAAGCTGCTGCGCAGGTAAGCGCGGAAATTGCGAAAAAAGCGCGAAACCGGGCGGCCTGTGTGTTGCATTTCCTCTATAAAACAGGTATTATAAAACACAGGAATGCCCCGCCCGGCTGGCTAAACCGGCCCGGCGCGTGGCATACTGAAACTGCGCCCTTGCAGGCGATAAAAAATCCCTCACGGAAAGGAAGATTTTTTGATGGAAAGAGCAGAAATCGTGTCTCAGATCCTGGCAATTCTGGAGGATGTGGCAGAGATCTCGCCCGAGGATGTCAACGAAGACAGCGTGATGATGGATGATCTGGATCTGTCCTCTATGGAGATCCTGACCGTCGTGGCCGATCTGGAAGAGACCTTTGGTCTGCGCATCCCCGAAAAGGAGCTGCGCAACTTTGTGACCATCGGCGATCTGGCCGATTATCTGGCCGAGAACGCGGGGTAAATTCCGGATGAATGCAGAGCAGCGTGCGGTGTTTCAGGGCATCGTCTACTACTACCGTGAAAATCAGGTCCTCTGCCGCTATCAGGCCACGCTGAAGGAGGCCGTTGACCCGGCTCTTCTGCAGCAGGCACTGGATGTGGCCCGCCCGCTGGCAGAATATTATTTCTGCCATGTGGTGTGGGAAAAGCGGGAGGCCCGTCTGGAGCCCAACACTGCCCCCTGCCGTGTGCGGCAGGGCAGCGCCCAGCCAAAGATCCCCGAGGAGACGAACGATTATCTCTTCTCGCTGGGCTATGAGGGAAACACGGTCTATCTGGACTGGTTCCACTTCCTGGCCGATGGCCGGGGCAGCGCGCCCTTTTTCACCCTGCTGCTCAAGCTCTACTGCAACCTGCGCTCCAACGCCGGTTTTGTGTGCGAGGCCCTTGCCTCTGATCCGCCCTATGATGTGGAACAGCTGCTGGCCCGCTATCCGGAGAGCCAGGTGGCCAACGACATGCAGAAGGACGTGCTGCAGATCCACGAAGGCACGCCTCATTTCCAGCGGCTGCGGCTGGACAGGAAAAGCCTTGTGGATCTGGCGCAGAAGGAGGGCGTGAAGCCCTTCAGCGCCCTCATGGGGCTGACCTGCCAGGCAGCGCAGCGGTATCTGGAAAAGAATGACCTTGCGTACAGCTATGCCGCCGACACCCGCGCGGCGCTGGGGGTGCCGCACGCCCTGTACAACTGCATTGCGTCCTTTCAGCTGCCCCTGCGGCTGGAACCGCAGGCCCGGCTCCACAGCTTTGCAAAGCAGCTCGACCATGAGATCCGGGAAAGCCTGACCCCGGAGCGCCGCCTGTTCCGCATGGCCGAACAGATGGGCTGGGTGTATCAGGTGTTCCGGCAGAAGGCCGCGCTCAAGATCAAGAAGCGTGTGTTCCAGATGGGCGAGTACATCAGCGGCTTCCCGGCAGATTTCTGGGTCAGCTACATCGGCAGCCCGCTGCTGCCGCACAGCCCGGAGCTGGAAGCATACCTGACCGATTTCCAGACCTGGGTGCTGCCGGACGGTGCGTCCCTTGCAATGGAGGTCACCAGCCTGCACGGCGTGCTGACCTGCTGCATTGAGAACAAGGTGGACAAGCCCGGCTACCTCGAGGCCCTGCGCGATGTGATGGAGCAGGAGGGCATCAGGGTGCTGGAAGCGGTACATATTACCTGAAGCAACAATAACAGCGAACCCCCCAGTGCAGATCGCACCGGGGGGTTCGCTGTTTAGTTGGCATCCTCACCCTCTCAGTCAAAGCCTGACGGCTTTGCCAGCTCCCCCAAAGGGGGAGCCAAGGGCAATCCCAGATTTAGCAGCATCTGCCCTCTGTAATGTCTTGCCTCTCCCTTCGGGAGAGGTGGCATTGCGCAAGCAATGACGGAGAGGGTGAGGATGCTAAAGGGTTCGCCACTTACCCCTTCATCTGATTCCAGCTCCGAATAACCTCCCAGCGGCTGACGGAATCCTCCGCAGACGCATCCGGGGCGAGGAGCTGGTTCTCGATGGCCCATGCAAGGGCCTGCTGGACCGGGGCAGCATCGGCAGGGAGAAGAGCAGCGGGGGCCGGGGTCCCGGCGGCTTCCCACAGCAGCAGGGCCAGCTCCCCGGCGTTGTTGGGGATGGCCGCACCGGCAGGCAGGATGGTGTTCAGGTACAGCTCAGTGCCGATCATGTAGCCGGTGTAGCCCAGCACGGCAGCGCCAGTACCGGCAACGCCGATCATGGCAGCCGTTTCCAGAATGCCGGGGCCGTCATCTTCGATGCTGGCCTCCCGGTACTGGGCTTCCACGGTAACGGTCTTGCCTTTTTCCACTGCATTGGCCGGGATGGTAAAGCTTTCGGCGTTGTAGGCCACATTGGGGTTGCCCAGCAGGCTTTCCTCACTGATGGTCCACTGGTCGAACACCATGCCCTCCGGCACGGCATCCGGGTTCAGGGTCACTTTTGCTTCTACATCCACCGGCACGGTGCCGCTGGTCAGCGCATCCCTTTCGCCGGTCGTAAAGCTGCCGCCCACCACTTTCAGGGTGTAGGTCTCCGGTTCCGGTTCAGGTTTCGGTTCGGGTTTCGGCTCAGGCTTCGGTTCGGGTTTGGGTTCCGGTTTCGGGTCGTTCAGCTGCAGCTCAAGGTCAGCCGTAAGAGGCAGCTGTACTTCCCGTACCTTGCCGCTGCTCAGGGTCACATACAGGGTGCCGGTGGGCTGGCCGACCACATAAATCTCCTTGGCGGCGCTTTCCAGTGTGGTGGTATCGCCGCTGGTTTTCAGGGCCGTAATGGTTCCGTTGTCCGAAACCGTGATCTTTTTGGTGCTGTTCTCACAGCCATTGGGAACGTTCAGGAAAACACCGTTCAGGGCGCTGCCGGTAACTTCTTTCAGGAAAATGCCGTTGGTGATGCTGGCATTGCTGTTCACCGTAACCGGGCAGTTCACCGCCACCCTATGGGGGTTCAGCTCGGGGCTGTTAAAATCATAGTTCGTCTTAGCGGCAGGCTCCAAAGTCAGAGTGTCGTTTTCAAACTTCCAACCATCGCCGGGATAATTTGCCCGGTTGCCATTCCGATCCTGTGCCACGGCAGGGTAGCCGTCCTTGTCAATCACCAGCCGGGTCAGCGGGCTGATGGTTACGGTTGAGCCATTTGCAGGCGGTGCGGTGAAGGTGACTTCATAAGCTCCGCGGATATCCTCGAACTCAATCTTGAGATCACTCCCACACCAGTCGGAAAGAAGCATGTATTGCGCACTATTGATGGCTACATCAAGTGGTGGGAGTGATGGAAAACCACTATAATTGTCAAAAGCATAAACAATTCTGACAGAAGCATGATATGTTTGATTCGGGATGATATAGCATGAATTGCGATACCCATTGACCGAAACAGGAAAAAAATCGGACGGCGTTTCTGCTGTGAGGGTATAACCCGGTTCTATGCCATTTCCGGTTAGCTCATCTTGGAAAGTGCCGCCGTTGATCGTGCCGCTATTGTTTGTAACGGTGCACAGGTGAGAATAACGACCAAACTGACCATTTTCAATGATGCCATCCGATTCATTGGTGACTGAAGAGTAAAATTTACCGCCAATTATTTTACCATGATTGGTAACAGCATTGCCAAAGATGCCGCCAGTTATTGTGCCCCTGTTGGTAACAGAAGCATTAAAAGATCCGCCGGTAACAGCTGCATGGGAACCAATTACCAGGTTACAGTTGGTTTTAAAGTTCCCTTCGTGAATGGCCCAAAAATCATAGTTTGTTGGTGCACTGGGGCACAGGGTCAGAATTTTACAATTTTCATCGGCATCGTAAGTCCAGCCATCACCAGTGTAGATATCATGCTCGTTGACTGTTTGGTGAGGGATATGATCTAGAACAGGATAACAGTCTTGTCCGATTTTAAGTTCGCCGCTGCTACCCTCTTCCGCTGCTGCGGTCAATGCCGACACGGGCAGGAATGTCAGCACCATACTGATTGCCACCAACAGGCTGAGTAGTCGCTTCTTCATAGGGGATTCCTCACTTTCCTTGCGCCGGTCTCCCGGCTGGGTGGTAGGGGGGCTTATACTCTTCTACTTTCTATAATGCAGAAAAAGAGAAATCCTTTCACCTGACTGGGAATTTTTTTTTTTTTTTTTGAGGACGACCTCTCCTCCTTGACAATCCACCTCACCCTGTCCTTGTCGGCCGGATGCTGACCTCACCATGCTGCAGGGCAACCTGTCTGCCGCCCTCGCGCTCCACCACCAGACGGCCCGCATCGTCAATGGAAAGGGCCTTTGCGGCATAGGTATCGGCCCCGGTGCAGACAGTGACCCAGTGGCCCGGCACAAAACAGCGGGCCCGGTACTCGTCCAGACAGTCGAAGGCCGGGCAGAGGGAGAGCAGCTCCCGGGCAATGGCCCCGGCCAGCACCGCCCGGCTCACGGGTGCGGGCCCGCCGGGGTAAAGGCTGCCCGCCGTGCGGGCCAGCTCCTCGGGCCAATCGGCGGAGGAGGTGGTCAGGTTGAGGCCGATGCCCACCACCAGCCATTCCAGCTGGCCGCATTCCATGTCGGTCCCGGCTTCGGTCAGGATGCCGCAGACCTTGCGGCCCTGATAGTAAAGGTCGTTCACCCATTTGATGCCCAGCTCCAGCCCGCACAGGGCCTTGACAGCCCGGGCCACGGCCACCGCCGCACTGATGGTCGCGCTCTGGGCATCGGCGGCAGAGAGGGCGGGCCGCAGGATGAGGGAGAGGTAGACCCCCTTCCCGGCGGGGCTTTCAAACCGCCGCCCCAGCCGCCCGCGCCCCGCCTTCTGATGGGCCGTGAGCACCAGCGTACCGTGGGGCGCACCGCCCAGTGCCAGCTGCTTGGCCGTCAGGTTGGAGCTTTGCAGCGTGTCGTAGATGTGGATGGGAGCGGGATAGGGGCCCACCGCTTCGGCGCAGAAGGGGTCGCCGCCTGCCAGCCGGTAGCCCCGGCGCGGGGCGGAATCCAGCGTGTATCCCTGGGCCGAAAGCGCTTGTGCCGCCTTGTGGACAGCCGCGCGGCTCACGCCCAGCGCTTCGGCCAGCTGCTGGCCTGAGATATAGGCTCCCTCTGCCGCCGAAAGCGCCTGCAGCAGGGCCTGTTTGGTGCTTCCCCCCATGGAAAACGCCTCCTTCTTGTGCTATAGTAGTAATAGTATAGCATAACTTGAGGCATTGCAAAAGAAGAACCTCTCAGGCGCTTTGCGCCAGCTCCCCTAATAGGGGAGCCAAGCAGCGCTTCCTGCCTCTCCTACCAGGAGAGGTGGCATTGCGCAGCAATGACGGAGAGGTTTGATCCATTTTTTTATTTTTCAAAATTTTTGCAGGAAAACCGCGCTCTGTTTCGTATTCAATTACAGAGCGGCAGGAAAGGAGGAATGCGGACCGTTGACAACACTGGAATTCAATGCGCTGGTGCGGCAGTATCAGGGGCTGGTCTACACGGTCTGCCACCAGCTGGTGCCGGACGAGGGCGATGCCCAGGATCTGGCACAGGAGACCTTTCTGGCCGCATGGCGGGCCATTGACCGCTGCCCGCCCGGGTACGAAAAGCAGTGGCTGGCGCGTATCGCTTCCAACAAAGCCAAGGACTACCTGCGCAGTGCGTGGGTGCGCCGGGTGAACACCCCGGGAGATGATATCCTTGCACTGGAAGGCGCGCCGCCCGGCTCCGACCCGGAGCAGCAGGTGCTGGATGCCATGAGCGAGGAGACCCTGACCGGGAAGATCCTGGGGATGCGGGAGCCGTACCGCACCCCCTGCCGCCTGATGCTGCTGGAGGGCCGCACCGCCGCCGAGGCGGCAGCCCTCTGCGGCAGGCCCCAAAAGACGGTGGAGGCGCAGATCTACCGGGCAAAGAAAATGCTGGCGGAGCAGATCCGTCAGGAAAGGAGGAGCGAAGATGGAATTGTTTCGTGAAGATGGCTGCATGACCGATGCGGGCTTCCGGGCCATGATGGACGGCCAGCTGGATGAGCTGGGCAGGCTGGAAGCCGCCGAACACCTCTCCTATTGTGACCAGTGCATGGACCGATACACGGCCCTTTTGACCGCCGACGCACTGGAAACACCGCCAAGGAGCGTGCAGGGCGCGGTGATGGGCACGATCTGGGCCCGCCTGATGCAGAATACCTATGGCAGGGCTGCCGTGGCCGGTGTGGCCGCTGTGCTGGCCCTGACTCTGTGGCGGAGCGGGGCGCTGCAGCAGATCATCCAGTATGGTGCCGGGCGGGAGAACGTGCTGGAAACTGACCAGAGCCAGCTCTGGGAGCCAGGCCGGAATGACCCGGCCCCGGAGAACACCCCGCAATACCGCCCCATTGAGGACGACCGGCCGCAGGCCGCGCCGGAACAGCTGGGGAGACCCGTGGAGACAAAACAGGATCGCCGCTATGCCGGCGAAGGCTCCTCTTTGCTCCACAAGCTGCTCACGGATGTGACCGATAAGATCGCGGGTAACACCCCGAATACAGAGAAATGAGGGAACGATTATGAAGAAAAATGGCATCCTGACCCTGCTGTTCGCCTTTATCCCGGGCGCGGGCCAGATGTATCAGGGATATATGAAGCGCGGCCTTTCGCTGGTGCTGATGGCGGCTGCCATCGGCATGGCATCCGTACTGATCCCGCCCGTCGTGTTTACGCTGCTGGTGGTGTTCATGTACAGCTTTTTCGACACCTTCAACCTGCGTGCCCAGATCAGCATGGGCACCGCCCCGGAGGACGATTATCTGGTACACTTCGACCCGCAGGACAAGCGCCTTGCCCGGATGATGATGGACAGCCACAAGCTGGTGGGCTGGTGCCTGATCGCCATCGGTGCGCTGATCGCCTACGAGCAGATCATTATGAACACGCTGGGCGATATCCTGTGGCGCTGGGGCCAGAAGGCTCCGGTATGGCGGGCCATCTATCTGGTGATGGATCAACTGCCCGAGGTGGTGCTCTGCGTGGCACTGATCCTGTGCGGCATCTGGCTGGTGCGGGGCCCCAGAGCAAAGAAAGCTGCCCCGGAAGCCGCCGCCCCGGAGGAGACCGATTTTCAGGAGTATCAGCCTGAAAAGAAGATGCCCAGCCTGCTGGATCACTTTGCCCGCAAGGCAGAGCCGGATACGACCGGTGAGGTGACCCTTGACCCGGAGGATGAAGACGATGGACGAGAAGAAGAATGACACAGCAGAGACCCCGGCCTTCAAGGGCCCGGAAAACGCCCCGGTGCGCCGGGTGGGCACCCTGACGCTGGGAGTCTGCCTGATCGTCTGCGGTGTGCTGTTCCTCTGCTATTTCTTTGTGCCGCATTTCAACTGGGAGCTTGCGCTGAAGATCGCCCCGGCGGCAGGGCTGATCCTGCTGGGGTGCGAGGTGCTGTATTTTGCCGCAAGGCCCCAGCGCTGGAAGTACGATTTTCTTTCGGTGCTCCTCTGCATCGTGCTGATGGTCAGCGCCTTTGGCGGGGCCTGCCTGATGGCAGCCTTTGATTTTGCCCTGCACCGGGGGGAGTTCTGGATCGAATACGATGCCCGGCAGGAACGGGGCCTGACCGATGAGGAAAGCGACCGCCTGCGCCTTGATCTGGACGAGGGCACCGGCCCTGACCTCGATGAGGAAAATGAGGACAGCAGCGCGGCCTCCCACACGGAAGTGTGAGCCATACAAAAAACATATCACAGCAATACAAAAGATACCTTTTACAGGGGGCACCTGTCCGGGTATACTAAATGTGCACCCGGACGATGGGTGCTCGAAGAAAAAAGTGTAAAAGCGAACCGCCATGGCAACTGTCACCATGGCGGTTCGCTTTTTGCTGTATCGTGTATTATTTGCGGGCGATCATCTCGGTGTAGGCCAGCACCAGGGGGCCTACGCCCTTGGCATCGTTGCAGACCACAGGCTCACTGAAGTAGTAGGCCAGGGAGCCGTCGCGGTGATCCTTGCCGCCCAGACCTGCCACCAGGCAGATGCCATCCAGCTGCAGGCTGCCGTCCGGGTTCTTGGAGAGGTACTTGTCACAGGTGCCGTAGAAGGCTTTCTCAGCCCAGGCAGCCATCCGCTTGGGCAGGTAGCCCAGGCGCACGCCCTTGAGCACCGCATAGGCGAACAGGGCGGTGCCGCTGGTCTCAAGGTAGTTGCCCTCCACGCCGGGGTGATCCATCACCTGCCAGAACATGCCGGTCTCCTCGTCCTGGAACTTGTGCACATCCTCAATGGTCTGCTTGAGCATGGCCATGATGCCGCGGTACTCGTTGTACAGCTGCTCGTCCATCCGCTCCAGCACATCCACCATGGCCACCATGAACCAGCCCATGGCCCGCAGCCAGAAGTTGGGGCTGCAGCCAGTCACGGGGTCAGCCCAGTACATCTGGCGGCTCTCGTCGTAACCGTGGTAGTACAGGCCGGTCTTTTTGTCCCGCATGTGCTTTTCGATGTTCATAAACTGCTTGTAGCTGTCAATGCAGCCCTGCATCTTGTTGTAGCGGGTCTCGTACTCCATGTAGAAGGGCTGGGCCATGTAGGTGCCGTCCAGCCAGACCTGCCAGGGGTAGATATCCTTGTGCCAGAAGTTGCCCTCCCTGGTGCGGGGCTGAGTGAGCAGCTGGCTGCGGATGGTGTCAATGGCCCGGCGGTACTTCTCATCCCCGAAGATGTCGTACAGGGTGAACAGGTTCTTGCCCTGGTTCACGTTGTCCAGGTTGTATTCTTTGGGGTCATAGGTCTTGATGGAGCCGTCCGGCTGCACAAAGAAGTCGATGAAGTCTTTGGAGAAGCTCAGGTACTTCTCGTCCCCGGTGGTCTTGTACAGGCTCAGGCAGGCCGTGATCATGCAGCCGTCGATGTAGTTCCACTTGTTGGGTTTGCCGCTGCGCACCTTTTCAATGTTCCACATGGGGGCCTCGGCGCTGGAATTGGTGATCAGGTAGTCCACATAGTCGCCCAGCAGGGTGAGAATTTCTTCATGGGTCATGGGTCAGTCCTCCTCGAAATGGCCGACATTGGCAAAGCGCAGGCGCTCGCCCTCGTAGCCGGTGATCTTGACGTTGTGCAGGTCGATCTCCTTGACGTTCTCCGCGTAGATGGCCAGCTTTTTCACGTTGGGGCGGTTGTCCGCCATGGCGGCCTGACCGGCTTCGGCGTTGGGGTCAAAGGTGATGGTGACATTCTTCATGGAGACGCGCTCGATGGGCTGCTCAGGCAGGCCGTCGAAGTAGCAGCCCGCGAACTGTGCATCGGTGGCCACGATATCCTCCATGGTCAGGCTGCCCAGCTTGGGGGTGTACTCATCCACCGGCATAGCATCGCGGCACTGGACATAGGGGCTGTGGCCGTCCGGGTCACAGAAATAGAACATGTTGATGACAAAGGGAGCCTTGACACCGCGCATCTCCACGTTGCGGAACACCAGCCCGTCGATGACGGCGGTGTTGCCGCGGCCGCGCCGGGTCTTGACCCGCAGGCCGCGGTCGGTGTGGTCCATCAGGCACTGGGTCACCACCATATCCTTCACGCCGCCGCTCATCTCGCTGCCGATGACGATGCCGCCATGGCCCTTGTCCAGCAGGCAGTTCCGGATGATGGTGTGTTCGCAGCTCTTTTTCAGCTTCATGCCCAGGAACACCTTGCTGGCCTTCATGGCAATGCAGTCATCACCCACGTGGATGTTCGCGCCGATGATGCGGGTGTACTCGCAGCTCTCGGGGTCGATGCCGTCGGTGTTGGGGGCATTGTAGGGGTTGTTGATGTTGAAGTTCAGCAGATCCAGATGCTTGACGAAGATGGGGTGGATGGTCCAGGAGTAGCTGTTCTGCACTGTGATGCCGTGGAGGCAGATGTTCTCACTGTCCACCGCGGCCACCGCGCGGGGCCGCCATGCGATCCGCTTGACCTTCTGGTTGATCCACCAGTCGCCGTTCTGGGCATCGCAGTCCAGCGTGCCCTCGCCGGTCACCACCACGTCGTGCACCTGCGTGATGTTCAGCAGGCCGGCAAAGCTGTCCAGCGGGTTGCCCTCCCAGCCGGTCAGGTAGTATTCATCCACCTCATTCTCACTGGGAATGACACCGGGCAGGATGGGGTAGTGGGTGCGGTCGTTGTCGCCCAGCAGCACAGCGCCCTTTTCCAGGTAAAGGGTGGTGCAGCTCTTCATAAACAGGCTAGAGGTGCGGTAGCGCCCGGCGGGCACATAAACCGTGCCGCCCTTGGGGCAGGTGGAAAGGGCAGCCTGCAGCTTGCCGGTGTTGTCGGTGGTGCCGTCGGCCACCAGGCCGTAGCGGGATGCGTCCACAAAGAAGGTCTCAGCCTCAGTGGTGAAATCGAGGGTCAGGGTCTCGCCCTCAGCCTGTACGGCAACCGTGTAGGGGGTGCCGGGCAGCAGGCTGAACAGGGAGAACACGTTGGTCTCGCAGGCGGTGTAAACAGTCTCGCCGTTCAGCTGGACGGTGAAGGGATGTGCCGAACGGTAGCACAGGCCGTTTTCCAGCTCGAACACGGCACTGCGGGTCATGGAACGGATCAGGGAAAGCTTCATAAACAGGATGCCTCCTTGGATGTTGAAAGAATTATGGGTTGCCCGCAGGTGGCGGGCATGGTACACTGAGGAAAAGAAACTGTTGAATGGGGTGTGCGGATGAAAGCGGAACGGGAAAAATGGAGCGGCCAGGTAACGGCAAAGGCGCTGCGGTTCCAGACCGGCCAGTATGAGCTGGCTGAGGAGGAGGAGATCTGCCGGATCATTCTGGTGTCCGGCGGCAGCTTTACGCTGGTGCGGGGCGGTGAGAGCCTGCTGGTGAACCCGGGCTGTGTGCTGCTGCTGGGCCCCGGCGGGGGCCTGCTGCAGCAGGCGGGCCACATTGCCCCTGAGCTCATCGGCTGTCGGTTCCCGGCGGGCGTTCTCCCGGTGCTCAAGAACCTGATGCAGCGGGATTTCATGCCGCTGTTTGAGCCGGGAGCACAAACGGCCCTGTACGGCCCGGTGCAGTGGTCAGGCCGCCTGCGCACCCTGCTGGGCATGATGCAGAGCGCCGAGAGTGAGCCGGAAAGCCCCGGCATGATCTATCTGGCCCTCATCCTGCACTATGTGGAGCAGGAGTGCCGCAGTGAAAAGCAGGACATCCGCCCCCGCAACGAGACGGTGGAGCAGATCTGCGCTTACCTTGCAGCCAACTACCAGCAGAAATTTTCCCTGACAGATGTGGCTGCGCGGTTCTACCTGTCGCCCTATTACCTGAGCCGGCTGTTCCGGCGGGTCACGGGCCAGTCCATTGTGGATTACATCAATGGCCGCCGCATCGAGGCTGCCCAGCGCCTGCTGGAGAGCACCGACCTGAACATCAGCGCGGTGGCCGAGCAGACCGGCTTTGCCTCTGCCGCCCATTTCCGCCGCGTGTTCCGCGAGACGATGGGAACGGGGCCGCTGCAATACCGCAAGAGCCACCGCGGATAAGAACAACGCCCCCTGTGCTGTGCACAGGGGGCGTTGCTTATTCATCGAAAGTCAATGGTTCTGTCCGCAGAGGGGGTGCTTAGCCCTTGACAGCACCGGCGGAGATACCTTCGACGAACTGATCCTGTGCACAGAAGAAAACGATCAGCTGCGGCAGGATGGAGATCAGGGACAGGGCCAGGATACGGTTCCAGGCAAAGCCGGTATCACCGTCCATGGACAGCTTGACAAACAGGGACATGGGGTACTTTGCAGGGGTCTGCACGTAAAGCAGGGGGCCCATGAAGTCGTTGCAGCTCCACATGAACTGGAACAGTGCGCAGGACACCAGAGCGGGCATCAGCATCGGGACGATGACCTTGTACAGGGTCTGGAAGGAGGAGCAGCCGTCGATGGCGGCAGCCTCGTCCAGGTCGCGGGGGACGTTGCGCATGAACTGCACCAGCTGGTAGACGAAGTAGGTCTCAGTTGCGAATGCGCAGTGGACCCAGATGGCCAGATAGAACGGGCTGTTGACCCAGCCGAACTTGGTGTACAGCAGGAACTGAGGCACGTTCAGGACGACCTGAGGCAGGAACAGGGTGGCCAGCATGATGCTGAACAGGATCTTCCGGCCCGGGAAGTCGAAACGGCCAAAGCCGTAGGCTGCAATGCAGGAGGAGACCACCGTGCAGATGACCTTGGGCAGAACATAAGAATAAGTGTTCATCATGGCCTGCAGGATGTTGATGGAACCGCCGAAGTTGTTCAGTGCGTTCCTGTAGCCCTCCAGGGTGGGGTTCTTGATCCACAGGCCGATGCCTGCAAAGATCTCGCTGTTGTCCTTGAAGGTAGCGCTGACCATCCACAGCAGGGGATAGATCATGATCAGGCCAACCAGGATCAGGACAAAGTACTTAAAAAACGTCGCAATGGCGTTGGATGCTTTCATTCCCATACTGTCACACCTTACCTTTCATCCGAGTAGTAGACCCACTTCTTCTGGCTGGTGAAGGCGATGATCGTGAGGATGCAGACGATCACGAACATGATCCAGGCCAGAGCGGAAGCCATGCCCATCTGGTTGGACTTGAAGGCGTAGTTGTAAACCAGAATGGAGATCAGGGTGGTGGAGTTGCGCGGGCCGCCGTTGGTGATGATGAAGGGGCCGTTGAACTCCTGGAAAGCCTGGCAGATCTGAGTGACCAGGTTGTAGAAGATGATGGGGGTGATCATCGGGACGGTGATGGAGAAGAACTGACGCCACTTGCCTGCGCCGTCGATGGTGGCGGCCTCGTACAGGTCGGCCGGCACACCCTTCAGAGCGGCGAGGAACAGCACCATGGCGGAGCCGAACTGCCAGATACGCAGGAAGCAGATGATCCACAGTGCGTAGCTGGGGTCGCTCAGCCAGGAGGGACCCTGGAAGTGGCCGAAGGTCAGCATACGGATGAGGGTGTTGACCAGACCGTCATCACGGAACACGGCCTTCCACAGCACGGCGATAGCAACAGAGCCGCCGAGGATGGAGGGGATGTAGTAGACGGTGCGGAACACGTTCACGCAGGCGATCTTGAAGTTCAGGATGTAGGCGATGAACAGTGCGAAGACCAGCTTCAGAGGCACAGTGATGAAGCTGTACTTGAAGGTGGTGATGAGCGCCTTGGTGATCTTGGGAGTGGAGAAGGCGTCCACATAGTTCATGATGCCATACTGATGGATGCCGTTGAAGAAGTCCATATCCGTAAAGCTGTAGTACAGAGACTGGCCGAACGGAATGGCCTTGAAGACGACGAAGCCGATGATCCAGGGGATCAGGTAGAACAGGCCCTGCCATTTGTCAAAAAACTTCTGGGCCGGGGTACGCCCGAGAGAGGGCGCTTTGCTTTCTTTCATCCGGGAATCCTCCTTTTATAAGGATATGTCTCGTACGCCGCACAATAGTTTGGACACATTTTTGTCAAAAAAATGTCATCACCGTCTTGCAAAAAAGGGGCATCCGTCCGTAGGTGGAAGGGATGCCCCTTGCAAGACTCCTTTATGCGGGGCGGCCCGTGTCAACACCGCGCGTGTGCGGGCCGCAAAAAGTCCGTGAGGCGGAAATTAGACGGTGTAGCCGACAGACTCCATGCCGTCCAGCAGGGTATCGACCAGGTCAGCGCCGGAAACATTGTCGTAATCCAGAGTGTCGAACACTTCCTGATAGATGCCGGTGCCGGTAGCCTTCAGGTCGTTGGACTCGAACAGGGGGTCGAGCTGGTTGGAAACGAAGGCCATGACCTTGCCGTTTGCCTCAGCGACCAGCTCCTTGATCTTGCCGGCGCTCTGAGCAGCAGCCAGACCAGCCTTGGAGGCGGGGATGCCGCACTCGGAGCCCATGATCTCGGCACCCGCGGTCTCGTTCAGCAGGAAGTTGATGAGGGTAGCTGCCTCTGCGGGATGCTCGCAGGTCTTGGTGATGGCCAGACCCATGGAGACCTTGGAGAAGCCGCCGTTGTAATCGCCGAACTTGATCTCCTCGCCGACGGTGAAACCAGCCTTGTTCTCCTCGTCCAGAGCGTCAGCGTACTTGGTAGCGGAGGAGTCCCACTCGAAGCAGCCGGCCAGCTTGCCGGTGATCCACTCGGTGGACTGGTGAGCGGCGTTGTCGCCGTTGGAGCCGTAGTAAGTGGGCAGGCTCATGATGACGTGGCCCTCGACCAGGCTCTTGATGAAGTCGATGCCCTCAGCGATCTGGTCGGCATCGTAGTTCAGGGTGGAGGTGGAGGGGTCGGCCCAGTCCTTGCCGTACTTGCTCTCGAGGTAGAACACCATCAGGATCATACGGTCGTATGCGCCCAGGTGCAGGGGATAGTAGTCATCGCCCAGCTTCTCCTGGAAGGTCTTGCCGGCAGCCATCAGCTCGTCCAGAGTGGTGGGGAAGGAGATGCCGGCCTTGTCGAAGGTGGTCTTGTTCCAGTAGAAGATACGGCCGGTCATGGAGACAGGCACGCACTGCTGAGCGTTTGCCACGTTGCAGGCAGCCAGCTTGGCCTCATCCCACTGAGTCAGGTCGAGGTACTCGGAGACGCTGTTCAGGTCGATGAAGGTCTGGCCGTTCTTGGAGTAGTTGTACAGCCAGTTCCAGTTGATCTGGCAGACATCCTCAGCGACACCGCCAGCGAACTTGGTGGACATGGTGTCCTCCCAGCCGGACCATGCAGCGAAGGTGGGGTTGACGGTGATGGTGCTGTGCTCAGCAGAGAAAGCCTTGATGGCCTCCTGGTAAGCGTTGTGACGGGACTCGCCGCCCCACCAGCTCATGGTCAGGGTGACGGGGTCAGAAGACAGACCAGCCACGGAAGCTGCGGCGGAAGAAGCAGCGGTGGAAGTGGCGGTAGAACCAGCGTTGCTGGAGCCGCCGCAGGCGGCCAGCAGGCCGGCAGCACCCACAGCGCCAGAGACCTTCAGAAAGTCACGACGAGAAATTGCCTTGCTCATTTTCGTTCTCCTCCTATGTAGAAAACATCTTCTTGCACGGACGCCTCTGCAAAGCATCCGTTGTATACAAATATAATACCAAAGGGCAGAAAAAAAAGAAAGATGCAAATTGTAGTGATAGCGGCAGAAAACGTACAAATATTGCGCTTATTTTTTGCCCGCTTTTGACGTCATTGCCATAATGAATAAACTTGGACCGAAAAACTGTGCAACTTGTATACTTCAACGATTTGCATAGAAAACTGGGATGCAACAGGAGAAGATTGGCCTGAATTGCAAGAATTTTGTAGCCGAGGCAGAATTTGTTGAAAGAGCGTTGTATACATCAAAAGCGACGATAACAGAAAGTTCCGACCATGAGCTGATATATCAATAGTGCAAAAAACGCGCGAATCAGGCCCCGACTGATATATTACGGATGCAGAAAAGATACAAAAATGCCGTCCGGCGTGCGGACGGCATAAAATCAGGAAAAAGAGTCACCGGCGGGCGGCGTAGAAGGCGCTGCGCTCCCGGAAATAGCACTGGGGACACATGCTGACGTACTGGACGTCGTTCTCAAGGTCGATGGCTACCTGTTCGCCCTCAAAGACGAAGCGGCCGTTGACCTTGCGGCAGTTGCAGGTGGCCTTGCGGCCGCAGGTGCAGATGGTCTTCATCTCCTCGATGGTGTGGGCCAGCTCCAGAAGCCGGGTGGAGCCGGGGAAGCCCTTGAGGGAGAAGTCGGAGCGCAGGCCGTAGCAGATGACGGGGATGTTCAGCTCTACCGTCACCATGAACAGCTGCTCGGCCTGCTCTGCGGTGAGGAACTGGCTCTCGTCACAGAGCACACAGGCCAGAGGCCGGCCCTCGCTGCTGGCGGCCCGGACGGCCTCCACCAGGTCCATGTCCGGCGGCACCAGCAGGTCGGCGGGGCGGCGGACGCCCAGACGGCTCACGAGGTCGCCGCTGCCCTTGGTGTCCACCTTCGGCTTGAGGATGAGCACCCGCATCCCCTGCTCCTCGTAGTTGTGGGCCACCTGCATCAGCGCGGTGCTCTTGCCGCTGTTCATTGCGCCGTAACGGAAATAAAGCTTTGCCATGTCGAAAAAGTCTCCTCATGAAAGGACTCTCTCAGCCAAAGCCTGACGGAGAGGGCCTGTATTATCGATAGTATGTGCTCAGTCCTGATTGCGCAGCCGGTAGCCCAGGCTCATCAGGCTGTCGCCGAGGTGGACGTTCTCCACCACCACGTCGGGGTAGGAGACAGACAGATCGTAGTGGGAGAAGTTCCAGAAGCCCTGAATGCCCAGAGCCACCAGACGGCCGCTGATCTCCTCTGCGCCGCTGCGGGGCAGACAGAGCACAGCCACCTCGGGGTGGTGCTCGGCGCAGAAAGCTTCCAGCTCATCAATGTGTAAAATCTGGATGCCGTTGATCTCTTTGCCCACCTCGTCGGGGGCGTTGTCGAAGGCGGCGATGAGCTTGTAGCCGTTGGTGTCGGTGGTGATGAAGCGGCTCACAGCCTTGCCCAGACGGCCGCAGCCGATGAGGATGGTGGGCAGGAGGTCGCCGTTGCCAAAGAGCAGATGCTCAAGGATGCTCAGCAGGTTTTCTACCGAGTAGCCGATGCCCTGACGGCCATTCACGTCGCCGATGCAGTTGAAGTCCTGCCGAACCTGAGAGGCAGTGGTACCCATCTGGGCGGCCAGCTCACGGGACGAGATGCTGGTGATGCCGTCGTTCTTCAGGGTGCGCAGGTAGCGATAGTATTTGGGCAGGCGCTTGATGACGGGCAGAGAAGCTTTGCCGGGAGTGTTCATAGGGGGGTCTCCTTTCTTTTTATCCGCAGCATTGCCGGGGAGAAGTGCGCAGCGGCAGGGTGCTCCGGCAAAAGATTTGTACTTTCTTGTACAATAATGATACATATTTGACAATCTTATCTCTAGTATAAAGTATACAGCGCGAAGACAGAATGTCAAACCATTTGGCACATTTTTTTGAGAAAGAAAAGAAATCTTTGCCGAAGTATAACCGGCAGGAATGCCGGACAAGCTGAAATGAAGCAAAAAGGAGGATACGCAGAATGTCACAGGAAGAGAAGAACATCCCCGTGGAGCAGCAGCGGCTGGAAAAAGAGCAGATCGAGGATATGGGCAGCGTTTACCGTACCCGGGGAGCTCACGCCATCCACTGCCTGACTGTCATCGGGCAGGTGGAGGGCCATGTGGAAGCGCCTCAGGGCCAGAAGACCACAAAATATGAGCATGTCATCCCCCAGCTGGTGGCCGTGCAGGAAGACCCCGCCATCGAGGGCCTGCTGGTCCTGCTCAATACGGTGGGCGGGGATGTGGAGGCGGGGCTTGCGCTGGCGGAGCTCATCGCCAGCATCTCCAAGCCCAGTGCGGCGGTGGTGCTGGGCGGGGGCCACTCCATCGGCATCCCGCTGGCCGTCAGCGCCCAGCGGAGCTTCATCGTGCCTACTGCCACCATGACGGTCCACCCCGTCCGCCATTCCGGCATGATACTGGGCGTGCCGCAGACTATGCGCTGGTTCGAGCAGATGCAGGAGCGCATCACCGGCTTCGTGGCGTCCCACAGCGGCATCTCGGAGAAGCGTTATACTGAGCTGATGATGCGCACGGGCGAGCTGGTCATGGACGTCGGCACCGTGCTGGATGGCCGAAAAGCCGTGCGGGAAAAGCTCATCGACGAGCTGGGCGGGCTGTCGGATGCGCTGGCATGGCTCTACCGAGAAATCGAGGGGAAATAAATTGCCATTTGACTTTTCCCGTGGTACAATGAAAGAATCGAGTAGTATCGAAAATCTTCCATCGTCACCGACAGAGCCGCCCTGAGCGCGCCCTGCTTCATGATATAAAATAAGGAACGGGTTTTAGGAAACATGGCAAAGAGAAAACGCAAGACCTCCGGGCGCAGCACAGCCTCGCGCCGCAAGAACCGGACACAGGACCGGATGCCTGCGGGGCTTATCACCCTGTTTGCGGGGCTGGTGCTCATGGCGCTGGCTTTCGTGCCGGGCAGTTCGGCCTGGCGCACGATGCACGATGTCCTGTTCGGCGTGTTCGGCTGCGGAAGCTTCGTGCTGGGCGCAGCGCTGTGCTATCTGGCTATCCTCTACACCCGGGGCGAAGACCTGCTGCCCCATATCGCCAAGCTTGCGCTGGGGCTCATCTTCGCCAGCGGCACGGTCATCGTCTTTTCTGACATCCCCACCGACCAGACCGCCGCGCAGATGACCGCTGCCTGTTATCATAATGGTATGAGCGCATGGCTCTCGGGCGGTGCGCTGGGCGCTGTGCTGGGCGGGACGCTCCTGCTGCTTTGCGGCAGACCCGCCGCCAATCTGGTCATGGCGGCGCTGGCGGCCTGCGCCAGCCTGTACATTTTCGACGTTACGCCAGCCGAGTGCTGGCAGTGGCTCTGCAATGTGGGCGGCAGCGTCCACGAAAAGGGCCTTGCCGTCCACGAGCAGAATGCCGCTCGCCGGGCCGAGCGTCTGGCAGAACGCGCCGCCGAGGAGGCCGCGGCAGAGGAATATGAGGACTATGACGACCTGCCGGAAGACGAAGTGGGCGAAGGTGAGGACCACTACGGCGGCGAAGAGCCTGCCGCGCCCGCCTTCCATATCCAGCCTCCCGGCTGGCTGGCTGGCGTCTTCCACTGGGGCCATCAGGTGATGCAGGGCGGCGAACAGGCAGAGCCTGCCCCTGCGCCCGCACCGGAAGTGCAGACCCCGCCTCAGCCCGAGCCTGCCCCCGTACAGGTGGAAAAGTCCCGGCCCCGTGCGCCCTTTGATATTGATCTAGGCCCTGACCATACCACCGTCACCGAGGGCGGCAGTGAGCCCATCGAGCCCATCATCCTCGGCCCCGGCGGCACCTTCGGCATGGACCCGCTCCGCCGTGCGCCCATCCGCGCCACCGTGACGCCCATCGTCCCGGACGCTGTGGATACCGCCGCCGAGGACTTCTTCACGGCCCAGCCCGAGCCGACGGTGACGCCCACCGTTACGCCCGCTGCCCCGGCAGAAGAGCCGGAACAGCGGCCCGCGCCTGAGCCGCCGCTCTCCTTCGGCATCCCGCTCTATGATCTGACCCCGACTCCGGAACCGGCCCCGCAGCCGGTCAGCGCCGAGAATGCTGTGGCGTTCCGCTCTGAGCCGGATGAGGACGGCTGGATCAGCATCACCAGCGACCCGGTGGAGGAAAAAGACCTCAACACGCTGGTGGCAGCCGCCATGGAAAAGCCTGCTGTCTCCGAGGAGCAGGCCGCGAATGCCCCCGCCGAAGAGGCGGAGACGGAGGAGAGCTTCCAGTATCAGTACCCGTCCATCGAGCTGTTCGAGCGCGCCCCGGAGGAAAGCGACTCCGGCGCGGAAGACGAGCTGAAAGCCAACGCCCAGAAGCTGGTGGACACGCTGGAAAGTTTCGGCGTCCGCACCCGTGTGCTGGATATTTCCCGCGGCCCGTCGGTCACCCGGTATGAAGTCCAGCCCATGGCGGGCGTCAAGATAAGCCGCATCACTTCGCTGGCGGACGACATCGCCCTGAACCTGGCGGTGGCCGATGTCCGCATGGAGGCACCCATCCCAGGCAAGCCTGCCGTGGGCATCGAGGTGCCGAACCATAAGAAAACGCCGGTCTACATTCGCAGCGTCTTCGAGAGCCAGAGCTTTTTGCGGATGACCTCGCCGATGGGCATTGCGCTGGGCAAGGACATCGCCGGCGTGGCCCAGGTGGCCGACCTGTGCAAGATGCCTCATCTGCTCATCGCGGGCAGCACCGGCAGCGGTAAATCGGTCTGTGTCAACAGCATCATCATGAGCCTGCTGTTCCGCTCCAGCCCCGAGGACGTCAAGCTCCTGCTCATCGACCCCAAGGTCGTCGAGCTGGCTGAGTACAACGGCATCCCCCACCTGCTGATGCCCGTCGTCACCGAGCCCCGCAAGGCGGCCGGCGCACTGGGCGGCGCAGTGCAGGAGATGGAGCGCCGCTACCACCTCTTCGCGGAGAACAACGTCCGCGACATCAAGTCCTTCAATAAGCTGGCTGCAACGGACCCGAACCTCGAGAAGATGCCCTATATCGCCATCATCATCGACGAGCTGGCCGATTTGATGATGGTCGTCGGCAAGGATGTCGAAGACTCCATCTGCCGCATCGCCCAGAAGGCCCGCGCCGCCGGTATGCACCTCATCGTGGCGACCCAGCGCCCCAGCGTGGACGTCATCACCGGCCTCATCAAGGCCAACATCCCCAGCCGCATCGCCTTCGCCGTGTCCAGTCAGGTGGACAGCCGCACCATCCTCGACGGTGCCGGTGCCGAAAAGCTGCTGGGCATGGGCGATATGCTCTTCATGCCCGTGGGCGCACCCAAGCCCACCCGTATCCAGGGTACCTTTGTGCGGGATGAGGAGATCAGCCGTGTGCTGGACTTCATCAAGAAGAGCGCCACCGTCCAGTACGACGAGGCCATGATAGAGGCCATGGAAAAACACGCCATCCAGGACGGCAAGAAGGGCAGCAGTTCCGCCGACTCCGACGAGGAGGGCGGCAGTGACCCGATGCTTAAGCAGGCCGTGGAGGTGGTCATCGACGCCGGCCAGGCGTCCACCAGCCTGCTGCAGCGCCGCTGCAAGCTGGGTTATGCCCGCGCCGCCCGTATCATGGACGAGATGGAAGAAAAGGGCATCATCGGCCCCTACGAGGGCGCAAAGCCCCGCGCTGTCCTCATCAGCCGCCAGCAGTGGCTGGAAATGCAGATGAATCAGCCGGATGAATCATAAAAAATAAGGAGTATTATGGAAACCTCTTCCCAGATCTACACCGAATTTCTCCCCATCAGCCGGGCCGACATGGAGGCCCGGGGGTGGGACCAGCTGGACTTCGTGGTGGTGGGCGGCGACGCCTATGTGGACCACCCCAGCTTTGGCACCGCCATCATCAGCCGCCTGCTGGAGGCCGAGGGCTACAAGGTGGGCGTGCTGGCACAGCCCCGCTATACCGACTGCGAGGACTTCAAGCGGTTCGGTAAGCCGAAGTACGGCTTCTTCATCGGCGGCGGCAATGTGGACAGCATGGTGAGTCACTATTCCGTCGCAAAGATCCCCCGCGCGGAGGACGAGTATTCGCCCGGCGGCAAGGGCGGCGCACGGCCCGACCGCAGCGCCACCGTCTACACCAGACTTGCCAAGCAGGCATACCCTGACCTGCCCGTCATTCTGGGCGGTCTGGAAGCCTCGCTCCGCCGCTTTGCCCACTACGACTACTGGCTGGACACCGTCCTGCCCAGCATCGCCGAGGACTCTGGCGCGGACATCATCAGCTTTGGCATGGGGGAACACCAGACCGTGGAGATCGCCCGCCGTCTGGCGGCAGGGGAGCCGGTGGAGAGCATCACCGATGTGGACGGCACCTGCTACCTGACCGACTTCGATCACCTGCCCGAGCGGTATGTGGAGTGCGCGGGCTTCAAGAAGGTCGCCTCCGATAAGGTGGCCTATGCGAAAGCCTGCCGCATCCAGATGGACAATCAGGACGTCGTCAGCGGCAATATCATCGTCCAGAAGCAGAGTGAGAAGTATCTCGTGCAGAACATCCCCGCAAAGCCCCTTGTCCGCTGGGAGCTGGATAAGGTCTACGCCCTGCCCTACACCCGCCGCTACCACCCCATCTACGAGGCCATGGGCGGTGTGCCTGCCATCCGCGAGGTGCAGTTCTCCATCATCCAGAACCGCGGCTGCTTCGGCGGCTGTAATTTCTGCGCCATCCAGCTGCATCAGGGACGACGCGTCACCAGCCGCAGCGCCGACAGCATCGTGGCCGAAGCAGAGCGGATGACCCACGAGCCGGATTTCAAGGGCTACATCCACGACGTCGGCGGCCCCACCGCCAACTTCCGTTTCCCATCCTGCCGCGAACAGATGCTGCGGGGTATGTGCAATGGCGGCAAGCACTGCCTCGCCCCCACCACCTGTTCCCACATGATCGTGGACCACAGCGATTACCTGAAAATCCTCCGCCGCGTCCGGGAGCTGCCCGGCGTCAAGAAGGTGTTCATCCGCAGCGGCATCCGCTTCGATTACCTGATGGCCGACCCCGATGACACCTTCTTCAAGGAGCTGGTGGAGTACCACGTTTCCGGCCAGCTGAAAGTCGCGCCGGAGCACTGCGCCCCCAACACCCTCGCCTACATGGGCAAGCCGCCTATCGAGACCTTCAACAAGTTCAAGGATAAGTTCTACGAGCTGAGCAGGAAGGCGGGCAAAAAGCAGTACCTCGTGCCGTACCTCATGTCCAGCCACCCGGGCAGCACCCTCAAGGATGCCGTCTATCTGGCCGAATACCTCTACAAGAACCATATGCGCCCCGAGCAGGTGCAGGATTTTTATCCCACGCCCGGCACCGTGAGCACCTGTATGTTCTACACCGGCCTCGACCCCTACACTTTGAAGCCGGTGTTTGTGGAAAAGACCTCTGAGGGCAAGGCACTTCAGCGCGCCCTGCTCCAGTATTATGAGCCCCGCAACGCCGAAAAGGTCATCAAGGCGCTGAAAATGACCCACCGCGAAGACCTCATCCCCCTGCTGGTTCCCGCTGAGGGCCGCATTGCGGTCCAGCGTTCGGCCCGCAGAGCCGAGGCCGCCGATGTGACCATCCACGGCGACGGCACCTACACCGTCCGGCCCAGAGGCAAGGGCGGCAAGCCCCAGAGCCGCTCCACCGCCCCGGCGGGCCGCAGCCCGGCAGGCCGTCAGCCCAGTCCCGGCGCACGTTTTGCGCCCCATTCGGCTCCTGCGCATAAACCGAAAAGTAATCAACAGAAAGAGAATACATCGTGGAAAACTTCAAAAAAGAAAAAGTGACCGCTCAAACGCTCATGAGCCGCCTCGCTGCGCTGGCGCTGGCCGCAGCCCTTGCGCTGGGCCTCGTGGGCTGTGACACCTCTTCCATCGTCCCGGGAGGCAGCGGTGACGTCATGCCGAACCCGGCAGCTTCTCAGACCGGAACGACGCCTTCCGACGGGCAGGACGCCGCCTTCCAGATGCACTTCATCGACGTAGGGCAGGCGCTGAGCGTGCTGGTGGAGTGCGACGGACAGTTCATGCTCTACGACGGCGGCAATGTGGACGACGGCAGTCTGGTAGTCTCCTACTTGCAGAGTCAGGGTGTCGAGCAGCTGGAATACGTCTTCTGCTCCCACGCTCACGAAGACCATGTGGGCGGTCTGGCCGCTGCGCTGGCCTATTTCCCGGCCTACCACGTTTACAGCCCCGTGACGGAAGCCTCCACCAAGTGCTTCAAGGATTTCGTCAAGTACACCCAGCAGCAGAACTTACAGGTCGAAGTACCTGCCGTAGGCACCCAGTGGGCGCTGGGCAGCGCCACTGTGACCATGCTTGGCCCTGTGGCGCAGTACGATGACACCAACGATACCTCCATCGTCCTGCGCATCGACTACGGCGCGACGAGTTTCCTGCTCACCGGTGATATGGAGTCCGACGCCGAGCGCGACCTTGTGAACAGCGGTGCGAACCTCAAGGTGGATGTCTTACAGGTGGGCCACCACGGCTCCAGCACATCCACGAGCTACGTCTTCCTGAACGCTGTCCTGCCTGAGATGGGCATCATCTCCTGCGGCGTCAACAATAAGTACGGCCACCCCCACGAGGAGACCCTGAGCATCCTGCGGGACGCCGGTGTGAACGTCTACCGCACCGACCTGCTGGGGACGATCACCGTTTCCAGTGACGGCCAGAACTACACGGTGGCAACGGAACATTTCGCCACCGACGCTGAGCTGAACCCCACCGACCCGGCAGCGTCCAGCACGGCCCAGCAGGCGTACATCGGCAACGTGAACAGCAAAAAGTTCCATCTGCCCAGCTGCGCCAACCTCCCGGCAGAGAAGAACCAGATTTTGTTCTCGAGCTATGATGAAGCTGTGGCCGCTGGCTACAGCCCCTGCTCGAGCTGCATCAAATAAGATGACCGCTCAGCCTCACCGTCGTCTGACAAGGCCAGACGGAGAGGTCAAAGCAAAAAGCACCATGTTTCGAATCGAAGCATGGTGCTTTTTGTGCGTCGTTTCAGCAGTGATACAAAACTCCCCGCCGGGAGCACGCAGGATGCTTCCGGCGGGGAGGAGTTAGGAGGAGGCTGAAAAAATTATTTGTTGGCGAAGTCGGAGATGCGCTCCACGATGCGGATCAGATCTTCCAGAGTGGTCTTTTCCTTGGGCAGGTAGCTGTTGCCGGTCTTGGCGGTGACAAAGCCGAAGTAGGCGCTGGCACCCACGTTGTCCTCGTACACGGACTCGATCTGGCTGGCGTCGTCGAACTTCGGCTGAGTGCCCAGAGTCTCGTTATAAGGCACGCCGCAGGACAGCAGAGCGATGTGGCCCATCTCGTCGCGGTCGATGGTGGCATCGGGCAGGAAAGCAGTGCGCTTGGCGCTTTCAGAGCTGGTGACACCGGCGTTGTACAGAGTACCCTGTGCGTTGGCGCTGGTGGGGTCTTTCAGCTCGATCATGCCGGCTTCAACCACAGCGGCGATGACGCCGTAATCCGGGTCGCTTGCGGGGACGTCGGAGATCGTGACCGGTGCAGACGGGGCGGTCAGGTTCCACAGCTTGCCCAGCATCTTGGCGCATTCGCGCTTGGTGATGGGACGGTTCAGGTCGAGTGCGTCGTTCTCGTCGATGTAACCCTTGGAGGCAGCACGCAGCAGCTCGGCATCATTGGTGGTACCGGCGATCTCGGCGCTCCGCAGCACCTTGTAGGGGATGCTGGCGTCCTGATTGCCGCTCCGATCGGTGGAGACGAACTTGATGTACTTTCCGGCCAGATAAGAGGGGACAGCATAGCTGCGGCGGATGCGGAAGAAATGGTAATCGCCGTCGGCGCTGTCCGAGATCAGCCACTTGCTGCTCAGGTCGGTATCTTCGCCGCCCAGCAGGGTGGAGCTGCCCTCAATGCGCTGGCCCGGGACGGGAACGCCGAGGATCTTGGTCTCCACGGGGCGGGGGTAGGTCTTGCCGTTGATGGTCACGTTCTCCATGACGGGGTCTTCCCAATTCAGAGCGCGGATGTCGGTGCCGACGTTGGAGATGTTCACATTGCGGAACACCAGACCGGTGATGGGAACTTCCTCAAAGGCCTCCATGAAGATGCCGTACTCGCCGCCGCTGCTGGTCAGGTTCTCGATGGTGATGTTCTTGAACTGAGGCAGATAATTACCATCACGGCCCACATCGTACAGCATGGTGGCATGGACGACGGCGTTGCCGACAGATTTGACCTTGGAGTTGCGCAGATAGATGTTCTCCACAGCGCCGCCGCGCTCTGCATTGGTCTTGAAGCGCAGGGCGTAGTTCAGAGTGGGGCTGTCGAAGGTGTTGTTGTCTGCGAACAGGTTCTTGATGCCGCCGCTCATCTCGCTGCCGCAGGCGATGCCGCCGTGGCCGTCTGCGAAGGTGTTGTTGCGGATGATGAGGTTCTGGGTGGGATAACCAGCTTCGCCCAGCTCACGGCCATCGCGGTTGCGGCCGGCCTTGACGGCGATGCAGTCGTCGCCGGTGTTGAAGAAGCAGTTCTCGATCAGGACGTAGTTGCAGTTTTCGGGGTCACAGCCGTCGTTGTTGTAGCCGTGGGTGTCGATGGTGACGCCGCGGGCGGTGAAGTTGGTGCAGAGGACGGGGTTCAGCTCCCACATGGGAGAGTTGGCGATGGTGACGCCCTCGACCAGGACATTGGTACACTCGATGGGCTGGTAGAAGTTGGGGCGCAGATAGTGGCCTTCGCCGAAGATACGCTCCTCTGCGGGGGTGCCGTTGTCGGTCATCTTGCGCAGCAGCTTGGCATCGGCGCTGCTGGGCCTGGTGGTGGTGCCGTCCGGGTTGACGGTGCGGGACCAGTTCCACCAGTTGTTCTTATCGGCCTGACCATCGAGGGTGCCCTTGCCGGTCAGAGCGATGTTCTCCTGCTGATAAGCGTAGATCAGCGGGCTCCAGTTATACAGCTTGGAGCCTTCGTAGTGGGCGAACACCAGCGGGTAGTTGGCCGGGGTGATGTCCCGGGTGAAGCGCAGGACGGTGTCCTTGCTTTCCAGATGCAGGTTGACGTTGCTCTTGAGGGTGATGGCACCGACGTCATACACACCGGAAGGGATGACGACCGTGCCGCCGCCGTGGGCGCTGGTCTCGTCGATGGCGCGCTGGATGGCTGCGGTGTCCAGCTTACCGTCGTTGGGGACGGCGCCGTAGTCCAGAACATTGACCGTGTAGGCAGGGAATACGGGGTCAGAAATGTGGGTCAGGATCTCTTCGGCCATGTCCCAGGACAGGTCGTTGGAGTTGGTAGCAGCAGGAGTGACCTTGCGCAGGCAATTCTCGTCTGCGGCTGCTGCATGAGGCAGGCTGGAAAGGAGCAGTGCGGCAGAGGTCGCACCGGCAGAGGTGAGAAACTGACGGCGAGTGATTTTTTTCATGATACAATACTCCTTACACTTCGTGCGGGTTGAAGGACGCATCTCTTCGCAGGTGGTGCGCTCCGTAAGATGGCTAAAGTATAGTAAAGATTTCACAAAATTTCAACGGCAAATGAAAAATGTCCTAGTTTTTTTAAGAATATATTGAAATATATCAGTTATCTTGCATAAGTTTCCGAAAGGCATGATTTTGAGAGGATGGAAAGGCGGAGAAGGAAGAGGCAAAAAATAACACCAGCGCGGCAGATGTGATACGAAATCGCATCTGCCGCGCTGGTGGCCCGATTCAAAATCAAAAAATGTTCAGCGTCCGCGTCCTGCTCCGCCGCCGTGGCTGCTGCCGCCGCCCATGCCGCCGAAGCCGCCGAAGCTGCCGCCGCCGCGCCCGGCTCCGCCAAAACCGGAGCCGCCGCCCATACCGCCAAAACCGCCGAAACCGCCTCCACGGGGAGGCCGAGGCCCGCGCGGGCCTCTCGGGCCGCCGCCGTAGAAACCACCGCCGGGGCCGAAGTCATCGTAAGGGCCGCGCGGAGGGCGCGGGCCTCTGTGCCGACGCCGTGCGCCGAACCAGCCAAACGGCCCCCAGTACCAGCCGAAGGAGTGGCCGAGAGGTGTGATAAAGATAAAGAAAACTGCGATGAACAGGATGATATAAGCAAGCATGGAGAAAATGCCGCCGATAAAGTTTTCCCAGATGGAGTAGTGCTTCTGGGGCGGGACAGGCTCGACAGAGGGCCGGGTGGTCTGGGTGTCAGAGCCGTCGGAATAGATGGTCCCGCCGCTCAGAGTGACCCCGTACACCTCTGCGATGGTGTTTGCCACATTGGTGGCGCAGGTGAGGACGGCGGCATCGTACTTCTTGGCGGCGAAATCGTCCTCCATGGTCTGCACGAGGGAGCTTGCCTGGTCGGCCAGCATGGTGCTGCGGAAGCCGTCGCCGTAGGTCAGATAGTAGTCGCCGTCGGCGTACTGGTCCGACTGCATCACCAGCAGGATGAGTACGCCGTTGTTCTTGCTGGAACTGCCGATGCCCCAGGTGTTGAAGGCTTCAGTGGCGTAGTCCTCAGTGGTGGCGTTTCCGGTGTAGTCCACGGTCAGCACGCCGATCTGTGCGCCATCGCAGCTGGAAGAGAGCTGTGCGTTGATGGTCTCGAGCTCCGAGGTGGTGCTGTCGCTCAGCACACCGGCGTCGTCCACCACGCATTGATCTTTCGGCAGGCTGGGCAGCTGGATGCTGGAAGCCGAAGCCGCCGGTGCAAGCGCCGTGATGCCGACAGTCACGACAAGAAGCAGTGCCGCAATGCGGCGGGAAAGTGTTTTCATCGTCTTCATGCGAAAAGTTCCACCTCCTGTATGCCGAACAGCTTACCCAGCACGCTGGCCGGGAAGCCGCCGACGTCTTTCTGGTAGCTCTGGACTGCATCGTTATAATGCAGGTTGCTGATGATGGTCTGCGCACTGTTGAACTGGCTGTACTGCCCCTGCACTGCGCCCATCTTCATGGGGTCTGCGGCCTGCTCCTGCAGCTTTGCGTAGAGCTGGCCGATGGCTGCGCCAAGCGTCTCGTTCGACTGGTAGAGCATATGCATCCTGCCGCCGGTGTAAACACTCAGAGAGTCCGGTGCGTGAATCTTGCCATCGGACTGCACCGCCCCGAGGCAGGCGGAAAAAGAGTCCAGCGCAGCCTGTGCCGTCTGCACTTCGGTGCTGTCGGCACCCAGTGTGTTGGACGCGGTGGTGATGATGTTGGCAGCCGTGTTGAGCCGTGTGGTCAACTCCTCATTCAGGGTATAGCCGCTGTCTGCGGCCACGCCAGTGGTGAACCCGTTCTTCACCGTGTCGTACTTTGCCCGGAGCTTCGCCCCGCTAAAGCCGACAAAGCACCCCAGCATCACCACGATGCAAAGCGCCACGGCCACGGCCTGCTTGTTCAGCGCGGCAGGCAGGGCCTTTTCGAGGCTTGCCAGCTTCTGCTGGAAGGGCGTCAGCCGCACTTCCTCCTCGGCGGGCGCTGCGGCGCGATAGCTGGAAGCGTCAAAGCCGCCGGTGGGTTGATTCTGTTGTCTGGAAAAATCTGCGTTTGCCATTTCAGCTCCGGATCTCCATCATCTTCTGTTTCAGCTCGTCTTCGATGCGGGTGAGCTCCTGCTCGGCAGCGGCACGCTTTGCACGGCCCTCGCTCTGTATCTTGTTCAGCTCGTCCAGCGTCTCGATGAGGCTCTTGTTGGTCTGCTGCAGGGTCTCGATGTCTACGACACCGCGCTGAGACTCCTTGGCCGTCTCGATGGTACCCATTTTGAGGGCGTCGGCGTTCTTTTTCAGCAGCTCGTTGGTCATGTCGGTGACGGCACGTTCGGCCTGCATGGCCTGCTGGCTGTGGGCCAGACCCAGTGCCAGCACCATCTGGTTCTTCCACAGGGGGATGGTGTTGACGATGGTGGACTGTATCTTCTCGGCCATCATGGAGTTATTGTTCTGCAAAAGCCGGATCTGAGGACCCATCTGCAGGCTGATGGTGCGGGTCAGCTCAAGGTCGTAGAGCTTTTTCTCAAAGCGCTCGCACTGGTCGGCCAGATCGCGTGCGGCCTGTGCGTCCTCAGGCAGGCCGGAAGCCTTTGCCTTGTCCATCGCCTGCTGCAGCTCGTGGGCGCGGAAGTCGGCCAGCTTCTTCTTGCCCGCGAGGATATACATGCTCAGCTCTTTGAAATAGGCCATGTTCAGCTCGTACATCTTGTCCAGCATCGCAATATCCTTGAGCAGCTGCACCTGATGCTTTTCGAGGGCGGACTGGATGGTCTCGACGTTCGTTTCCGCTTTGCTGTACTTGGTCTTCATGTTGTCGAGCTGGTTACCCTTTTTCCTGAAGAAGCCGAGGATGCCCTTTTCCTCTTCGGCGGCGTCAAAGTTCTTCAGCTCCCCGATAAGGTCGGTGATCATGCCGCCCACCTCGCCAAGGTCTTTGGTGGACACTTTGGAAAGTGCCGCCTCGGAGAAGTCACCGATCTTCTTCTGGCAGGCGGAGCCGTACTGCAGCACCTGCTGGCTGTTGGTGATGTCGATCTTCTGAGCGAAGGCGTCCACCATCGCCTGCTCCTCGGGGCTGAGCTTGACCTGTTCGGCCTCGGGGGCCGCAGCGGGTTCGGGCTGCTTTTCCTCGGCGGCAGGTGCTTCCACCGGGTCGAGGGTCAGGGTGGGAACAGCGGGTGCGTCTAAGTCAAAATTGAACGTATTATCAGCCATGAGAGATTCCTTCCTTTCCAATAAAACGATGCATTTACAAACAAAGGCTCTGCTCTGTACAACCTCTCAGTCTGCTTCGCAGACAAGGCCGGGTTGCGGCTCCCAGCGTCTGCTGCGCTGTCGCTTGCATCCTGCTGGCCGCGGCCCCAACAGCGACTCCCTGTTTCCGCCGCTGGCGGCGGTCGTCGCCGTTGCCCCTGGTAGGGGAGCCTCTGGCGAAGAGGGCAAGCTTTCCGGAGTGCCAAAGCCTCCCCTCGATAGGGGAGGTGGCATCGCGCAGCGATGACGGAGAGGTTTGGTCTCAACCGAGCCCTTGCCCTTTGAGCATATTCTGCAATACCGTCAGATCCGCCGAGAGGTCCATGCTTTCAGCGGCATACAGTGCATCCAGCTGGTTTTCGAATGCAGTGGCGATGGAAGCCGCGTTCCGCTCCACCTCTGCCCGGATCGAAGCGGCATTTTCGCCCCGCACGCCCTGACGGGCGAGTTTTGCGTACTGTTCCAGCACATTCACCGCGTCGGGCAGATAGTAGTTTGCAAAGCGGCGTACCTGCTTTGCCTTGGCGGGGCTGGCCTCCACCGTCTCCACGATGGAGCGGCCTGCCTTTTCCATCCGGGTCATGGCGGCGGAAAGCTCCGGGTCGGGCAGGGCCTCGTTCAGCGCGTGGAGGGCGTCCAGCTTCTGCTGGATGTCGGCCAGCATCTCGTCCACATCGCCGCTTCCGGTGTGGAAAGGTACTTCATGCTCCACCACCCGGGGCGGGCAGACCTTCTTTGCCGCGCCGAACATCACGGCTGCGCCGCCCAGCGCTATCAGCAGCGCCCACAGCTTATATACTGGCAGCACCGCGCACAGCACCGCGAATACCAGCGCCGCCGCATACCACGGCAGGACGCTGGGCTTTTGGGTGCGGATGATCTTGCTCATGCATTTTCTCCTTTCCCGAAGGGGCGCACCGCCCCTTGCACTCTTCCATAATAAATCCTTTTATCCACAAAACGCAAGTGTTTCATGAATAATTTACAGGTTGGAAACGGTTATATAATCTTTGAGGGCCTCGCCCCAGACCTCGCGCAGGGTTTCGGGGCGGCAGGCGGCGTTGGCGGGGCTGGTGCTGGGCAGCTTGACCGCCGGGATGCCGGACACCGGCAGCAGATACTTTGTATAGATGCGGTAGGCCGTGGCCCCGTTGCAGAACACTGCCTCAATGGGTGCTTTTGCTAAAAGAGATGCAATATCGTTCGGCACCACGTCCCGGATAGAGGCGTCCGACGCGCCGGTGATGGTACAGCTTTCCAGCGTGTCCCACAGGGCGAGGCCATGGCGGAGGATGATGCCCTTTTTGGCCTCGATGTCTTCCCGGGCGGGGACAGGCTCGCCGGTGAGAGCTGCCATCATGGGCCAGAAACGGTTCTGCGGGTGGCCGTAGTAGAAGGCTATCTCCCGGCTTTTGGGGCTGGGCCATGTGCCGAGGATGAGGGCGCGGCTGTTTTCAGAGTAAACGGGTGCGAAGCTCATCGTTCCATTGTCTCCCATGCAGAGCCGAAGCTGCGGTCGGAGGGCTCCGCCTTCGGGCCGTCGAACCACAGCTCTTCAATAAGGGCAGCAAGTCCGTCTTCCCGCACGTCGCCGATGACGCGGTCAGCGGCGGCTTTGGCTTCGTCGGTGCCGTTGGACATGCAGCAGCCGAGGCCGGCTGCTTTCAGCATCCCGACATCGTTGGCGGAGTCGCCTGCCGCCACGGCCTCGGCGAGGGAGAGGCCCATCTTTTCGCAGAGGTCTGCGAGGCCCGCGCCCTTGTCGATCCCGCCCCGCACGATGTCGTAGAAGTGGGAGCCGTCGGGCAGCTGGCCGCCCGTCTGCATGAAGTGAAGGCCAAGGTGGCCGTACTTTTCGTTGAACCGCTCCAGCGCCCCCTCGGGGAAGAGGCAGAACGCTGCGTGAGGCATATCGATGAGGTGGCGGTCCTGGTCTTCGCCGTCCACGCAGTCCAGACCGACGCTGTTCATCCGATCGTAGTGCTTGTGGAGGATGTCATACTCGCAGTAAACATAGTATGCATCCTTGAAGTTAAATTGCAGGGGGTAGTTGTAGTCCTCACAGAAATCCACCAGCGCGTACATCTCTTCACTGGTCATGGGGTGCTCTGCCACGATGGCACCGTTCTTGTCCACGACGCAGGCACCGTTGCAGGTGATGGCATAGTCGAACCGGATGCCGCCCAGCTGACCTTTCCGGTTGATGGCTGACCAGGCCCGGCCTGTGCTGAGCACGAATTTTCCCCCGGCGGCCTGAAGCTTCTTCACGGCCTTGACCATGGCCGGACGGGGCTGGCTCTCCCCGAAGGGGACGAGGGTGTTGTCGTAATCGCTTGCGAGAATTTTATATTGCATGGTGTTCTCCTTATATCTATATATAAGTTGAGTATATCACAAAATGAAGGCTTTGTCTCCAAAATAAAAAGCACCTGCACGCTTCTCCGAAGAAAAGGTGCAGGTGTTTTGCAAATACTCAGGCGATGAAAGCCACCACGATTTGGATGCCCACGCCCACAGCGGCACCGCAGGCCCAGGTCAGGCCGGTGATGAAGAGGTTCTGCTTCCAGGAGGGATTCACCCGCCACAGCACGGCGAGACCCACGCCCGCGCCAGTGCAGAGACCGGCCACGAGGCTCGAGAAGCGGAGTGCGCCCTCGACGTAGAGCTGGGTCATCAGGACACTGGCGGCACAGTTGGGGACAAGGCCCACCAGTGCGGCCACCACCGGCTGGAAGAAGCCCATCCGGCCCAGCACCGAGGCGAAGACATCCTCGCCGACGCCCTCGACGATGAGGCCGAACACAAGGCTGAACACGAAGATAAAGACAAAGATCTCGAGGGTGTGGCGGAGCGCGGCCTTCCAGATGGGCTGGGGGTGGCCCTCTTCGTCGCTGTGCTCCTCGTGGCAGTCCACCTCGTCGGCGTGGCCGGTGTAGCCGCCGCGCAGGCTGCGGGGCAGGGCCTTGCGGAGGACGAAGTCTAGCAGAAAGCCCACAAAGACAGCGTACACGACTTTGATGACCATCAGCAGGATCAGCTTATCCCAGTAGGCGGGCATGGACACCAGCAGGGGGATAGCCTCGTCGCTGGTGGCGAGATAGACGGACATCAGCGTACCCAGCGTGATGACGCGGGAGGCGTAGAAGTTGGAGGCGATAGCCGAGAAGCCGCACTGCGGCACACAGCCCAGCACCGCGCCCGGCACCGCACCCCAGCGGCCGCCGCCCGCCAGCAGGGCCTCGATGCGCTCACCGTGGCGGGTCTCGACATATTCAATAAAGAGATAGGCTAAAAACAGGAAGGGGAGCATCTTGGCGGTGTCCACCAGAGTTTCGCTCAGTACATCCAGAAAAAGTTCCATTGTTTGATACCTCGTATATAAGGGTTGGATTGTTTTTTGCAGGGATAAGTTCTCTTTTGCGCGCCAAAAGAGAACCAGAAAAGCACCCGCTACTTTCGAGGCGCGGGAGGCACGAATCAAGGGCTGCTCGCCCTCGATAATCCCGAAGGAGTTGTCGAAGCCCAAAAATGCTAGCCGCTTCGCTAAACGCATTTTT
>ERZ835109.552-NODE-552-length-41841-cov-3.330182_pt1 | contig 41841 bp, 54 predicted proteins | sample MGYA00519946_ERZ835109 | MGnify/ENA primary metagenome ERZ835109 (study PRJEB31850, sample SAMEA3708771) | human gut metagenome | biome: human gut; feature: human-associated habitat; material: faeces | place: China | collected 2014 ...
CTCCCATTTCTCGTCGGTGACGAAGCTCGCGAACACGCATTTGTCGCTGCGCTCGAGACCGAGGTAATTGAGCGTTTCGTTGCTCGCCGTGCCGAGAGCCAGCGAGATGAACTGCACCGGCACCTGCCGCTCGCGGTAAAACGAGAGGAAGGTCGTGAGCTTGCTGCGCTCGGTGATGGTGACCATCATGGATAATTCACTCATGCTGCGCCCTCCTTACAGGTCGATGATGGCGAGGTCGTCCAAGGCGAACGCATCGCCGGAGACCGCGGGCACGCTCTCTGCCGCCCCGCGTCTCGTGCGCAGACGATAGAGCAGTCCAAGCCCCTGGATGGTGATGAGCGGCGTCATGGCGACCATGGCGACCACGCCGAAGGCGTCGGTGACGATATTGCCGCCGACCGCCGAGCACGCGCCCATCGCAAAGGGCAGCAGGAAGGTCGTCGCCATGGGGCCCGAGGCCACGCCGCCGGAGTCGAACGCGATGGCGGTGAAGAGCTTCGGCACGAAGAACGAGAGCACGATGGCGACGGCGTAGCCCGGCACGAGCAGGTAAAAGATGGAAATGCCGGTCAGCACGCGGATCATCGCAAGACCGACCGAGACGGCTACGCCGATGGAGAGCGAATGCTTCATCGCGCTACCGGGGATCGCGCCGTCGGTCAGCTCCTCGACCTGCCGCATGAGAACGTAGACCGCCGGCTCGGCCATGACGATGAAGTAGCCGATAAGCATGCCGATGGGAATGATGATCCAGTTGCAGGAAAGTCCCGCGATGACGCTGCCGAGGTAGTTGCCCGCGGGCATGAAGCCGACGTTCACGCCGGTGAGGAAAATGACGAGCCCGAGGTATGTATACGCAAGGCCCACGCCGATGCGGATGAGCTGCTTGCGCTCGAGATGCAGGGAGACAAGATCGAACACCGCGAAGAACGCCGCGATGGGGAGAAGCGAGACGGCGATCTCCTTGAAATACGTCGGGAAGGCGACGAAGAAGAGCTGCCAGAGCGCGGCGCTGTCGCCAATCTCGGGGATGACGACGGCGGTGTAGCTGCCGCCGTCCGGCCGGAAGATGAGACTCAGGATGAGCACCGCGAGAATGGGGCCGATGGAGCAGAGCGCGACAAGACCGAAGCTGTCGTTTGCGCTGTGCTTATCGCTTCGGATGGCGGAAACGCCGACGCCCATCGCCATGATGAACGGCACGGTCATCGGGCCGGTCGTCACGCCGCCGGAGTCGAACGCCACGGCAAGGAAATCCTTGGGCACGAACATGGCGAGAACAAAGACCACGATGTAGAAGCCCACCAGCATCGTGTTGAGCGGGACGGAGAGCAGCATACGCAGCATGGCGAAGCAGAGGAATAATCCCACACCGACCGCCACGGTGACGATGAGGACCATGTTCGGCACGGCCTGCACCTGATTGGCGAGCACCTGCAGGTCCGGCTCGGAAATGGTGATGAGAAAGCCCAGCAGAAAGCCGAGCGTCAGCATGATGCCGACCCTGCGCGTCTTGGTGATGCACGCGCCCACGCGCTCGCCCATCGGCGACATGGCCAGCTCCGCGCCGAGGGAGAAGAACATCATGCCCACCACCAGCAGCACCGCGCCGAAGAGGAACGCCATCAGCACGCTCGTCGGGAGCGGAGCGATGGTGAAGCTCAGGATCAGCACGATGGCGAGGATGGGCAGCACCGCGGCAAGCGATTCCTGTAATTTTTCGTTGAGTTTGCTGCGATACAAGGCAAAAGCTCCTTTCCGGATATGATCTTATCATACCGTAGTATAGCATGGAAAAGTGTTACAATTGTGTTAAGCTTTGCAAAGACAAAAAATGCTGATATGAAAGGGGAAATTGGGATTTCTTGTTACTAATTTGTTACTAACTCGCTACTAACGTGGTATGATTATCTATTCTGCCTATGCGATTTTTTGCAATGCGGCGGCGAGAACGGCGATGGTTTCATGTGTGTAGTGCGAGGTGATGTCGGCTTTGGTAGAGTGCCCCATGAGCCACTTGACCGTCAGGTCATCCACACCGGCGGCATGGAGCTTCGTGGCAAAGGTGTGGCGGCACCAGTGAGGTGTGGCGTTTGGAGCTCCAATCTTCTCCATGAGGGGAGAGAACAGCTCGCGGTACAAAGCGGAACGGATCATTTTGCCATCTGCGCTGCAGATGATCGTATCGCCGCCGCGGGCGAGCCAACAGTCCAGATAGGGGCGGATCTTCAGGTGAATGGGGATGATACGGTTTTTGCCCGCGTCGGTCTTTAAGCCGCCTTGCAGATAGCCGCCGTCCTCGGGGTGGTAGGAGAAGCGAGTGAGCTGCAAAAACTCGGAAACACGAAAGCCGGTGTAGCAGAGCATCAGAGCGGTGTCGGCCCACGGCTCGCCTGCCGCGGCCAGCTTCTCCAGCTTCTGGAGCTGGAGATCGGTCAGCGCGTTGCGAGGGTTCTTGCTGTCTACGGAAGGAATGTCGAGATACTGCGAGTAGTCCTTGCCGAGAATGTCACGCTCCATCGCATAGGAAGAAAGCTGCTTGATGAGAATGGCGACATTGTTGATGGTGCTTTGGGAAAGACCTTCACCTTCGCAATCGTCAAGGATCTGCTGCCAGTCGTCGAGCGTAATAGTTCGGATCTTGCGGTCGGCGTAGCGGCTGACGCGCTTATTCCACGCAGCGGTATAGCTGCGGATGCTGCTGTCATTAAACTTGCGGAAGCTGCGGGCCTTCCAGCCGTCGAAGATCTCCTGCAGCGTGGCGTTCATGCGGTCAGCGGTCGGCGCGGTACCGGCGAGCCGGTTGCGGTTGTACTCCTCCAGCGCGGCCTGCGCTTCGGCGGCCTTCTCGTGGTAGGAGAGCGCGCGCTGGACGATGTGGCCGTATTCGTCATGGGCGGAGACGCGGACCATATAAGGACGGCGGCGGTTGCCGGAGAGCCGGACAATGCTGCCGCTGCCGTTTGCGCGTTTCATGAGGAAACACCTCCCTACAAAAAAATGCAGTCTGACGCATATGCGGAGACTGCATTTCAAAGTTAATCCACAGGACGATCAAAAATTGCACCCATTTTTTCAGCAAGAGCCCTTGCGACAGGGGCAGGCATGATGAACCCGCCGACGTATTCGTCCTTTACGATCATGTCGCCACTTTCGGAATAAGCGGGAACGTTCTGCATCAAATGCAAGACAACCTCGGTCTGATCCGCGTTGAGTGCGATGCGAAAGCCGTTTACGTAAGCATTCATTGTGGTATTCCTCACATTTCTTTAAATTCTTCGAATTCGGTATAGCTGTTGGATTCATTGTAACTCTGCGCTGACCAACCCTTTTTTGAGGAAAGATAGACAACCTTTCCTTTCGGGAGATAGGGCACTTTTGCGGGAGATGGCTTGATAGGCGACTGCATTTCAAGGCCGAGCTTTGAGGCAATTTTTACCAATGTCTCCAACGTAAAGTTGGCTTCGCCATGTTCCCAACGGGAAACAAGCCCTTGGGATACTCCCATAAGGTGGGCAAATTCCTTCTGATTCATCCCCATTTCACGGCGCTTCATTACAATTTCCGCACCGATCATTCCGCAAAGAACAAGATATTGAAGATCTTCGGCGGAGGACTCAGGGAGAATGGAATCAACAAAAGAATTAAACTCTGAACGGCTCATTATTAAAAAGGCTCCTTTCATGGTTAAGTCTTTCCTTGGCGACGGGAATGTAAGGGGTGTAGTCAGAGGTTCGCTTGCCGCCGCGCTCAAAGAAAGCTGTCAGCAGGACTGGCGTATGATCTGGCAGGAAGGAATACAATATGCGGAGGTTAAAATCCCGACCGTCCAGATGCATACTGTAAAGCTCACCGTCTGAATGCTTCAAACACTCGAAGCCGGCAAAGCGAATTGAATTTTTCCCCTGCGCCGTAAGGATATGAAGCTGCACGACCAATAAGGCAAAAAAGTTGCGCTCATATCCGCTCTTTGCCACGATGCCTGCAATCTCACCAAAGAGGTTTGCGTGACAGCGAAACGCCCCAAGATATTCCGCTAACTGCACTAAAACACCGTCTTTGTTCATAAGTGTATCCTTCCTGTGTATAAAATATTACATAAAGGTAATAAAGTCAATTTAAAAATTTAATGGATAAGTCAAAAATATCCGATAAGAATAATACTGTGAAATGCCTTATTGATGAATTGCCAAAGGTTTGTAAATCAATTTTGAGGACAGAGAGACGATGCTTTGCTTAGTTACCATTCTGGCTTGTAGCCGGTAGCCTTTAAAAGCTCGCGGTAGCCAGGAACGCTTAAGCGTTCTTCGGACTTCTTTAGTTTCTTTATTTTTACAATGCAGAAGTAGTTATCGGGCGAGCGGGGGGATGGGGTAACGGTGCCGGGTGATGACGCGGCCCTGACAGACGAGTGTCTGGCCGCTGCTCGGGTAGATCGGCACGTCCGCGTCCGCGCGCTTGCGGTTGAGGGAGAACAGGTAGGTCATGCCGAACGGATCGCGGTAATACTGCTTGATGACGGTGCCGCCATCCACGCAGAAAACGCCGATGTCGCCGTTGACGATGGCATCGTGATTGACAAATACGGTGCTGCCGTCGGGGAAGTCGGGCTCCATGCTGTCGCCCTGTACGCGGATCGCGTAGGCAGCGCCCTGCGGATCGTCCGGCCCAAGCTCATACGGCTCGAAGTCCTTGCCCTCGACCGGAGCGGCGATGCCGGCGGCGGACGGCTCCAGATAGCGGTTGATGACCTTCGGCTCGAAGTTGTTGAACTGTGTGTCGTTTATAAAACGGTCCTCATCCTCGCAGCGCTGCTTCTCGATGTTCAGAACCTCGCGCACGGCGGATTTGCCCCAACTGTCTAAATCAGAATAATCCTTTGCGATCTTCATGGCCTCGTCCGAAAGGGACGGGGCTTTTTTATATGCTGTATTAGTAGAGCTGAGCTCCGCAAAGCCGAGCTCAATCAGAGACAGGATGGCCTGTGTCTGATTTTTCATCTTTTCATCAAAGCGATAATTGTCGATTTTGTCGAGCTGATCCTTGCTCATGGTGATCGTTACGCGCGGCTTTTCGGTTGGCATAACCATCGCCTCCTTTCAGTTGTGAGTTAATTATATCATCAGTTCATCACTTGTACAAGAAAAAGTTCATACAAATATGCACAAAAAGAGTGCAGAACTTTTGTGGAAAAAGTTCTGCACTTTGCAATTGACAAGTTCCGATGTTCTGAACTATAATCAAAACACAGCAAAAAGTTCTGAACTTATTCGTGAAAGGAGTGCAAGAAAGATGACAGACATGAAAAGAGTGACCATATCTCTGCCGGACAGCATCGACAGAAAGGTGCTGGAACTGCGGAAGGACGACCGCTTCGTGCGCTGCTCATATTCGGAGATAGTTCGCAGACTGCTGGAAGCGGGCTTGTCTGCGAAAGAACATGAGAAGGGGGCGTAAGAAAGTGAGACTCGACTTGCTACTCTCTTGCCTCGTCGGTGGGGTTATCGGCCTCGGAATTCCGCGGAGGGTCATCGGATGGATAAAACGCGAATGCGGCATCGAAGGCGCCCCACGCCATGATGAAGCCGAAACCGCCGCAAAGCAAGAGGGAGACGCGGAGGACACCAGCGAGGTTAAAGGGAGTTGCGTTCGGGATCGCAAATGCGAAGGTGAGTGAAAACGCCATAGTGAAAAGCGAAATAAAGAATTGCCGGTGAACGAGCTTCTTTGAGGCGCGGTGCTGCGTGTGATCGGGTGATGGTGCCTTGAAGAAGAGGTAGATGCGTTTGGCGAGGGCGCACAAGAGTGTACAGGCGATGCCGGCAAGAATGTTTTCAAGCACAGACTGAAGCATATTTCGACCTCCTTTGCGGCCAGTATAGCACGGCGGCGGGGAGAGGGCAAGGATGGAGAAAGGAAGCGCCGCCAGCAGGACGGAAAAGAAAAACAGCCGAGGGGCGGAGAGCCTCGACTGTTCCCACATTTACTTGCTGGAGTTTTTCTTTCGGTTGGAAAGGGCGGAACCAGCAAGTGTATTCGCGGTCTTACTGCTGGGACCTTTCCGCCCTGCTGGGGGCGCTTCCGGAACATCACAAAAGAAACGTGAGGAAGGGATGTAAAGAATGAATAGGGTGATGCTTATCCCGCTGCTGCGGGAACATCCAAAAGCAAAGCCCCTTGCCATGGCGCTGATTGCAGCAGCGGCAGAACAAGGGGCAAGTACGGAAGACCTGCGCATTGCATGTGAGCTGGCGCAGGGCGCGTATAGAGAAGCGATGGACAATTCACGCTTTCCTGTCACGCAGTTCGAGAGCGATGCCAAAGCCGCCCTCGAGCGCATCTAAAGAGCGTGAGAAGGGGGCGTGAAGGTGGACCGACAGGCTCGTATCGCGGAAATAAGGTCTCTTGGCTGGAGCTATGAAGACCTTGTGAAAGAAAAGGCGGTGCTGGAAGAGATCATCGCGGTGCAGGAAGACATCATTGACATTACGGACAGGAGTATGGCAAGGGAGGAAGCATTCCGGTGCAAGGAAACCAGAAGAAAGCGAAAATGGATGCGCCGAGCTATGCGGTATCAGGTGATGGCGTACATTGCAGTAGGCGTAAGCGCGGTGGCCTGCATTTTTACCGTGGCGGTAATAGCAAGGCTATATTCCGGATGATGGCATCCAGATTGGCGAGAAGGTCAACGACGAGGCCGCAAGCACCGAGGACGATCGTGGCGATGATGAGCTTCTGGTTTTGGCGAATGGACTTGTCTGCGCGCTGCTCTGCACGCTCGGCGCGGGCATTCGCTTCTTTCCTGGCGGCATCGGCGGCATCACGCTGCGCACGCGCCTCGTAGACGGACTGCATGTATTTTTCAGCAGACTCTTTTGGATTGGAATTAGGCATAAAATCGACCTCCTTTGCGGCCAGTATAGCACGGCGGTGGGGAGGGAGCAAGAAGAAAGGAGAAACACAATGCCGAGAAGAGTGACGGCGGATGTGCCGACGGAAGAGGCCATCCTGGCCTACAACAACGTGCCGATCGAGCTGGCTGCCAAGTTTATCGGCTGGTCGGACATCACGATCCGGTACGCCCTGCAGGAAGAGCGCGCCCCCTTCGGGATGGCGGCGCAGAACCCGAAGACGGGGACGTGGAGCTATAACATCAGCCCGGGGCTGCTGCTCAAGTACAAGAACGGCGAGCTGCCGGCGTGGAAGCTCAAGGAGCTGAGCGCGATGCTGGCCGACCACGCGGAGCGCATCATCGATGAGCGCGTGGGCTCGGTCGGGAAGATGATCGACAAGCTGTTAGGAGGGAAGAGCGCATGAAAAAGAAGCTGCTGCTCTGCAAGCCCTGCGCGGTGACGATGGGCGCGTGCATCGACCTCAAGCAGGTCACGCGCGAGAAGGACAAGAAGGTGGTCTGCGAGCAGTGCGGCCGCAAGCGCTTCGGCGCGGAGTATGAGGTCGGAAGGAAGGGGGCGGGAGCATGAGCCGGGATCTCTTTGACGATGTACATGATACCATGCTCGGCTTTTTGGCTCTTGCACTCTTCTTTGCGGCCGCGGCGCTGGAAGGGGCATGGGCATGATGGGAAACGGTATCAAGGGGCCGTGCCTGAACTGCCCGGACCGCAATGCGGGCTGCCACGGAAAGACGGAGGACGGCACGTGGAGGTGTAGCCGCTGGGCCGCATATCAGGCGGAGCAGGAGGTCTTCCGCGCGAAGGCGGCGGAGGACTTCAAGCGCGTGGAAGTGGCGATGGGCTACAAACGCGAGAGCAGGCTCCGCAATGCAAAACGCCGTACCAGTCTGGAGCGGCGCAGGAGAAAGTGAAGGGAGAGAAGAACATGAAACGGGAAAACGCGTGGGAGGGCGTGTGCTTTCTCTGCGGCCGGGACGGCACGGAGGACCCGCTGGACTTCCACCACATCTTCGGCGGAAACGCTGCGGACCGGAAGAAATGCGAGCGCTACGGCCTGAAGGTGCGGCTGTGTCACGGACGCTGCCACATCTTCGGGCCGGAGGCGGCGCACAACTGCGCCGAGACCATGCGGACGCTGCGCCGCTACGGTCAGCGCAAGGTGATGATCGAGCAGGGCTGGACGGTGGACGAGTTCCGCTTCCACTTCGGCAAAAACTACCTTGACGACGAGGAACTGAAGGAGATCGCGGCCATTCAGGCCGAGAGCGCATAAGAAAAGCGGCTGACCGTGGCACCGGTCAACCGCAGCGAAGAAAAATCACACGAAAGGAGATCTCTTCCCTGCCATTGTAGCACAGGGCGGGGAAGAAAAGCAAGGGTATGAACGAGTTTTTGGATCAGGCATTAAATAAGCTCGCCGAGACGGTGAGCGGGCAGAAGGAGAACGCGATGGCGCCGAGCGTGCGCGAGGCCCTGACGGACTTCTGCCGGCAGGACGCGGAGTTCGCGCAGGCGGTAGCACAGGGCGGCAGCTTCAAGGACTGCATGGCGGCGGTCGCCAAGGGCGTCGGGGGCAGCATTTCCGACCTCGAAGCCTACCGCAAGGCGGTGCGCTTCTACTTCAAGGGCGCGGATGTTCGCTTCCGCATGGAGATCGACCTCTGCCCGACGGCGGAGGAAGCGCCGCGCAGCGCGCAGAAGAAGATCCTCGACATCGCGGACTTCCTGTGAGGTGACGGTATGCGGTGCAATCTGACAGAGGCGGAGCAGAAGGCCGCGCTGGAGGTCCCGTTCCTCTGCACGGGAGAGGAGCAGGAATTTATCGAGCGGTGCTTCATCGGCTATCTCTTCTTTGAGCATGAGGCGGACGAGAACGGAAGGCTCGGCATGACCACAGAATGTACGCGCTGCGGCCAAAAGGTATGGTGGACGGAGCGCGAATGGAAGCGCTTCAAGCAGGAGAATAACGCCAAGACAAGGTCGGACCTTCTGTGTCCGGACTGCGGCTGCGGTGTGACGCTTTATCCGCGCGGAAGGCTGCGCAGCGGAAATACGCTGGACGAATACCGACAGGTCGTGCTGCTGCGCGCCATCGATGGGGCGCTGCGCGCGGTCGCGCTGGAAGTGCGGAAGCATCACGGGCGCTGGGAGTCGGACGACGCGGAGAGCTGCACAAAGGCCGCCTATTACTTCGCGCAGGGCAAGTGCCAGAAGTGGCAAAGAAGGTGGGCGTGGAGCGAGGAAGAACAGCGGTACACGCCGCAGCTTATCCCACAGAAAACCATGACGGAGCCGTTCGCAGAGAGCGACAGCTGGCTGTGCCGAAGGAGCGGATATTACGCGGTACACGGTGTGGACCAGATCGCGGCGTCGCCGCTGCGATACTGCGCGGCGGAACAATTCTTCGAGCTGGACGGAGACGATCCGTGGGAGAACACAATGGGGCTTCTGACCTACCTCGGACTGTGGACGCGCTACCCGCGCATCGAGCAGCTGGCAAAGGCCGGATGCAAAAAGATCATCGACGACGCGATCCAAGGCAGCATGAACAGCCGCGCGCTCAACTGGCGGGCAAAGACCATGCCGGCCTTCTTCGGGGTGGACAAGCCAACCGTGAAGCGGCTGCTTGCCGGAGGCATCGGACAAAAGGAGCTGGAGGCGCTGGAGCTGGTGCGGCACGGCGGCGTGACGCCGGAGGAGGCGCTGACGATCTGCGGCCGGATCGGCGACAGAAACGAGCGGAGGCGCTGCGATGCGGCGCTCCGAGAGGTCGGCGAAAGCGTGCTCGTACTGGCGCGGTATCTGGAAAAGCACCAGCACAAGGATGCGAGACTGTGGCTTGATTACATCGACGCGGCGAAAAGGCTCAGGTACGACCTCGCGCGGCGGGATATAGCTTTTCCGAAGAACCTGCAAGGGGCGCACGACGCGGCCGTTGCGGCGATCCGGTATGAGGAGAACGCGGCGGCGCGAAAGGCATACGAAAAGCGGTACGAGAAGCTCAAGAAGAAGTACAGTTTTTCGGCGATGGGTCTTTGCATCGTGGTGCCGGAGGACGACCGGCAAATCATCAACGAGGGCAAGACGCTGCACCACTGCGTCGGCGGCTACGCCGAGCGGCACATGAGCGGAGCGGCGACGATCCTCTTCCTGCGCAAGGAAAAGACGCCGCATCGGAGCTACATCACCATCGAAATGTGCGGCAAACAGGGAAACGACATCCGGCAGATCCACGGCTACGGGAACGAATGCAAAGCGGGAAAGAAGCTCGCCTCGCCGCAGGAGCGGCACGGGGCCTTCATCGACCTGTGGCTCGCATGGCTGAAGAACGGAAGCAAACGGGATAAGAGCGGCAGGCCGGTCCTGCCGGCGAAAGGAGAGAAAACGGCATGAGTATGTACGACATGGTGGACATGACGCCGGAGGGCGCCGACGAGGGTGCGGTGCTGAGCGGGATGTTCGGCGAGAGCACGCCGGTCGAAACAGAGCGCGGGATCGAGGCGATCACGGAGGAGATCATCTTCTATAAGGCAGTCGGCGGGCAGGCGGTCCTTGAAATCGGCAAGCGCCTGATCGAAGCGAAAGCGCAGCTCAAGCACGGCGAATGGCTGCCCTGGCTGAGTGAAAAGGTGGAGTTCTCCGAGGCCTCCGCACAGCGCTTTATGCAGCTTGCAAGGGAGTATGAAAATCCCGCGCTGGTGCGGGATTTGGGAGCCTCGAAAGCCCTGGTATTACTGGCTTTGCCGGCATCCGAGCGAGAGAATTTTGCACAGGAAAAGCACGTCGTAAACGGGGAAGAAAAGTCCGTTTCTGAAATGAGTAAGCGCGAGCTGGAGGAGGCCATCCGGCAGAGGAAAATCGCCGAGCTAAAGGTGGAGGAAACGGCGCGCGAGCTGAACCGGCAGAAGGAAGCCACCGCGGAGGCCGAAGCAGAGGCGGCAAAGGCGCAGGAGGCGGCGGAGGCCGCCCGCGCCGAGGTCGAGGGCGCCAGGAGCATTTCCCTCGCCGCGCAGGAGCGCACGGCAGAGCTGGAGCGCGAGCTGAAGGAGCTGCGCGAAAAGCCGGTGGACGTGGCCGTGCAGACGGTGGACGCGAGCGCCGAGCAGATCGCGGCGGCGGTCAAGGAAGCGGAAAAGGCAGCCAAGGCCAAGCGCGACGCGGCGGTCGCCAAGAAGGCCGAGGAGCTGAAGGCGGCAGAGGCGCAGCGCGACGAGGCACGGAAGGCTGTGGAAAACGCCGAGGCCGGAAGGAAGGCAGCAGAGGAGCAGGCGGCGGCTCTGCGCGTCGAGCTGGAGAAGGCGAGAAAGAGCGCCGCGGCGATGGACAACAAGGCGCTCGCGGAGTTCGGCGTGCTGTTCCGGCAGGCGCAGGAGACGGTGAACCGCCTGACGGAGCTTGCCGGCGAGCTGGACGAGGAGAACCGTCCGAAGGTCTACCGCGCGCTGGGCGCGCTGCGGAACATGATCGCCGAAAAGGCAGGGGAGGGAACGGTATGAAAAAGAATCAAATTTGGGTGGCAGCCGGCGCGCTGCTCCAGCTGCTCTACATCGCGGCGGCGTGCTGGCACTGCTGGAACGGTCGGCTGTGGGAAGCGGTCGGCATGATCGCGTTCGGCTGGACCGGATGCATGATCTTCATGCTGGTGTGCATGAGGGATGCAACACTTGATGCGCTGAATGAAGAGCTGAATGAAGAGCTGAATGAGCTTGACGAGCTGTGGGATGCGGGAAGCACCTATATGGAAAGAGCGAAGACGCTGATGGATGCGGTCGAGGCGGAGGCAATGAAATGCGGCATCCTTTCACACCCGCTGGCCGTGTGCCCGAAGTGCGGCGGGACCGTCTGGCTGGAGATCGGCGGGAGAATGGAATGTGTGCGCTGCGGAGAGCCGCTTCCGATGAACAAGCCGGAGGAGTGAGCAATGGCGGCGACAAAGAAAAAGCGCATTGCGTGGTTTCTGCGGGCACCGGGCTGCGGGCTTGCCGTCGTCGCGGCGCCGAATTACGAGCAAGCGACGGTAAAGGCTGCGGAGCTGTGGGGCGTGCCGTGGGGCAAGATCGTCTCGCAGATCGAGGTGGAGCGCACGGCGGAGCAGAAGCCGAACGTGTGCGTGGAGTGCGGCGGGGTCTACAACTACTCCCGCGACGCGCTGTGCGAGCGGTGCAGGAACCGCAAAAGACGCGAGCATGAACAGATGCGAAAAGCCGCCGGAGCATACCGTCGGCGTGAGTTTTACCGAAAGGAGAAAAAGCGATGATGATCCGCCTGAAAAGGGACCTGACGCTGCCGCTGGCGAAGAAGGGCTGCACCTTCGGCGTGGAGCTGAAAACGACCGACGGGGAAGGCAAGAAGGTCTATTTTGTGCACTATTACGGGAACACCATCGCGTTTCCAGGGGATGCCTGCGAGGAGGTATTTATGAAAGGAGAACAGAAATGAGCAGCGCAAGAAACCACCAGAAGAGGAGCCATCGGAGCTACCGCGTGACGAAGAGCATCTGCGGGAGCGTGGCAAGGAAGGCGTGGGTCACGCCGCAGTATAGCCCAAAGCAGAGCGGACTGCTGGCGCTGGTACGCCGCCTGATCCACGGCCGCGCACAGCGCACAGCGGACCGCAAGCGCGCCGAACGCGCATCCCGCAAGGGGGGGGCAGAGAGGAGCGGTGAACGGTGATCTGGTCGACGGAGGAGATCGTGCGGTCATACCGGATGGCGGCCGATCCGAAAAAGCAGATCAAGGTGCTCGCCGAGCTGAACGCCTGCTCGGTGAAGGAGATCCGGCAGGTGCTGGTGGGCGAGGGCGTGCTGCCGCGCGAGACAGAGGTGCCGGAGGAGCCGAAAAAAGCGGCGAGAAAGCGCTTCGATGAGGAGACCGCGAGGATGCTTTATGAGGAGGGCCTGGACGATGCGGCTATCGCGAAGGCGACAGGCATGACGGCGCACACGGTCGCCAAATGGCGCAGCAGGAACGGGCTGCGGAAGAAAGTGAGGAAACCGAGAATGAAAAAGCAAATGAATGTGCCGGGCACGAAGCCGTCGGAAGAGGCGGCGCCGGGCGCGGGCGTGCAGAAGATCCCCATCGTCGGGGAGGCGGTCGAGGTAACGGAGCCGGACTTTACAAAGAGCGCCGCGCCGGAGCCGCGGACGGTGACGGTGGAGGAGCTGCGCGCCCTGCTGGAGGACGCCTGCAAGGGCGGCCTCGGGGAGTGTGCGGTGCTCGTGGAGGGGACTGCGTTCGCCGACCTCTGGCTCGACGTACACAGCACGCTGCGCATCTATGAGAGCGGCGAGCGGACCGTAGAGCTGAAGGGAACGGCAAAGAGTGCGTGACAGGCCGCGGAGCCTGAAAAAAGAAATAGGAGAATTGACATGAAAAAGTACATCGGTACCAAGATCATCGAAGCAGAGCCTGCCTACCATGTGGTAGACGAGGAGGGCAAGGTCCGTATCGTCACGGAGGCGGCGGAGGCAAAGCGTTACGGCACCGTGGACCTCGGCTACAAGGTCCGCTATCCGGACGGCTACGAGAGCTTCAGTCCGAAGGATGTGTTCGAGGAGGCGTATCGCCCCATCAACGGCATGAACTTCGGCCTTGCCATCGAAGCTCTGCGCAAGGGCTTCCGTGTGCGTAGAAGGGGCTGGAACGGCAAGGGCATCTTTATCGAGCTTCAGACGCCGGACGCCTACAGCAAAATGACGAGCCCCTACATCTACATCGACACGACCGGACTGCAGACGCAGAACACCGAGGCACCGAAGAGCCGCGTGCCGTGGCTGGCAAGCCAGACCGATATGCTGGCCGAGGACTGGGAGATCGTGGAGGACTGACATGGAACGCGAAGTATTGATGAAGTCGGCGGCAAGGATCGGCGAGGCTGTGCGGGGCATGGCGAAGGACTCGCGCGAGCGCATGGGACGGGAGTATGCCTCCGCTTACGAGGCATGGGCCGTCCTTGCGGACGGGCTGGAGCGGGCGAAGAGCGACATGAAGGCGCTCGAAAAGCTGCACACGGACCTCTGGAAAGCAACACGCGAGGGCAACGAGGACGAGGTGCTGATCGAGCTGCGGCAGGCCGGTTCGAGCGCGACGCTGCTCAGCGCGCAGCTTGCGGCTCTCGCAGCCGAGGCGCAGCGGGCCGCGGAGGAGCTTTGATGGCTGATTTACCACAGCGCGCGGCGGTGCCGCGCAGGGCCCCGGCGGGACGGCGGGGCCCTGCGGAGCACCGGAGCAGGAAAAAGAAAGCCGCCCGCGGAAGCGGGCGGTGGAACGTCAATCGAGAGTACAGAGCTCCGGAGGGGTTTCGTGAGAAAAGGAGTAGTAATGCTTGTACACTGAGTTCGAGTAGTCGATAGAAAAAGACTGGGAGTATTTGTTGCCAAAAATATCGGAGTATTCCATTTTACATTGTAATGAAACTCGGGCGGGAGCACTAAGGAGAATAAGAATATTCTGCGCTGTACTGAGAGAATGAAAACCCGCGATACTGCGGTTTTTCATTTCGCCCAAAGTAAAGGTAAGCAGGGGGTTTAAGGCGGGACCTAAGCCAATATTTTTGAGCGATAAGTTGCATCGCACCCATTCATCAGCATCAAATTCCTCGAGGAAATCATAATAATCGCTATTGCAGGCATTAGGAATTCGAGCAATTTTTCCATCGGGGGAGAGTGCGATAAACATATCGTATTCATCTGGAGATTTTGCGGCAAGGTTGCGATCTACAAATACCGAAAACACGGGAAGGACGCTGCAGCGCTGGGCTTCGGCGGTCTCCTCGTGGAGACGCTTGGCCTCGGCTTGACTGTGGAGCAGGGCGGCGATGGCGGGGATGCAGCCGATGACGCCGCCGAGATAGCCGCCCCAAAAGCCGAGCCAGTCGCCGGAGGTGAGCGTGGAAAGCGTTGGGATGGGGAGGTACATTGCACCGTTGACCGCAGCGGCAAAAAGCAGTATGGCGGCGACATATTTCCAAAGCCAATGGGTAGGTTCCTTATTTTTCTTCATAGAACACCTCGTTTCGTTCGGGTGCTTCCATAATATGGCATGGGTCGAAAAATGTAAAGATATAAAAAGCGACATTATTTATAGGTAGACTACGCGCACGCGCGCGTAGTTCGGGCTTGTAACCAATCTTAACTTAACGTACACGAAGGATAGAACGGAGGGCGGGATCATGTATTTTGGCAGGACCTTCAACCGCGAGCAGGTATATGTCTGCGGCGGCTACCTCGACGGAGACATATATCCTGTCTTTCAGAGACCAGGGACGCGGAGAAAGAAGTGCAGGCCGACGGGGGAGATCCAGCAGAAGCTGAACCAGAAGAACGCGGAGAAGAGACTGACCCGTTTGGTACACATGAACTTCACGGAGCGAGACCTTGCGCTGCACCTGACCTATGACGCGGAGCACGAGCCGGAAACGGCGGAGGACGCGCTGCGGATCGTGCAGAACTACCTGAAGGTACTCAAGCGCCGCTATCGGAAGCTGGGGCTTGTTTTCAAATACATCCTGTCAACGGAATACGGCGGACGCGGCGGACGCATCCACCATCACCTCATCGTCAGCGGCGGTGTGGACCGCGACACACTGGAGAGCCTGTGGGGACGCGGCTACGCGAACAGCAAGCGTCTGCAATTTGGGGAGGCGGGCGTGACCGGTCTCGCGCATTACATCGCCAAGGGCGGTGCGAGCTATAAGCGCTGGAGCGGGAGCCGCAATCTGGTGCAGCCCGTGGCGGCCGTGTCGGACGGCAAGCTGACGGCGAAGGAGGTCAGGGAGCTGGCCGAGGATGCGGAGGGCGGGCTTGCCCATGTGTGGTTCGAGGAGCGCTATCCGGACTTTGAGCTGGTGAGCTGCGAGGTGCAGCGCAACGGCATCAATCAGGGCGTGTACATCCACTTTGAGATGCGGCGGCGGTGTTAGGAAAGGTTAAGGCCCCGCGCGGAGAGGCGCGCGGGACTATGATTTTATTTTTAGCGCAAAGGAGGCCAAGGTGAAAAAGCTGCGCGGGGTACATATCAGCGAGAACCGGCAGAAATTTATCCGTTACACCTGCTTGACCTACGAGGACCAGCCGGCGGCGCTGCAAAGAAAGATCGACAAGCTCCTCGCGGAATGCGGAGGGGCTTATGAGAGCGCCCTGCGGGAAGTCATGTGCGGCGAGGAGAGCATCACGGCCATCGCACTGCGCCATTTTGTCAGCGAGGCGACGCTGTACCGCCTGCGGAAAGGCTTTTACGAGAGCTGGTTCAAAAAGGGGAGAAAAAGGACTTGACATTGTTATAGCTACATGGTATATTGTAGCTATAACAAAGGAGGTGCGAAAAATGGCTCCCGCTTCGAGAGCCGAGTATTTCAGAGAACGCAGGAAGACCATTGCGCAGTTCAACGTGTCCGTGCCAAAGGAAAAGCTGGATGCGCTGGAGGCGGTCCTAAAAGAGAAGTCGCAGACCAAAACGCAGTGGCTCAATGAAAAAATCGATGAAGAACTCGGCAAATAGAAGAACACCCGCCCGAGCCGATCAAAGCGTGGCGAGTGTTCAACGTACCTCGGAGGAAGCCCTCGTCGGTAAATCCATTCTACCACAGGGAAGTCCTCCACACAAGAAAGAATTTCAGGAGGATAGTATGGCATACGAAAAAGACTACGAGCGCATGATAAAGTACATCGCCAAAACCGTGAAGAACAAGGCTGTATATGACCTGACGATCATGGAGCTTGACACGCTTGTATCTGCGCAAAAAGAGCAGGGGATGTGCGAAGCCCTGTCATTGGCGTTCCTCTATGGGCGCGCCAAGGGCTACCGCATGGCAAAGGCGGAGGCGCGGACATGAGGTACATCGTCGGAATGGACGCGCTGTGTGAGGCGGTCGAGGAGCTGCGCGGAGACGGACAGGACTTCGTGGAAGTGGAGCTGTGTGAAGCGGACGAGCGTGGGCGGGCCTGTGTGATGCTCTGCTCGTGGAAGGTCGGAGAACGCGGCCGGCAGACAAGCAGGCTGTATATCGAAAAGTGAAAGAAGCCGGAAAACGGCAGTGAACGGGAAAAGCCCCGTTCACTGCCGTTTTTTGCGCCCTTTTGCGGTATTAGCGATTGATGATAACGGGCACTCGTTATGTGTTACGCTTATAGCAGAACGAAACGAGAGGAGGCGGCGGGATGAGCGGAAGGAGCAAGAAGAGCTTTCCGGCGGAAAGGGCACTGCAAATGACCGCGCGGCAGATCGGCGCGTACCTCAACGACCGCGAGAAGAAATTCGCGGCGGAATACCTCCGTGACCTCAATCAGACGCAGGCGGCCATTCGCGCCGGCTACTCGGCGGGGAAGGACAATGCCTCCGCGGCGGCGACGGCCAGCCGGCTGATGCGCGAACCCTGCGTGCGGGCCTACCGCGCGGCGCTGATCCGCGAGAGCGTGGAGGATATGGACGTGAGCCGCGAGTCGGTGGTGCTCAAGCTTTTGGAGATCTATCAGCGCTGTATGGCGGCGGTGCCGGTGCTGGAGTGGAACAGCGACACGCAGAGCTGGGAAGAGAGCGGGGAGTGGCGCTTTGACGCGAGGGGCGCGGCGAAGGCGCTTGAACAGCTCACGAAGCTGCTCGGGCTGGATGCGCCGGTGAAGCTCGACGCGGGCGGCGACGGACTGGAGGCTCTGCTGGGGGCGCTGCAGGGGGAGAAGATCTACTGATGCGCACGGAGACGGAGAATCTGGTGCGGCGGCTGAAAAACCCGCGGTGGTACATCGAGCACTTTCTCTGCATTCGCACGAAGAAGGGAAAGCTGGCGCGGCTGGTGATGAAGCCGGCGCAGCGAAAGCTCTATGAGGTGATGAAGCGGGAGCATGACGCGGGGCGGCCCGTGCGCATCGTGATCCTCAAGGCACGCCAGCTCGGCTTTTCGACCGTGACGGAGGCGGTATTCTTCCACGACAGCGCGACGCGCCCGCTGGTGCGGACGCTGATCGCCGCGCACCGTGAGGACGCGACGGCGAACCTGTTCAAGATGAACAAGATCTTTTACGACAATCTGCCCGCGGCGCTCAAGCCGATGCGCAAGAACAGCAACGCGCAGGAAATCGTGTTTGAAAATCCGACGAAGGACGCGGCGGAGAAGGAGCGGAATCCGGGGCTGATGAGCTCGATCCGCTGCGTGACCGCCAAGGGCGGCGGCATCGGCCGTAGCGACACGCTGACGAACGTACACGCTTCTGAGGCGGCCTTTTGGCCGCAGATGGAGGAGACGTTGGATGCGCTGCTGCAGGCCGTACCGGACGATCCGGACACGGCGGTGGTGATTGAGAGCACGCCGAACGGCTTCAACGCCTTCAAGCGGTTCTGGGACGCCGCGGTAGACGGCACGGTGGCCTTTGTGCCGCTGTTCTTTCCGTGGTTCGACGAGCCGGAATACCGTGCGCCGGTGGCGGACGGCACGGAGTGGACGGAGGAAGAACTGGCGATGAAGGCTGCCTACGGTCTCGACGAGGAGCAGCTCATGTGGCGGCGGAACACCATCGCGGGAAAGCTGCGCGGCGACGCGGAGAAGTTTCGACAGGAGTACCCGAGCTGTGCGGAGGAAGCGTTCCTGATGAGCGGCGATCCGTTCTTCGACAACGTAAAGCTCCTGCTCTGCCTAAAGGCAGCACCGGAGATGCTGCGGCGGGGGCGGTACGTCTATGCCGAGAGCGAAAATCTGCGGCCGAAGGGCTGGACCTGGCAGGAGGCCGCGGACGGTGAGATCAGCATTTACGCCGAACCGGAGGAGCGGGCGCCGTATGTATTCGGCGGCGACACGGCCGGCGACGGCAGCGACCGCTTCACGGCGCACGGACTGGACAACCGCACGGGCGGTCAGACAGCGCAGCTTTGGTACGACGGCGGAAGCGAGCTGTGGTACGCGCAGCAGCTCTACTGCCTCGGCATGGACTACAACGGCGCACTGCTCTCGGTGGAGATCAACTATTCGACCTACCCCGAGCGGAAGCTGGAGGAGTGGGGCTACCCACGGCTCTATATCCGCGAAAAGCCGGACGACCGCACGCGGGAGCTGGATACGAAGAAGTTCGGCTGGCAGACGGACCAGCGGACACGGCCGCTCATTCTGGCAAATCTGCATACGGTGGCCGATCAGACGGCGGATATGCTCGCCTCGGAAGATCTGCTGCGGGAAATGCTGACCTTTGTACGGAACGAGGAAATGCGGCCCGAGGCCGCGCCGGACGAGCACGATGACCTTGTGATGGCGGCGGCCATCGCGCACTGGAGCCGCGCGCAGCAGAGCTATGAGCTGCTGGCGGAGGAGGAAGAGAAGCAGACGAAGCTCATCGACCGCCTCGATCCGCGGCACAAAAAGCACAGGAGGGCGAAATGAATCTGTTTCGAAAGAAAGAAAAGACGCCGGACCCGGAGACCTACAAAAACGGCCGGGTTTATGATTACACGACCGAGGAGAGCCGTGTGGCCACAGCGGAATGGCTCTTCGAGCAGGCAAAAAACGAGCGCACGGCGGTTGAAGACGGCTGGGTGAGAAATGAGGGCTATTACAGCTTCGTACACGCTGCCGCGGCGGAGATGCGCGAGGCGCTGGAGGAGCAGGGGATCGACTGGACGCCGGCAGTGGTGCCGGACCCGTTTATTCAGGTGGAAAGCCAGCTCGTGCCCGAGGTGCCGCAGCCAGAATTTCACGGCCGCGACGACGATGCCGATGGGGAGAAGGCGCGCAGGCGCGAGTTCGCGGTGCGCTACATCATGGAGGAAAACCGCATCAATGACATGAATACCTCCAACGAGCGCAGGTTGCGCAAGCTGGGAGACGCCTTTTGGAAGGCATATTGGGATGAGACGATGCCCTGCGGCGAGCAGAGCGGAAACATCCGCATCAAGGACGTTTCGCCCGAGGACTTCTATCCCGATCCCACGGCGGGGCGCGAGGGGCTGGAGGCGTGTGAGTATGTGGATTACGTCTATACGATGCACAAGCTCAAATTCTGGCGGCTGTACCACGACGTTCTGGAGAAGAAGGGCATTCTGCTGGAGGACCTTTTGCAGACGCAGTACCGCGTGGAGGACGGACTGTTCGAGCCGGTCACGTCCGGGACGTTCGCCCGCGACGACATGGTGCAGATCCTCGAGCACTGGTATCGCAATCCGTGCGATACGGAGGAGGCGCCGACGGGCGCGATCGGCTGCACGATGCAGGCGGGCGGCGTGGAGATCAAATGGATCCCGAATTACTGGGAGAAGACCGGTCGGCAATGCAGGCTTTTTCCTTTCATCCACTACTGGTGCATCCGCGATGAGACACAGTTCTGGAACCGCTCGGAGCTCGATCCGATCCTGTCCCTTGTGGACGCGGCAGACCGGCAGATCGCCATCGGGCAGCTCAACGACGCCATGATGGCGAACGACATCGTGCTGGTGGAGGAGGGCGCGCTGGCGGACGGCTCGGAGTTTACGAATGTGCCGGGTGCGCAGGTGACGGTGAAGCAAGGGCGCATGGGCGGCGTGGCTCGCCTCGGCGGGCTGAACAACGGCATTCAGAGCGTGAGCGCAGTCAACTGGTTCCTCGACCAGATCCAGCGCACGAGCCGTAACTACGACTCCAACAACGGACGCGAGACGGCAAGGGTGACGACGGCGAGCGGGCTTTTGCAGCTGCGCGGCGATGCAGAGACGCAGCAGAAGCTCAAAAAGGCGGACCGCGACGCAGGTTTTTGCCGTCTCTATGAGCTGCTGGACTGGCTGGCGCTTGAATACTTCGACGATGACCGCCTGCTGTTCATCGGGGCAAAGAAGAAGGGCGAGCAGCCGCAGAGCCTTACCTACAACGGCGACGACTTCGCGCGGCGCGCCGGCGTCAGGGTCGATATGCTGACGGCGGCGGTCACGGATGAGGGCTTTGACTACTATCCGCGTGTCGACGTGACGGTGACGGCAGGCGACGGCCTGAGCAAAAATCCCGCGACGACGGTGGAGGTGCTGGACAAGCTGGCCGCGAGCCAGATCACGGCGGACAACTGGGAACTGCTGGCGGCGGAGCTGGAATACCTCGACATCCCGCAGAAGCAGGAGATCATTGAAGGCTGGCGGCGTAAGTTTGCGCCGACGGTGCCGTCGGAAGTCACGCAGGCGCTCGAGAGCGATCCGGAGCTGCTGGCGGCGGTGCAGGAGGCCGTACAGGCCAATGCGGCGGCCACGGAGCCGGCCGCAATGTCTGACACGGAGCCGGATATGGCGGCGGGCATGATGCAGGGAGAAACGGCGGAGATAGCGGTGCAGCCTGTGGATACACAGGTGGTGGCGGCACTCTGACGGTCTCGATAAAATTTGTTCTTTAGGCCACAGGCCGGAAAGGAAAACAGCATGGACGATTTTAAGGCGACAGGAGCGGACTACAGTTCCGAAGAGCTCCGCAGCGGCGCACAGGAGAGTGTCGTGGACTCTCCGGAAAGCCGGACCGACGGCGATGCCGTCCTCGACGGCCGCGATGATTTCGTAGATCATCCGGAGGAACGCGGGCAGGAGGGCCCCGATGCTGGCGAAGGCAGCGGCGAAGACCGCGGCTCTGACGGCGCCGGTCAGGGCGAGGGACAGACGAATACCCGCGCGGAAAATGCGGCCATCCGTGCCGCGCGCATCCGTGCTCAGCGGGAAGCTGAGACACGGATGGGGGCGAGGCTGGATGAGGAGATCGCGTCGAGCGGCGTTCTCAATCCGTACACGGGAAAACCCTTTGCAAACATCAAGGAATTTCGCGAGTACGGCAAAAAGCTGCGTGAGGCGGAGCTGAGCGAGCAGGCGAAAAAGAGCGGGAAAAGCGTGGCGGAGCTGACTGAGGAGGAAGCAAACCGCGCGTTTCTCACCGATCTGCGCCGGCGCGAGGAGGCGAAGAGCGCAGAACAGGCAAAAACACAGGAACGCAGGGCCTTTATTGAGAACGACGTGATCGACTTCGTGACGAAGCACCCCGACGTGGACGTGGAGAAGCTGGAGAACAATCCGAGCTTCCGGCGCTTCGCGGGTTCGCGCTTCGGCAGAGAGCCGCTCTCTGCGCTCTACGAGGACTTCTGCGGCCTCGTGAGCGAGGCAGGGCGCTCGGGCGCGGAGAAGGCGGTGAGCCGCGCAAGCCGCTCCACAGGGGCGGGGAGCAGCGGCGGCGCGGCATTGACTCCGACGCAGCAGAGGGAGCTGGACCGCTGGAACGCGGAAAACCCCGACATGGCCATGACGGCCAAGGAATTTCTGTCCCGATGAGGACAAGAGAGGAGAAACGATATGAAGCTCTACCAGAAAGCGGACGGCGGCGTGCTGTCCTCCGCCCGCGAATATGACATTGCCCAGACGACCGACATCAAGGAGGGGACGCTGGTGAAGATCGCGGCCGGCCTTGTGGTCGCCTGCGACGGCACGAGCGCACCGATCGGCGTGGCGGCGGAAACGCACAGCGGCGTCGCCGACGCGCTCAACCCGAGAAACGACGGAACGAAGATCCTGGTGCACGATGCGCCTGATGCCATCTTCCGATGCGCGGCTCCGAAGGCGGCGGCGACCGGCGGCACGGCGACCACCGTGACCTTCAGCACGCTCGCGGCCTTTGCCGACGACGATTTCATCGGCGGCTATCTGAAGCTCGTGAAGAAGGGCGCAAACTCCACCAACGCCGACGCCATCGGCACGGTGAAGCGCATCACGGACTCTGCCTACGCGACGAGCGGCACGGTCACCACACTCACGGTGGCGAGCGGTGCGGCAGCCTGCGAGGGTGACGAGTTCGAGATCTACCCGCCCTTTGGCTTCAAGAAGGCGGCGCTGGACAGCGGCAAGCAGAAGATCGTGCTCACGTCCACCGCCAGCTCGAAGCTGAAGGTCGTGGGCCGCGGCGACGGCTTCGTGGACCTGATGGCCAGCGAGCACGCCCTCGGTGTGGAAGAGTAAGAGAAGAAAGGAAGGCAAAGAACAATGCTTGGTTGGAAAACGGACAACTACAAATTCGTTGGCAAAGCGTTCGATATGCGCTATGCCAACCGCATCAACACCCTCGCGCCGCTGCTCGGCACGAAGACCACCAACTCGATCGACTATGAGCTGACCGGCGCCGGCGGCTTCGGCGAGATGCAGCCCTACGACGGCGAGAACGTCAATAAGGGCAGCTTGAAGCGCGGCTTCAAGACCATCATCACGCCGGGCGAATTTTCGACCTCAATCCCCGTGGGGTACAAGGAGGCCAAGATCGACAAGAGCGGCGAGTGCCGCAAGGTCGGTACCCGCCTTGCGGACAGCGCGAGCATGACGGTGTATATGCACGTTCTGCGCTGCTTCGGCGGCGCGTGGGACCCGAATGCCGTCGGCGGCGACGGCAAACCGTGGGCCTCTGCTGTGCACCCCGTGGCGAGCCGCGGCAGCGTGGGCCGCAAGTTCATTGTGGATGAGGACGCGGGCAGCTATTCCAATGTGATGAGCGACGCGCTGAGCGTCTCCGCCATCACGGCGGCGCAGAGCATGGCGAACCGCTTTATCACGCCGGACGGTCTGCCGTTCCTGTGCGAGATGGATACGCTGCTCGTCAGCCCTGAGCTGGAGGCGACCGCCAAAAAGCTCTGCGGCGACGATGCCCGCCTCGATCCCGAGAGCGCGGCGCACGGCGCGAACCCCGTGCATGGCCTGAAGTACATCGTGGTCGGCGGCGGTGAGGACGGCTTCACGAAGAAGCAGTGGGCGGTCTGCGACCGCAGGCTGATGAAGGAGCTCTTTATGCTCGTGTATATCACAAAGCCGCAGGTGCTGCAGAGTCAGCTCGACAATCCGCTGATCGACATGTACACCGCCTATGCCGACTTCGGTATCGGCTGGGGCGATGCGCGTCAGATCATCTTCTCGAACCCCGCGTAAGCAGACGGAAAGGGCCGGGCGGCGGCGTGAGCCGCCCTCCGGCCTTTTTGCATGGAAAGGAAGGACAATATGGAAAAAGTGATCGAACGGATCGAAAAGGTCAAGGTCGGAACGACCGCGAAGGATATTGCGGCAGATCGCCGCGATTTCTTCCTGGAAAATGTGAGCGAAAGCGCGACGGTCTATTTCAAGGAAAAAAGTGAGGACGGAAAGGTCTGCACGGCCGAAAACGGCTTCGCGCTGCTGCCGAAGACCATCTTCCCGCGCCCGCTGTGTGCTAAAACGCTCTCGGTCATTGCCTCGGCGGCGGACACGGATCTGCGCGTGCTGTACGTAGGGGAGGGCTGAGAGATGACGCTGGGGGAAGGCAAACGCAAGGTGCTGATGCTGCTGGACGAGTATTCCTCCGGCGGCGAGCTGACGGTGGACGAGGACATCGAAAAGAAAATGGCCGATTTTTTCGACACGGCACAGAAGGATATGGCGAGCTTCAAGCGTATCATCCGCACGCAGGAGATCACGCTGACCGGCGGGGAGGGAGCGCGTGTGCTCTACGATCTGCCGGCGGACTTCGTGGGCACCTTCCGCGTCTGGAAGGGAGACCGCCTGAAGCAGTATCCCATCATCGGCGGAAAGCTTGCGGCGGGGCCAGAGGAAACGGGTGCGCTGCTGCTGGAGTATTTTGCGGTGCCGGGCACCATCGGGCCGGACACGGCGGATACCTACACCTTTGAGGTGAGCGAGGACGCGGCGGCGTGCCTGCCGTTCTTTGTGGCGGCGCAGCAGCTCATGCCGGACCTCGTGGTGGATTACTCCGCGTTTCTGAACACCTATTATGCGATGCGCAATGCGCTGGATGTGAGGTTGCCCGGCTGCGGCGCGGGCGGCGTGCGCCAGGCGCTGTTTGCGGGGAGGTAAGGTATGGCGAAGAGAAGCGGAACGAGCATCCGCGCGAAGAAATATGAGCGCTTCTGCGGCGTGGATTTTTCGACCGATCCGGCTCTTGTGGACGACGCGCGCTCTCCGTGGGCGCCGAACATGGTGGCTGACATGGGCGGTATGCCGGAAAAGCGCCCGGGCTGGCGAACGGTGAAAATAGTGACAGGACAGGTCAACGGCCTGTACTGTGCGGAGTTTGACAGCGTGCGGCATTTGCTGGTCCATGCGGGGACAAAGCTCCTTCGGTGGTACACGGATGAAACGGCGGCGACGGAGCTGGCCGCCGGACTGCCGGATCAGCGCAGCATGGCGGTTTATATGGGCAGTTTCCTGTGGATCTTTACGGGGGCGAAGCTGCTGCGTTACGACGGAACGGAGGCGGTAGAAGCATCGAGCGCGGCGTATGTGCCGTTGACGATCATTTCACGCGATCCGTCCGGCGGCGGGCGGAGTTACGAGGCGGTCAATCTCCTCTCGGGAAAGCAGAAGGTCGGCTTCCTGGCGGACGGCACGAGCACGGAGTACGTTCTGCCGTATCAGGACATTACGTCGGTGGACGCGGTGGAGGTGAACGGCGAGACGCTGACCGAGGGCTTTACAGCCGATCTGACGGCAGGCAAGGTGACCTTTACGACGGCACCGGCCAAGCCGGACGCGGGCGCGGAGGATAACGTCCACATCACCTTTACAAAGACCGTGGAGGGATACACCGACCGCATCGGCAGATGCCGCACGGCGGTGGTGTGGGGCATCGGCGGTGCGAGCGATCGCATCATCGCGACGGGGAACCCGGATTATCCGAATGAGGACTTCATCTGCGGGTATCTGGATGGGACCTACTGGCCGGACAACAGCTATGCCATCGTGGGCACGGATGAGACGGCCATCGTCGGCTACCGGCGCATGGGAGAATACCTTGCCATCATCAAGGAAGACAATGGACAGGACAGCACCGTATTTCTGCGCAGCGGTGCGATCAACAGCGACGGCGAGCCGGAATTTACGGTCAAGCCCTGTCTGTCCGGCGCCGGCGGCGTGACACACTTCGGTTTCGGCAACATCGGCGATGAGCAGCTTATCCTGACGGGAAACGGCGTGTACGCGCTGACGACCAACAGCCTGACGGCGGAGCGCATCGTGCAGAATCGGAGCTACCGCGTCGACCCAAAGCTAAAGGCGGAGGATCTGACGGACGCGGTGACGGCAAGCTATGACGGTTCGTACCTCATCTTCGCCGGCGGACACGTCTATGGGCTCGACGGCAGACAGCCAAAGAGCTATCCAGCGCGGAACGATACGGCGTTTCTCTATGAGTGCTTCTACTGGGAGGGCGTGCCGGCGCGCAGCGTGATGCGCATGATGGACGGCGTGGCGGAATCACTGTGGTTCGGGACGGCAGACGGAAGGCTCTGCCGCTTCAATACCGACATCGACGGGATGAAACGTTACAGCGACGACGGGGCCGCTATCACAGCCCTGTGGAGCACGAAGGCAGACGACGACGGTGATCCGATGGTGCTCAAGACCATGCTCAAAAAGGGTAATGCCGTGACGATCAAGCCGTATACACGCTCGAGCGTCAAGATCCTGTTCCGAACGGACCGCGACGCGGTGGCGTGGCAGGCGGCGGAGGGCACGATGGATATTTTCGACTGGGAAGATATCGACTTTGCCCGCTTTACCTTCAATGCGAACGACGGGCCGGCGGAGGTGCCGTTTAACCGAAAGGTGAAGAATTACAAGAGACTGCAGATCATCGTAAAAAACGATGCGGTCAACGAGGGCTTCGGTGTGTTCTCTATCGTTAAGCACTTTGTGACCGGCAATTTTGCAAAGAAGTGAGGTGGAAGGGATGTCATTGGGAAATTACAAGATCAAGGATACCGACATTGCATCGAAGGGCGTGGTGGCGGCACCGGACAAGCTGACCGGCTCGGCAGAGGAGAACAAGAAGATATTCGACCGACTGATCCGCGAGACCGTGAAGGGCGACTTCAACGGCCTGATCGATGCGCTGACGGCGGCGGGCGTGGAGCATATGGCGCTGCTGCCGGAAAATGCGGCGGGGTTCAAGTACATCCGCCTCAACAGCGACAAGGTGCTGGAGGTCAGCACGGACGGCACCAACTGGCAGGCAACCGGTTCTTCCGGTCACCTGATTATCGGCCCGGACGGACAGGCACTCCCCCAGCGGAGCCGGATGCAGTTCACCAACGGCACGGTGACGGACCAGAACGGTGTGACCGTGGTCACCGGCGTAAAGGGTGACAAGGGCGATAAGGGTGAGACCGGTGCGCAGGGCCCAAAGGGTGAGCAGGGCGACACCGGCCTCCGCGGTCCGCAGGGGCCTGCCGGTCCGCAGGGCATCCAGGGCGAGCAGGGGCCCGCCGGTGTGATGGGCCCGCAGGGGCCTCGCGGCGAGGCAGGAGCCAAGGGTGACAAGGGCGATACCGGTGCGAAGGGCGAGAAGGGCGCGACCGGCGCGCAGGGCCCGCAGGGCGTACAGGGTGCGACTGGTAAACAGGGCATTCAAGGCCCCACCGGCGCACAGGGCCCGCAGGGCATTCAGGGCCCGAAGGGGGACAAGGGCGCGGATGGCCGGTCGTTCGAGATTGTGGATGTCTACCCGACGCTCGCCGCCTTACAGACCGCTTTCCCCACCGGCGCAGAGGGTGCTTATCAGGTAAGCGCAAACGGTGAGCTCTACATCTGGTCCGAGAGCAACGAGGCGTGGATGAGCATCGGCGCATTGCAGGGTCCGCAGGGTCCCCGCGGCCCGCAGGGCGTACAGGGCATCCAAGGCCCGCAGGGTGAACAGGGTGTGCAGGGTCCACAGGGCGAGCAGGGCATCCAAGGCCCGCAGGGTGAACAGGGCGAAAAGGGCGACCCCGGTGAAAAAGGCGATACCGGTGCAACCGGTGCAACCGGCCCGCAGGGTAAGCAAGGTCCGCAGGGACTTCAAGGCCCGCAGGGTGAGCAGGGCCCGCGGGGCGAGAAAGGCGATACCGGCGAGACCGGCGCGACGGGCGCAACTGGCCCCGAGGGCCCGGCAGGGCCGAAGGGGGACACCGGTCCGGAAGGCCCGCAGGGCCCGCAGGGTGTGCCGGGCGAACAGGGACCGCAGGGCCCGACCGGACCCGCCGGCGCAGATGGCGCGGCGGGCAAGAGCGCTTATCAGAGCGCAAAGGACGGCGGTTTTGCCGGTACGGAAGCCAACTTTAACGTCGCGCTTGCGCAGGTCCCAGGTCACATCAGCGATAGCACCAAGCACATCACGAAAGAGGAGCGGACAGCGTGGAACGGGAAATCGCCCGGCAGCGTGACCGTTTCCTTTACCGCGAATGACTGGACGGGCGACGACGAACCGTTCACGCTCACGATTCCGAAGACCTCGCACAAGAGAAGCAGCGCGGACTTCACCTTTGATGCCTACTCCCTTTGCAGCGACGGCAAATATGCGAAAAACACATGGGCCGTGCTTGAGCTGGACGTTGAATACACGGCGGCGACGGGAGCCTTTAAGCTCATGAGCGACACGAAGTTTGCCGGTAAGATCGTTTTTGCGGGGTGAGGCGATGAGGGCATACAGAGAGGCGGAGCTGACCGTCCGCTTTCAGGACGGAGGTCCGGACGCACAGGTGAAGATCGACTGTGAGCGCGGCGTCATTTGCATCACGACCTTCGACCGACGGAACATTCCGCGGCCATCAAAGATCATTTTCGCGGAGAACGGTGTGCGCTATAAGCTGCCGTACAAGCCAGTCGTACACGCCGAGCGCGGAGAACGCCTTACGGAGACCCTGCGGCGCGCCGGTGTGATCGAGCAGGGCGAGGCCGGTCTCGAGGACCTTGCTGTGGAGTATCGGCGCACGGCAGCGCAGATCAGCATTAAAATTCGCGAATGCCGGGAAGCCGGCATAGATACCGGGCATCTGGGCGCGATGCGGCGAGACCTGCGGGAGGCCGCAGCGGTCCTGACCCGATATTATGATTATCCCCGCTTCGGTGTCGGGATATGGGAGCCGAAGCACAAGCGCGGAAAACGATAACTTTGCACAGGAGGCAGGAGCATGAAAACAGGAAACAGCTATTACGGCGTCAAGTACAAGATCAATGGTCATCGCGTCGGCAACGTCTTTGCATTATCGAGCGAGTACCACGTCACATTCGAGCGGTGCTATTCGGAAAATACGCTCGAATCGGTCGAGGCCATCGACTGGAAGAATGTCACGGTCGAGCAGATTCGCACGGACTGCCCCGCCTGTCCGCTGCCGGAGGGCTACGCCTTCACGGTGAAGACGATCCAGTACGACATGAACACGCAGAGCATCAAGGTGATCATCAAAGCAGACAAGCAGTATTGGGGCGATGTCACGCCGTATCAGGCGCAGATCGAGAGCCTGACCGCCACTGTCGTCGAGAAGAATACACAGCTCACCGAGAGCAAAGAAAACCTTGCCGCTGCCAACGCGCAGCTGGCGGAACTGGAGGCCACCTATGATGCAAACTGAAAAGCTCAACGCCATTAAGGGCGCGATCACGGACGGAAAGCTCGTGCGGGCCGCCGGCGGCATCACGCAGCGCACGGAGCAGAGCGACAAGCTCGGCTTTGACTGGAGGATCTTCACCGTCAACGACGTGGACGTCCGAAAGGATTACGTCGAGCAGGCAAATCCGGCCGGCACGAGCGCCGACAATCCCATCGAATACACGGAGGGCGTGCCGCTCATCAACAACGCCTTCTACCGCGTGGACGGCGTGGTCAAGGTCTACATGGACGGCTGGGTAGATTGGGAGGGCTGAACGCATCAGCCATTAACGAATTGAGGAGACGACGATGAGCGAGAAAATCGACGCTCTCCGCCAGCGGCACAGTGAGCTGCTTGCGCAGATCGCTGAAGCACGCGATAACGGTGCGGACGAGCTGGAGATCGAAATACTGCGCGAGGAATTGGCGAATGTCCAAGCGATGCTTCACGCCATTGCCCCGCGCAGAGCCAAAGCGCCGCGAGCGAGAACCGTGTCGATGGCCGCGCAGGCAGAGAACGGCGGCGAAATGTCCCTCGGAGACCGCGCGCAATTTCTCTCTTGGGAGCAGGCGGACAATTCGCTTGATGATGAGATCGAGGCTGGAAGAAAGCAGATGCTTTCGGCGGCACAGCGGGGGCTTGAAGCATTGACAGAACGGCAGCGCAAGGTCCTTGAGCTGAACCGCGACGGCGCATCCGTGACGGAGATCGCCGAACGGCTCGGCATTGGGAAAAGCACGGTTTCCCGTACTCTCTCCCGCGCAAAGAAAGCCGTGCGGGAGGAGGTCGAGCTGACAATGGCGCAGGCGGCTTTAAGCGGACAGACAGAGCTTGACCTCGCCGACCGCGAAACGGCAAGTCTCCTTCTTTCGGCGATAACGCCGCGGCAGGCTGCTTATCTGTATCTATACTACGGTGAGTGGCTGTCGCTGCGGGAGGTCGCTTCGCTCATCGGTGTGGATAAGGCGACGGTGCTGCGCACGATCCGCAGAGCGCTGCGCAACATCGGAGCGATGACCGGCTTTCAGCCGACGACGCTGCGCGGCATGGACGGCCTCGACGAGCTGGCTTATAGCATTTACCGGGAACTGCAGGAGCAGGATGCCGTTGTGCCGCAGGAACGCAGACCGGCACCGCCGCGCAAAGGGCAAAGCAGCCCGCGCAAGCCGTGCGAGCCGGATAAAGCGCCGATGCCGCCGCTGACGATCATCCGTGCAAAGCGGCACAGGGGGCAAATGCTGCGAGAGCTGGAGCGGCTTTCCGCAAACGGGCAGAGCGCGCAGCTCTGGCTTATGGAAATATTCCGAAAGCTGGCGAAAAACCTCAAGAGCGCAGGACGCTGGCTGCGCCGTAACCGCTGACAAATCAAACAGGCGGCTTTTTTGCCGCCGGAAAGAGAGAACGCCTATGAACCTATCGACCGTTGCAAGGCGGGCAGCATCAAAGAGATCACCGGCGAAAAATACGACGATGATAAATAAATTTTGAACAAAGAAAAGGAGAACAAAACTATGGCTACTTACAAGAGAATCGCATCCGACGGCAAGCCCATCGAGGTCACGGACATTCCCGCGGGCCTGAGCGAAAACTCGGGTGTCAAGAACAGCATCAAGCAGCCCGTCATGGCGCGCGACATTTCCCGCGCCGGCACGGAGATCTACGTCCTGCCGCAGTACAAGCTCACCTACGATGAGAACGGCTACTGCGTCAAGAAGGAGAAGTGCCACATCCCGGACGATATTGCAACGAAGCTCGCGGAGCTGAACAAGTGAGCAGAGCGGGGCTTGATCCCCGCTCTAATACGATTAGTAATACTACCGCGCGAGGTCCGATGTGGCTTCGTGCAGAAAGGACAAAACGATGGAGAACAATACTTTGACGGCGATCAAGGCGTGGATCACGGCGGCGGTGGCGATGCTGACGGCCTTTTGGGGCTGGTTCGGCTGGCTGCTGATCGTGTGGATCGGGCTGATGCTGGCGGATTGGCTGGTTGGCTCTGCCGCAGCGGCGCACCGCGGGGAGTGGAGCAGCGCGAAGCTGCGTGAAGGCGCGTGGCACAAGGGCGGCATGATCGTTATCGTCTGCATTGCGCTGGTCGCCGACTGGCTGATTGGCATGATGCTGGAGCACCTGCCGGGTGTGAAGCTTCCGTTTGAGTATACGACGCTTCTCGGCCCGCTGGTCGTTGTGTGGTACATCATTGGGGAGTTGGGCAGTCTGGCCGAACACGGCGTAAATATGGGCGCAAAGGTGCCGCCGTGGCTGGTGAAGCTGCTGGCGGCGGGAAAGAACGCCGTGGACGCCGCAGGCGACAAGCTCCTTGGGAGCGACGAGGAGCCGACGGCATGAAAGATGTGGTTGGCTCCACCTCGGAAGAGGTGCGCATGATAAAGGCCATCCAGCGCTCCGTCGGGGCGCTGGACAACGGCTGGATCGGCAACCAGACCTTGAGCGACATCGCCGCCAAGCTCGGCGCGGACTGCTTCCCGCTTAACGTCGAGCTGTACGGGCAGCCCGCGATCCTCGCCCGCGACATTGACCCGCTCAACCTGAGCGGACGGCTGCCGGAGAACAGCATTTCGGGGAGCTTTTCGTGGCAGGGCGCGCCGTGCAGCATCCTCGTGCGCGGCGGCAGGGTGGTGCGCGGCATGAGCTGTCATTGCCCGACGCCGGAGAGCGTGCTCTATAAGACGCGGGACGGCAGGGTACACATGGCCCGCGTGTCCTCCGCGGCGGCGCTGGGAGATGTCGTGTGGGCGGTCGGCGGGCTTGGCCTGCTCGGAAATTATAACCCTGCCGCAGAGGGCTTTACAGGGCGGTTTGCAGATGTGCTGCGCAAGACCAACCACACCGTCCTCGGCTACAAGGGCGGGCTGCTCTACGGCGTCTACTGCAAGGCTATGACCGCGCAGCAGGTCAACGCCTTCGTGCGGGACAAGCTCAAGCTGGAATACGCCGTCATGCTCGACGGCGGGCACGTCGCCGCCATCCACGCTGCGGTCAGCAGGATCAACACCAACCAGCGGCAGTATTACGCTGTGCGGTTCCTGTGAGGGGTGAGACGATGAAGCGCGACGAATTGATCAAGACCATGACGGGCTGGGTCGGCGCTGTGCGCGGCGACGCGGTGCATAAGCAGATCGTAGACTCCTACAACAGCTATCTCCCCCATCCGCGCGGCTACAAGCTGACCCACACCGACGACTACTGCGCGGCGATGGTGTCCGCGGCGGCGATCCTCTGCGGTTTGACGGAGGTGCTCCCCATCGAGTGCTCCTGCGGTGAGCAGGTGGAATGGTATCAGGCGCGCGGCCAATGGATTGAGGACGACGCGCACATCCCAACGGTCGGCGAGCAGGTTTTCTACCATTGGGCTGACGGTGCGGACTACGCCGCGGCGGACTGCACCGGTGCTCCGAACCACACGGGCATTGTGACCGCCTGCGACGGGCAGAAAATCACGGTGTTCGAGGGCAACAAGGGCAAAACCCACGAGTGCGCCTACCGCATTATCCCCGTGAACGGGCGGTATATTCGCGGCTTCGGCGTGCCGAAATACCCCGCGGACAAGACCGTGCTCACGCGCGGCGACAAGGGCGAGGAAGTCAAAAAGTTGCAGGAATTTCTCAATGTCTGCGGGTACGGGCTGGACGTGGACGGTTCATTCGGGCCCGCGACGCAGAAGGCGTGGGGAGAGTACATCGCGGCATACATTCAGCAAATCATAAAGGAGTGAAGTGAGCATGGCCTATAACGAAAAGACAAACTACGCCAATGAGCGGAAATATCTCAACAATCTCATCTCCGGCGGCGGGGGCAACGCCGAGTGGGCGAAGAACCAGATGAAGGCGCTGAACTCCGCCGAGCAGAAGTACGGAAATTCCGGCGGCGGCTCCGGTGGAGGTTCCTCCGGCGGCAGCTCCGGTGGTTCGGGCGGCGGATACACGCAAAAGACCGGGAAAGCCTATTATTATGATACGGAGAGCCCGACACAGACCGGATGGGTCCGTGAGGATGGCAGCGCGCCAAACTCGAATTACAAGGACACCACGCCCTACGCAAAGGGCACGAAGGGCTCCTACTCCGGCGCCGACCTGTCGCGTGATATGCGCTGGGCCGGGAAAACCGTGCAGAAGAACGGTTACGCCATTACATACGACGAAAACGGTTACGCTGTGAGCGCAATCAACGTCCGCAATGGTGCGGCGCGAGAGGACCTTGCTAACGTTTATCCGCGCGTAGACGCAGACGGTGAGCTGATCTACCCGACGTATGCGGACGGCACAAGAGGCAGCGGGTATGCCGGGACTTCCAGCGGAGGTTCCGGCGGCGGCTCCGGTGGTGGTTCCTCCGGCGGAGGAAGCACCGACATCATCGGCTACTCGCCGGGCGGCGGAGAGTATCCGGTCGGCAGCGAACGGGGAATCGGCTTTGTCAAAAACGCGACCGCGGGGAGTAAGATCATCGGCTCGGACGGAAGTGTGTGGCTGAAGAACAAGGACGGTAGCACGACCATCACAAAGAATGGGCAGACCTACACGATCGGCAAGCAGGGGAACAATGCATCGGAGGAGCTGGAAGCGCTCCGGCGTGAGCTGCAGCAACTTTATGGAGAGCAGGGCTCGTATGCGCAGGCCTTGGCCGCGCAGCAGGAGGCGAACCGTGCCAACGTGCAAAAGGCGGTCGGGAGTCTGCAGGATCAGAAGCGGGATACGGAGACGAGCTATGCAAATATGTTCCGCCAGCTTTATCTGAACAAAATGAAGTCGCAGAAGAACATCGGCCAGCAGCTCGCGGCACAGGGAAAGACCGGCGGCGCGGCGGAGAGCACACTGCTCGGGCTGGACACGAGCTACAGCGACGCCCTGCGGCAGGGCGAGCAGGGGCGCATCGGCGCCCTCGGGGACCTTGACCGCGCGATCACGGATGCCGAGCTGACGGGCGACATTGCCAATGCCGAACTCGCGGCGGCGAATGCCAAGGAGCGCACGGACAGCTATGCCGATGTGCTGCGCGACCTGATGGACCGCTACGACCAGCAGAATGCGCAGAACACGGCATACGAGCGGGAGGATGCGGACAACGCAAGAGCCTACGCCTATAAGACGGCGATGCAGCTGCTGCAGAGCGGAAGCATGGCGAGCGACGAGCTGCTGGAGAGCGCCGGCATCAGCAAGGCGGACGCGCAGGCGATGGTGGCGGCGGTGGCCGCGCAGAAGGCCGCGGCGAAGAGCTCCGGCAGGACGACCACGCCCAGCAAGCCGAGCGCGGCATCGGCGGAAGTTGCGCTTGTAGCTGCTCTTGGCGGTGACAGCAGTGACAACGTGCGGCAGATCCTCGAAAGCTACTATGGTATGCCAATGGAGACGGTGCTGGGAGCCTATGGCTACAGCGGCGGAACCGCTCCCTCGGAGGCGGAACAGCTCGCGGCGCGGGACAGGAATTTTGCGACGTGGCTGAACGAGGCGAACCGTCTTGCCGAGGGCGGGACATCCGTGCAGAGGCTCGCGGAGATCCTGCGGAATTGGATCGCCCTCGGGAGGATCACGCAGGAGCAGGGCGACATGATCGCGGCAACATTCGGATATTGAGGAGGTTACAATGGGAGCGCTTGACAATATGCTTGCCGGAAAGCGGCAGGAGAGGACGACGACCGGAGCGCTCGACCGCATGATCGAAGCCTCGAAGCAGGAACAGACTGGGACGCAGACCGCGCCCCGGTCTGTTGCCGCAATGCGGAAGAGCGCGGAATACAGACCGCTGAAGACGGCGGAGGAAGCGGTGAGAGCGACCGCGGAGGACACTTCACGCAGCGGCGAAAAAGCCGACACGCCGACGCTCGGCAGACGGTTGAAGAGAATGGCATCGGGTGCGGGAAAGCAGTACGTCTTCGGCTATGCAAACCTCGCAGGACTGGGGCAGACCGGGACGACGAAACGGATGAGGTCAGAAGCGGCGGAGGAGCTTGACAACCTGGAGCGCGAGATCGCGGTGCAGAAAACACTGCTGAGCGATCCAAATGCCAGCGAGGCAGATCGCGAGAGTGCCCAGAGCATGATCGAGGGCATGGAGAAAAAGGCGGACGCCTACCGAAGGGCCTACGGGACCGGAGGCGAGAACGAAAAGACGGCGGCGAAGCTGTATAAAACAGCGGACGATCTTGCCGAGCGCGGCGCACAGGACGTGCAGGAGGCAAAACGGGGACTTGGCAAGGTGGGCTCGCTTGCGGTCGATGCGGGCGTCGGCGGAATGCAGCTTGGCGCGGATATTCTCCTCGGCTTGCCGACCGGCGGGGCGATGCTTCCGATGGCGCTTCGTAGCGCCGGCGGCGCGTCACAGGAGGCGCGGCAGGAGGGCGCATCGCACGAACAGCAGGCCGGGTACGGTATGGCGGCCGGTGCGATCTCCGTGCTGACCGAGGGCCTGAGCAACGCGGCGAAGCCGCTTGCCAAGGTGTTCGGGAAGGGTATCGCGGACGATATGGTGGATCAGGCGGTGAAGTCCCTTGCCGCACGTCTTGCGAAAACGCCGGCGGGGCGCGCGGCTGCGCAGGCGCTGCTCAAGACCGGCGTGAGTGCGCTCGGCGAGGGCTTTGAGGAAATGGCCGAGGATGCTTTCGACGTTGCGGCAAAGCGGATGATCTATGATCCGACGGAGGAGCTCGATGTGGGCGAAATGCTCTATGACGGACTGGTCGGCGGAACGCTCGGCGGCGTGCTGGGGCTTGGCGGGGAGATCGTCGGAGCACGCGGCGAATACGAGAAATACCGGCTCAAGACGGCGGAGGAGCTGGCGGCACAGAAAAAAGCCGCCCCCACAGCGGAGAGCGGCGTGCAGACGGAGACGACGCCAAAGTACCTCAAGACGGTTGAGGAGATGGCGGCGGAAAGAAATGCCGCCGCAGAAGAAACGGCGGTAACAGTTGAAAGCGGCCCGATCGCGCTTACGGAGCGAAATCGAGAGAACAATACGCTGGCATATACGCTGGCGACCAACGTCGGCTCGCTCGAAAGTATGCAGCCGGTGACAAAGCTCCGCGGCACGGAACTGAATGACCGGACAGTGAAACCGGATCAGCAGATTCGGAATTTCTTCCGGACCATTGGAGGAAAAATCTTTCGCAGCGGCTTTGGCGACGTGAGCCTTGGCGAGTACGGCGTGGGGGGTGTGCTGAATCATAGACCGCTGAACCGCGCAAAAATGCTGAGTCTTGCCGCTGTGCCGGATGTTATTCAGAGCGGCAGACAAATCAGCTACACGGAAAACTGGAAAGAACGCGGGTATAAGAGCTATATCTTTGCTGCGCCTGTTGTGGTTGGAAAGGACACGGTATACGTTGCGGCGGTGGTAGATCAGAGACCGGATAACAAATTCTATCTGAGCGAAATGGTAGATTCCAATGGAAACTATGTCAGAATAAACGAAAGCCCCTCCGGCAGCTCAAAAAGCGGGATTACCGATGGTGCCGAAAATATCGACGGGGCCGGAGTTACCGCAAGGCCAGAAGGGCTTTCTGAGGGAAATGCCCCCTCCACCTCGCAAAATGAGGTGAAACCAGCATTTCCTTTTGTTGACACTACTGTACCACAAGATACGGCGGGTGTCAATGCTCAGGATATGCAGGGAGACGCGGAATATGCGCAGAAGGGGCCGCGGTATCTGAAGACGGCGGAGGAAATGGCAGCGGAGAGAGCGGCTGCGGAGGAGACATCCTATCGGCAGACCGAGCAGAGCGCCAAGGACGATGAGATCGGCGAAATGCTGGACGATCTTCGCCGGCAGGCACCGAAGGGGCCGGAGAAACCGAGCACGGTACGCGGGACTGGCGCAATGGACACGCTGGATATCCGCATCGAGGGAGATCAGGGCGATTACGGCAGGTCCGCAGCTCTGCGCGGTGCGGAGGAGGCGAAACGGCAGACGATCCGTGCGAGACGAAAGGCAGAGGAGCAGATGAGCCCGACAGCGGCAGAAAAAACCTTCGCAAAGGGCGTGGCCGACGGCACCTATCAGGAAAATGATATTCCGGCGAGCATGAACCGTGAGAAGGTACTCGCGCTGGCGGACTATTACTATGCGGAGAGCACCTTTAAGGGCATCGGCGGTGTGCAGGAGCGGGCAACAGAGATCCGTGAGCAGAACGAGACGCTTGCAAAAGAGGTTTTTGAGAAAGCCGAGAAGTCCTACCGACCGATGAATATGCTCAAAATGAACCTCAATACGCCGGAGCGTGTGATGCGCAGAAGCTTCGGGGAAACCATCGGCGAGGAGATCAACAGCACATACTTTTATCCGACACAGAAGAACGAAGCGGAAAAGGTGCGCTGGATCAACCGAATGCTCGATGAGGTGCGAACCTTCAAGGGCAAGGATGGCACCGAGAGCGAGCTGACGCAGGCGGAGCGGGCCTTTGTGCAGCAGATCATGGAGGATCGCGCGGTGGGCGAGACTGTTGCCTCGATGGAGATGCGGGGAAGCATCGAGAGCGCGGCAGAGAATATCCGCGGCGGCTCGGAGGCGAAGGACGCCGCGAGGGAGTTCGGCCTTGACCGAAAGGAGCGCGAGCTCGCCGAACGTCTGGCCCGCTGGAGGACCAATGAGGAGCTGCTTGCTTCGGGTGAGTGGGACAGCGTGAAGATTGAGAACGCTGTGGAAAAGTTCTCGAAGCAGTATGACTTGTTTTATGACGCCATCAACGACTTCCTGACTGCGCACGGCTTTGAACCGATCGGCTTCATCAAGGGCTATGCGCCGCACATGCAGAAGGCGGAGACACAGAACAAGCTCTCCTCCGCACTCAAGGCAATGGGCGTCAACATCGACGTGACAGAGCTGCCGACCTCTATTTCCGGCCGGACGGCGGACTATAAGCCGGGCAAGCGCTGGGTAGGGAACTTCCTGCACCGAAAGGGAAGCAGCACGGACTATGATATCTCGGCGGGGTATGAGAGCTATGTCGGGAAGATCGCGGATGTGTTCTACCACACGGACGACATCGCGCGGCTGCGCGGCCTGGAGCGGTACCTCCGTAAGACCTATGCACCGGAGGAGATCAGCAATGCCATCGACCATGCGCAGAGCCTGCGCAATGTGGACAATGCCACAAAGCGCGCGGCGCTGGAGGATGCCGGCGTTGTGGACGGCGGCACGGAGCTGTCGGCGGTGAAGATGAGCGAGGAGCTGGAGAAGTACATCGGCAGTCTTTACGACGATGCATCGAAGATCACGAAGTATGGGGAATTTGTAAAGTATATCGACAACTATGCGAATCTGCTGGCGGGCAAGCAGAGCATGGCCGACCGAGGTTTGGAGTACATCGCCGGCCGCACGAGCCTGAACGCCGGCAATAAGCTCGTGTCAATGTTCGCCAGAGCACAGGTGGCGGGCAACCTCAGCTCGGTGCTCAACCAGAGCTCTCAGCTCAAGGACATTGCGGCGGAGATCCCGGCGAAGCATATCACGAAGGCCATCGGAGATATCTGCCGCGGCACCAGCGGCAAGCCGTGGAACGTGAAGAACACGGAGATGTTCAATAGCTACGACCTGCTCGCCGGCAAAAAAGGGATCGAGTATCTGACGGCGAAGGACAATAAGGCGAACGCCTTTGTGACCGGTCTTTTCAAGCCAGCGGACATTGCGGACAGCCTCGTCTCAGCGCTCGCGGTGCAGAGCAGGTACAACCAGCTCGTCAGCGAGGGGAAATCGGAAGCGGACGCCAGAGCGGGTGCGGACAGATGGGCGACGAGCATCATGGCTTCGCGCATGAAGGGCTCGCGACCGATGATCTTCGAAAGCAAAAATGTGGTGACGCAGATGATCTCGATGTTTCAGGTCGAGGCGGCGAACAGTTGGGCTCACCTGACGCAGGATCTGCCGGCAAAGGTGAAGAGCATCGAAACGCAGTACGGCAAGGGCGCGGCACAGAAGTATGTTGCGGTGACGGCGACAAAGGGGCTGCTTTCCGCTTTCCTGATGAATCGGATCGCGGAGGCAGCCTATGGCGGTACGCCGGCGAGCTTTGATCTGCTCGGCTACGCGGCGAGATTCATCTCGTCCGGCATGGGCATCACCGTCAACGAGGGCCTGAAGCGAATCTTTGAGGATATGGCAGAGACCGTATTCGGTGAGAATATTTTCGGCGGAGATGACGATGACGACGAAGACAGGGATCGAACGTTTGACCTCGATGCGGCGGTCAGCGATGCGGCATACGATATCAGCAACGACATCCCGTTCGTGCGCGGCGTCTCCGGTGCGCTGGGCCTCGGGGATCAGACGCTGCCGCTGGCCAACGTTGCCGAGGCGGTCGGCGGTGTGAAAAACGCTCTGACAGCGGAGGACAGGAGCGCGGGTCAGATCGCGGATGCCGCGTTGGAGCTTGGCAGCACGCTCGTCCCAGGCGGACGTCAGCTCCAGAAGACGTATCAGGGTGCAAAGACGATGCTGCAGGGCGGACGCACCTACGGCTACGGTGACAAAAAACGGCTGCAGTACACCGTGGAGCAGACACCGCTCAAAGCGTTTCAGGCTCTTGCCTTCGGCAACAGCGGACTTTCGGAGACGAGAGACTTTTATGCGGGGGATGCTAAGGGATTGAGTGTAAGACAGACACAGGCGGTTGAGGAGCTGCACAGCATCGGCGTGGATCGCACGGAGGCTTACGGTATCATTCGGAAGATGCGGGGAGCAGAGAAGCAGGCGGACAAGGCAAGGATCGTTGCCGCGAGTGATCTGACGGATGAGCAGATGATCCGGCTGTATGGAAGCATCTCGAGCGAGAAGGAAGCGGAGAACATTGCGGCGGCCTATAGTGCAGACATCAGCCCAGCGGTGTACATCGGACTCAAGACGAAGGCGGGCGCAATGGAAGCAGACTGCGACGCCGATGGTGAGGTCATCAACGGCTCGAAACGGGAAAAGGTGCTGAAGCTGATCGACAGCATGGAGCTGAGCGATTACCAGAAGGACGTGCTTTATCTGACTGAGGGGTATTCGGAGAAGACGATCGATGATGCGCCGTGGAACCAGAGTGAGTATGAGAAGTATCGGCTGAAGCTTCCAAAGTACGAGCTGCCGGAGTATGAGCTGAAGGTGAAGCCGCTGCCGCGGCCGTAAGCAACAGAAAAGCCCGTCTTTTCGACGGGCTTTTTCCTATGGCTGGCAAATGAGGCAGGGGGAGGATCCACGAAAAATACATTGGTCGCGGGATGTGGGAGTAACGCTGTGTGACAGGCCGAGCACGGTACACGATGCGCTTTTGTGGTAGGCTCTTGAAGCGTCGCCGATATAAACAGTTGTTGCCTGGAGATTCTCGAGGGATCCTTCCAAAAGTTCGACGCGGGTACGCAGCATATTGATCGTATCGTCATTGAGACGGATCTGAGCGTTTGCCTTTTCGAGCTCACCGGTCAGGGAGGATACTTCGTTACGGGATTGCATGAGGAGACAACAGACGACCGCGAGTGCGCAGATGCAAATGGCGAGGGCGAAAAGAAAAAACTTATCGGAATGAGAGAGTGCACGACGCATTTGAAACAGCTCCTTTCTTCGATGATGAAACAATATCATTGAAGAAAGGAGACTGTCAAGCACATAGATTTGTTACTAACAGGTTAAATCTGTACATAATGACGGGTTGCGAAAATGGGGGATTTGAAAGGGAAAGTCAAAGAATGCGAGGGAGAAAGAGAAATTTACTGGAAAATGGGGCGAAAGGGATAAAATTGTGTTAAGATTGGCCGCTTTGGGCATTTCGCCGCGGCTGCATAAAACGCCCGCCTTCGCGCGAAGGGCGCAGAAACGTAAATTTCTCTTGTTATTCTCCCCGGTATCGTATATAATACCATTGATTACGCAATGACGGAAACGATTTTCCAAACGCAGCTTTGCAGAAAGGATGCGCGAATATGATAGAACTGAAAAACGAAAAGGGCAGCGTCTTCGTGAGCGACACCGCGCTCTCGAGCATCACCGGCGCGGCGGCGACGAGCTGCTTCGGCGTGAAGGGCATGGCCTACCGCTCCATGACGGACGGCATCGTCCACCTGCTGCGCCGCGAGGCGATGAGCAAGGGCGTCCACATCACGCAGCACGACGACCATGAGATATCCATCGAGCTGCACATCGTCGTCGAGCACGGCGTGAACATTTCGGCGGTCTGCCAGGCCATCATCGGTCAGGTGCGTTACCTTGTCACCGAGAATACCGGCGCGGTCGTGCGCGGCGTGAATGTCTGCGTCGACAGCATGACCATGTAAACAAGAGGAGGAACCTTTCCTATGCACGATACCATTACCGGGCCTGTTTTCCAGGAGATGCTGATCTTCGGTGCGACCTCGATCGCCAAGGAAAAACAGAGCATCAACGATCTCAACGTTTTCCCCGTGCCGGACGGCGACACGGGCACCAATATGAGCCTGACCATGCACGCCGCAGCGCAGGAGCTGCAAAAGCGCAGCCCAGCGACCGTGGACCTCGCCTCATCCATTACCGCCAGCGCTCTGCTGCGCGGCGCGCGCGGCAACTCCGGCGTCATTCTCTCGCTGCTCTTCCGCGGAATGTCCAAGAGCCTCAAGGG
>ERZ835109.623-NODE-623-length-38725-cov-3.947556_pt1 | contig 38725 bp, 32 predicted proteins | sample MGYA00519946_ERZ835109 | MGnify/ENA primary metagenome ERZ835109 (study PRJEB31850, sample SAMEA3708771) | human gut metagenome | biome: human gut; feature: human-associated habitat; material: faeces | place: China | collected 2014 ...
TGCGGCTGCTTAAATCTTGTCCTGTGAACAGGCCGAGACCTACCGTCATCAGGTATTCTCCGGAATAAACCTGATCATCTCCTCCCAAGCTGGGCCATGCGCCCGGCATCAGGTTGATCTCTTTCACTTTATACATTCTGTTAGCTTCCAAGCCTTGCAGACGTACCGGAAGCAGCCGTTCTCCGTAGCGCGGATGGATATCGAAAGCAAATACGACTGCATTGCTTTTGTCCTTGCTGATGTACATGGAAGAGGTATGTTCGCGTTCACCTTCATAAGGAGATACGAGACGATAAAGGTCACCCTCTAAAATAACGGGTTTCAGGCGATTATATTCCTGTACGGCTTGGCGGCAATACGTTTGTTCGTCGTTTGTCAGATCATCCATTTTGATGTCGAACCCTAATTTGCACATCATGGCTACGTCGGTACGGAATTTGACACTGGTTTTCTTGTTCCATGTAGTCACGTGTGCACACAGGGTTTTGCTGGGGAATACCTGTGAGAATCCCCATTGGATGAACAGGCGTTCGATCGGATCGGTGTTGTCACTTGGCCAGAATTCTGTAAAGTACTTCAATGCCTCGAAGTCGGAACGTCCTCCGCCACCGGCGCAGAGCATCATCGGCAAGTTCGGATATTTGGCTTTGACGCGTTCAAGCACTTTATAGAGTCCGCGCACATAGTCTATATATAGATGTGTTTGTTTCCCTTTCAGGTAGGTTGAATAAATGTTGGTGATGGGGCTGTTGCAATCCCATTTAAAGAAAGCGATATCCGGATATTTTGTCATCAGTTGGTCTACTACGCCGAATACATGGTCTTGTACGGCCGGATTACTGAGGTCGAGTACCAATTGGTTGCGGAAATAATATTCTTCGCGATTGGGGAAACGGATCACCCAGTCTTTATGTTTTTCATAAAGTTCACTTTTTGGATTTACCATTTCCGGTTCGATCCAGATACCGAACTTGACTCCTTGTTTCTTTGCTTCGGCAGTCAACTTACCGATGCCGTTAGGCAGTTTGTCGGCGGTTTCCGTCCAGTCGCCCAAACCTTGATGATCACTGCTGCGCGGGTATTTATTGGCAAACCATCCGTCATCCAGCAGGAACATGTCTACACCTAAATGTTTGGCTTCGCCGATAAGAGCAACTAATTTATCTTCGTTGAAATCAAAATAAGTAGCTTCCCAGTTGTTGAGCAGCGTCATGCGTGTTTCGTCTCCGGCTTTCACCTGATAGCGGCGCGCCCAGTCGTGGAAATTGCGGCTGGCCTGTCCCTTACCGTCCAAACTATAGGTAAAGTAGAAATCCGGTGTACGGAACACTTCATTCGCCGGCAGGCTGTACTCCGATGCATAAGGGTTGATACCACTGATGACGCGCAGATGATTCTGATGATCTACTTCGAAAGTAAAACGGAAGTTACCGGTCCATCCTAAAGTACCTACCAATACCTCACCGGCATTTTCTTCCGATGGATTATCCAGTGATACCTGGAAGAAAGGGGATACGAACATGTTGGCGCGTGCGCCTAATTTGGTGTCGATTACTTTTTTACCGTAGGCCAGTTCGCGTTCGGTGACATTGGCTTCGTGTGACCAGTCACCGCAAAATTCCGTCAGGAAGTATTTATTGCGGTTCAGATGCAACATGGATGAAGCATACTTCTGCAAGCTGACCGGTTTTTTTTCTTTGTGGCTGATTTCGCTGAATGTCTTGATGATGTTTTCGGCGGGATAGGCCACATAATGCAGTTTGACGGTGATCGGATACTGGTCGTCATTCAGAGTGATGACCGTTTCGGTAGCACCGTCTGTCAATTTTTGGCTGCTATGTGAGGTGTATTTCAGCAATGTCGAAGGATTGCCGTCATTGTGTACGATGTGCAGGGCCGGTTCATAATAATCTTCCAGACCGTGTGTCAGATAACCCTCTGTACCTTGGGGCAGATGACGGATGTCGGCTTCGTTGTGAAGTCGTTTCCCCAGATAGGATTGATAGAGCCGGCCGTTATCTCCTACGCGGAAAATAAGGCTGGTAGTTGCCGTCTCGATTTTTATTACTGGGTTATCTGCGGCATGGATGATGCCGGAGAGGCAGAGAAGTCCTGCCAGTAAAATCGCTTTTAATTTCATGGTATAAATACTATTTAGTTTGTAAATGAATTCTGCTGTTTTATTCATATTGCAAAGTAATCGGGTTTTTCTGCACAGGGAAATAGAGAAAAATACTTTGAATATGGATTATTTTGCTTTATTCATGTTATTCCGGAAAAACAGACAGGTATACAGTACGCCCCGGATAAGGCAAAGTTAGCCGTTTTGGAAGTTTTATACTGTTGTAAATTTGGCAATAAATGAGACTTTTGTAGCAATAATGCTGCATGGAAAGCACGTGGAGAGGGATTTTCTACATGTGAGCTATATTTTGCGTCATTTGTTAGATGAATGATCCGGCATAAAAAATGCACAGAAGTCACAGAGTTTACCATCTTTTGATTGTAACTCTGTGACCTCTGCACATTTCTGACGGGCGGACGGACCGGATCTTATTCTTTACTCTCTTTGGCTTTGAATGCCAATGCATAGAGTCGCATTTGTTTTACCATCGAAAGCAATCCGTTGCTCCGGGTAGGAGACAGGTGTTCTTTCAATCCTATTTTGTCTATAAAGTAAAGGTCGGCATTCAGAATCTCGTCCGGAGTATGCCCCGAAACGACTTTAATCAGTAGGGCTATGATGCCTTTTACGATCAGCGCATCGCTTTCGGCTTTGAATATAACTTTTCCGTCCACCTCATCCGCCTGCAACCACACGCGGCTTTGGCAACCTTCAATGAGGTTTTGCTCCGTTTTATATTTCTCATCGAGCGCTTCTTGCTCGTTTCCTAAGTCGATAAGTAATTGATAGCGGTCCATCCAGTCGTCGAAATCACTGAATTCCGCAATTACTTCGTCTTGTAATTCATTAATTGACATAGTTATAATATTTTGGTGGTCTTTCTTTCAAGAACCTCTCCACAGGAGAGGGGATCAAAGATGCTTTATGATTACCATCCGGTTACAGATCCAACTTTACTCCCTCTCCCACGGAGAGGGTCGGGGAGAGGCTTCCCCTCTCTTATTTCTCGTTGTAAATGACTCCCATCACCGTTTGTCCCACAGCCTTGAGGGTATTCCGGTCAATGTTGTCCATATCATCTTTGATTGTGTGCCATGTAGGATCGAACGAATATTCTCCTTCCGGGTCACAAGGGATGATGTCGATCGTCTTGATTCCGGCAATTTCGTTGATGAACAGGTGGTCGTCTGTAGCACCCCCCATTACTTCATCGATGAAATATTTTCCGTATCCCAATTCGTTAGCCTTTTTCCAGACTTTCCGGTTGACATCTTTGGCATATTTTTCGGAATAGCTTTCGCGATAGAAAGTAGGTTGCTGGCCGCCTACCATGTCGAGCAATATGCCGAAACGGGCGTTATACCCCGGCACATGCGGATTGCGTGCCCAGTATTGTGATCCCAGACACCAAGAGTCCTCCTGATGCTTGCCACTGGCCTGGTGCGTGCCGTAGTCTTCGGCATCGAGGAAGATGATATCGATACCGAGTTCGGGTTGTTGCTGTTGAATCTGACGGGCTATCTCAAGAAGTACTCCTACACCGCTTGCACCGTCATTGGCTCCTAAGATTGGCGTATAGTGGTTCTTTTTATCCGGATCATTGTCTGCCCAGGGACGGGTATCCCAGTGTGCAAAGAGGGCGATGCGCTTTTTATTTTCCGGCTTATAAGAACCGATAATGTTGCGTGCTTTCAGCAGGGTACCGTCATAGGCGATAAGATCGGCATACTGGTTGGTAACCGTAGCACCGAACTTTTCCAGTTGTCCGGCAAGATAGTTGCCGCAGGCCACATGCCCTTTGCTGTTGGGCACACGCGGTCCGAAATCGACCTGTTCTTTTACATATTGATAGGCACTGTCGGCATCGAACTGAGGTACCTGTATGGTGGCTACGGTCTCTTTCGTCATTTCGCTTGCTTTATTCTTGTTGCCGCAAGAAGAAAGTGACAGTGTGAAAAGTAATAATAACCCCACTAATGACATGATATAATTCTTTTTCATTTTAAGTAACTGTTGTATTATATCGGCAAAAGTAATGATTTTCACTGTAGTTTGCTTCTGCGGACATGGTTTATTAACAAATGAACTTTAATTCTGTTGCTTTCTTGCCGACATTCAATTCTACTTCCGCTCCGTTGATCAGAGGAAGATTGCGGGTGACGTGCCCTACCGGAAAGTCAAAACAGACCGGATAATCGTACTCTTTTACCAGATCGGCCAGTGCGGCGTATAGCTCTTTCCCTAATGAACGGTCTTCTTCATATTCCGTGAATTGACCGATGATGAGTCCGGAGAGCTTTTCAAGTACCCCTCCTAACTTCAAATTATACATCATACGCTCTATGGCATGCGGGCGTTCGCTGATGTCTTCGATAAACAGAATGCTGCCTTCGGGCGGAATGTCGTAAGGAGTGCCGCGCAATCCGTAAAATACGGCCATATTCCCCCCTCTCAGAATCCCCCGGGCGGTTCCCTGGCGGTTCAATTTGTGTTTCGGACAGGAGTATTCCGGTAACGTGCCGCTTAGAATATTTTTCAGATGCAGAGAACAGGGATCGTCTTCGGGTTCTACTGTCAGATGCCGTGCCATGGGGGCATGCAAAGAAGCAAAACCGTTGGATTGAATCAGATTGTGCAATGCTGTGATGTCACTGAATCCTATCAGCCATTTGGGGGATTCGCGAAAGAGGGTGAAATCCAGTGCCTGTACGAGGTGTACCGCACCGTATCCGCCACGACTGCAGAAAATGGCCTTTATCTCCGGGTCATTCATCATGCTTTGGAGGTCGCTCAAACGTTGCTTGACGGTTCCGGCATATCTACCGGAAGCACTGCCGGCGTGTTTGCCCATAATCACCTTCAGTCCCCAGGATTCCAATCGCTTTTTCGCTCCTTTCAGAAATGATTTGTCTATTTTGCTCGATGGAGAGACGATGGCGACTTTATCGCCTTCGTGCAAATAAGGGGGAAGAATCAGGCTGTTCATATGTTCGGTTATTTCTGCAAATGTACGTATTCACCGGATTATGACATAAGTTTTTAAAATAATTTTTCTTTCCATGACAAAATGTTATATAAACGCGTTATTTTTCTCCCTTACTATGCTGTATTTCTCAATCATTTTTCTGATATTTGCTAAAAATCTAACGTTATGGAACCTATTAGAACTTTCGATCAGCTGACTTCCCATCTGAAAACACTGAACCGACGCAAGAGAATTGCGGTAGTATGTGCCAATGACGCCAATACGGAATATGCCATAGCCCGTGCTCTTGAAGAAGGAATTGCCGAGTTCCTGATGATTGGTGATTCGGCTATTCTTGAAAAGTATCCGACTCTGAGAAAATATCCGGAATATGTAAAGACGATCCATATGGAAGATTCGGATGAGGCGGCCCGAGAGGCAGTGCGTATTGTCCGTGAAGGCGGTGCGGATATTCTGATGAAAGGTATTATTAATACGGATAATCTGCTTCATGCTATTTTGGACAAGGAAAAAGGGCTGCTACCCAAAGGGAAAGTGCTGACGCATCTTGCGGTCATGCAGATACCTACTTATAATAAACTGCTGTTTTTTTCTGATGCTGCCGTTATTCCGCGACCTACTTTGCAGCAACGTATCGAGATGATCTGGTATGCCATTCATACTTGCCGTTCTTTCGGAATAGAACAGCCGCGCATCTCTCTTATCCATTGCACGGAGAAAGTCAGTGCCAAATTTCCTCATTCCCTGGACTATGTAAATATCGTCGAGTTGGCGGAGGCTGGTGAATTCGGTAATGTAATTATTGACGGTCCGCTGGATGTCCGTACTTCTTGTGAACAGGCAAGCGGTAGCATAAAGGGAATTGTTTCTCCTATCGACGGGCAGGCGGATGTACTGATATTCCCTAATATAGAATCGGGCAATACGTTCTATAAGTCGGTTTCCCTTTTTGCCAATGCCGATATGGCGGGACTGCTGCAAGGTCCTGTTTGTCCGGTTGTATTGCCCTCGCGTAGCGATTCCGGTCTGTCTAAATATTATAGCATGGCGATGGCCTGCCTCACCTGTAAATAAACAACTTATGAAGATTCTTGCCATTAATCCCGGTTCTACCTCGACAAAGATTGCCGTCTATGAAGACGAAACGCCGTTGCTGGTTCGAAACATCCGACATACGGTAGAAGAACTGGCTGTTTTCCCGGAGGTGACCGATCAGTTCGAATTTCGTAAATCACTTGTGCTTACCGAATTGGAGAAGGAGGGCATTCCTTTCCGGTTTGATGCCATTATCGGTCGTGGCGGTTTGGTGAAACCTATTCCCGGCGGGGTGTACGAGGTGAATGAGGCCATGCGGCAGGATACGCTTCATGCCATGCGTACGCATGCCTGTAACTTGGGGTGTCTCATAGCTGATGAGTTGGCTTCCATGCTTCCCGGTTGCCGTGCCTTTATAGCAGATCCCGGTGTAGTGGACGAGATGGATGAGATTCCTCACATTACAGGCTCTCCTCTGATGCCGCGCATCACCATCTGGCATGCGTTGAATCAACGGGCGATTGCTCGTCGGTATGCCCGTGAGCATCATACGAGATACGAAGATCTGAACCTGGTGATTTGCCATCTTGGCGGTGGAATTTCCATCGGTGCGCATGAACATGGCCGTGCCATCGATGTGAATAATGCGCTCGACGGTGAGGGGCCATTCTCACCCGAACGTGCCGGCACGCTTCCGGCAGGACCATTGATCGACCTTTGTTATAGCGGGCGTTTCACAAAGGATGAATTAAAGAAACGCATTTCCGGTCGTGCCGGGCTGACAGCCCATTTGGGTACGACCGATATTCCCGCTATCGTGGCTTCTATCGAAAAAGGAGATCAAAAAGCCGAACTGATATTGAATGCCATGATCTATCAGGTAGCCAAAGGTATCGGTGCGGCGGCTGTTACCCTTTACGGCAAAATCGACGCTATCCTGTTGACTGGCGGAATAACCCATTCCGAGTATGTAGTTTCCCGCCTCACGGCACGCATCTCTTTTCTGGCACCGGTGCATGTATATCCGGGTGAGGATGAGTTGGAGGCTTTGGCACAGAACGCATTGGGAGCTTTGCGGGGAGAATTGCCGGTTGCTGTTTATGAGTAGAATAGTTTGTTGAGCATTTGGTGTGCTGCGGTGAATCCATTATCTTTGAAACGTATTATAAATGTTATGATTATGCAAGATATAATAAACGGACGTTGCGGTTGGTGCGGAACTGACGAACTGTATGTGAAATACCATGATCAAGAGTGGGGGAAATTGGTGACCGACGACAAGACGCTGTTTGAGTTTCTTGTATTGGAGGGTGCGCAAGCCGGATTGAGCTGGATAACGATCCTTAGGAAACGGGAGGGATATCGCAAGGCTTTTTGTAATTTTGATGCCGGGTTGGTGGCACAAATGACCGATGAAGATGTAGAGCGGTTGATGCAGTTTGACGGCATTGTGAAAAACCGTCTGAAAATCAAGTCGACCATCACCAATGCAAGGCTGTTTCTCGGTCTGCAAAAAGAGTTCGGTAGCTTTTATGAATATACATTGTCATTCTTTCCCGACAGGAAACCGATTATCAATACTTTTCGTTCATTGAGTGAGATTCCGGTATCGTCTCCCGAATCCGATGCTATGAGCAAGGATATGAAAAAAAGGGGATTCAAATTCTTCGGGACGACCATTTGCTACGCTCATTTGCAGGCTTCGGGGTTTATCAATGATCATCTGGCGGACTGTTTTTGCCGAAAAGGATAAATCACGATATAACTTTCACAATAACCATGATATACTTATGCTATGGTCGAGCACTGTGGTAATGAGTTGTTGATGATAGAGTATACTTGACATTAGGATAGTAGATGATGCATGAAAACATCCGGATGTTGTGGTGTACAACATGGGGATGTTCTATTTCAAAACATGGGGATGTTTTACTTGAGAACATGGGGATGTTCTGCTTCTGAAAATATATATTTATCAACAGCAGGAAGGTATGTGCTTTGTCGGGAGGAATATATGGGACTGCTCTCCTTAATTTTGTATTTTGATTCTAATTTCTCCTTATAAACCCTCATTTGGCATAATAGAACTATTAAATGGCTTAAATCTTGTATTCAGAAAGAGAACTTCGGGCTATTTTTGTGCAAATTTAAAACTAAAAACATAGCACGATGAAGAAACTTTTATTTTTCTCTTTTTTATTAATCTCTTTTGTGTCCGTATCTTTTGCTCAGTGGAAACCGGCTGGAGACCGTATTAAAACAAAGTGGGCCGATGAGATAAATATAGCTGAAGTGTTACCGGAATATCCCCGGCCGATAATGGTTCGCGATGACTGGAAAAATCTGAACGGTTTGTGGGATTATGCAATTACGAAAGTCGGTAAACCGGGGATACCTACCAGCTTTGACGGACAGATTCTGGTTCCTTTTGCGGTAGAATCTTCTCTTTCGGGAGTAGGAAAAACGGTAGGCGCAAAGAGAGAACTCTGGTATCGGCGTACATTCAGTGTGCCGCAGGCATGGAAAGAAAAGAAACTACTGTTGCATTTTGGTGCTGTAGACTGGAAAACAGACGTGTGGGTAAATGATGTGAAGGTTGGTAGCCATACCGGAGGTTTTACTCCGTTTTCTTTCGACATAACGGCAGCGATGAACCGTAAGGGTGATAACAAGCTGGTTGTAAAGGTATGGGATCCGACGGATGACGGCTATCAGCCTCGTGGAAAACAGGTAAACCGCCCGGAAGGTATTTGGTATACACCGGTCACCGGAATATGGCAGACAGTGTGGCTGGAACCCGTGGCCGGTCATTATATCACCAATTTGCGTATTACACCCGATATTGACAGGAATCAGTTATCTGTGAAAGTCTTGACGAATAAAATCGATGCTTCGGATTTGCTGGAAGTGAATGTATTCGACGGAACTCGTCTGGTGGCTACCGGAAAAAGTGTGAATGGGGAAACGGTGGATATTGCCATGCCTGCCGACATGAAATTGTGGAGCCCTTCTTCTCCTTTCCTCTACACGCTGAAAGTGGCATTGAAGAATGGAGGGAAGACTGTGGACGAGGTGGATAGTTATGCTGCCATGCGTAAATTCTCTACCGGACGTGATGCCAACGGGATTGTTCGTCTGGAATTGAACAATGCACCTTTATTCCAGTTTGGTCCCCTCGATCAGGGCTGGTGGCCGGATGGTCTGTATACGGCGCCTGCCGATGAGGCTTTACTGTATGACATTCAGAAAACCAAGGATTTCGGTTATAATATGATCCGTAAACACATCAAGGTGGAGCCGGCACGCTGGTATACCCATTGTGACCGTCTGGGCATTATCGTATGGCAGGACATGCCGAGTGGTGATCGTGGTCCCGAATGGCAGAATCGCAGATATTTTGATGGTACGGAGAATAAGCGCTCGGCAGAGTCGGAGGCTTGTTACCGCAAAGAATGGAAAGAGATCATGGATTGTCTGTATTCGTATCCCTGTATCGGTACATGGGTGCCGTTTAATGAAGCATGGGGGCAGTTTAAAACACCGGAAATCGCCGAGTGGACGAAGCGGTATGATCCTACCCGTCTGGTGAATCCTGCGAGTGGCGGTAATCATTATACTTGTGGCGATATGCTCGATCTGCATAATTATCCGGCTCCTGACATGTATCTCTATGACGGGCAACGGGCCAATGTACTGGGTGAATATGGCGGTATAGGATGGGTTGTGAAAGATCATATCTGGGAACCGAACCGTAACTGGGGCTATGTTCAGTTTAATTCATCGGAAGATGTGACGAATGAATACATTAAATATGCCAATCAACTGTATGACTTGATTGCACGCGGGTTCAGTGCAGCCGTTTATACACAGACTACTGATGTGGAAGTAGAGGTAAACGGGTTGATGACTTATGACAGGAAGGTTATTAAGCTGGACGGGAAGAAGTTGAAGGCTATCAACGAGAAACTGGTAGATTCATTGAATCAATGATGAGGATATCGATTTTTTTATTTGTGAGATGTTCGGGAAGGTTTTAAAAATCGAGTTGCTCTTGCTGTAACATTGCGGTTATAAGAGTGATTTGCTTCGAATCTTTCAAGCGTTTGGATTCTGATTTTTATGAAAATAAGTTACCGGCAGTCTTAAAATACGAAGGAGTAAAATCTCACGATCTTACTCCTTCCAATCTTCTCCTTACAACACTAAACTAATACGGAGAAAACACCATTAATCAAAGTCTTTATGTTTGGGCTTTTTAGAAGTTATTTTTGCCTGCATCCCACCATAAACGGGTACCGCCATGATCCGGACCTCCGAGAGCTTTCTTTAGGAGATCGTATTGTACGGGATCTTTATCTGCGTCGTCCGTAGAGAAAGGCAGACGGCGTATCATATCATTCGTATCGATGGTACCGCCACTATTGTTTGTTTGTACCTTAAATAGTTTAGGATAACCGGTACGGCGTTGTTCACTCCATGCTTCGTAACTTTCGGGCCAGCAAGCCAGCCATTTCTGAGTAATGATTTGCTCTAATTGTCCTTTTCCGGCAGTATCATTCCATTTAGGGGAGATGGTGATAAGAGCTTTCATATCTTTTCCACCACTGGCAGGAACCATTTCTTTATAGTCCGACGGTTTTTTATCGCTTGCCAAATAGTTGGTTGCATCACCCACACCCCATTGGGCAAATGAAGTTTTTATACCTGTTTCATAACAGGTTTTGGGAGTTTCGTTGCTGAACCCACGTAAAGCGGCTTCTGCACGGAGAAACCAGACTTCGGCAGCTGTCATCAGAATAGCCGGAGTCGTTTCGCCGCCGGCCGTATTGAGAGCTGAATATCCACCGTAATAATTAGGATCGCCTTCTTGCATGAATACACCTTGCGGTATTCCTAACCATTCATTTTCATATCCTTTTAAAGTTGCCTTGTTATACCATTTTTCCCGGCGGGGATCTTCGTAACCATTGAGCACGGAGGCCATGGTAGCACCCATATACGCTTCGCCCCAGCCGCCGATCGCGATGAGCGGATTGGTATAGCCATGTCCGGAAACTTGGATGATTTCATTGGCGGCTTCAAGTACTCCGTATGGATTTGCCAATGCTTTCTTAGCTTGGATTTCGGCATTTGTTTTATCTACGTTGGATATACGCATGGCCAGGCGGAGACGCAGGGAATTAGCGAACTTGATCCAGCCTTTTATGCTTTTGGCATTCAGCATGTCGTTGGCGTTGAGTGAAAGGTCATCACCTCCGTTTTTCAGATATTTGTCCATAGCATCGATTCCCTTGTCAAGGTCACTGAAGAAAGCGGCATACGCTTCTTGCTGTGTATCTACGGAATTGACTTCACCGTTTCCGAATTTGCTGTACACTACAGGGCCGTAAGTGTCCGAGATGCGGTGCATAAGCTCGACTTTCAGAATTTGGGTCAATCCATAATAGTGAATGGCTTGTTCTACGCCTTCACTGTTCAGCTCGGAAGAGTGGGCTACGGGAAATATGTATTTATAAGTATAATTCCAGGCTGCATTCGTCCATCCGGTATTGATTTTATATACAGAATTTTTGTCATTGAACTTCGAAACCTGATCATGGAAATAACCGGAGAACATATCGTGTTGAAGAGCCTGAGTGATCTGCCAGGGCCAATTGATTCCGTCGCCCCAGTTATACTGAAAGTAAATACCGGATTGAATGATTTCGAGAGGCATCGTGTATTTTTGATAATCGTACTCTTTTACTTCGTCATTGAAGGCGCCTTTTATTTCATTGTCCGATTCGAAATTATCGGTACATCCGGAAAAACCGATCAAACTTCCTATGAGTAATGCTGCAATATATTTATATCTTTTCATAATGATCTGTGGATAAAGGGTTAAAATGTAAATTTCACGTTGAAACCGATGTTACGGGTGGTGGGCATACCAAAGACATCGATGCCTTGATTGTTGTTTCCTACCGACAGGGTGGCATCCGGGTCGAACGGTGCATCTTTGTAGAAGAAGAACAAGTTGCGGGCTACCAATGAGAGGTCGATGCCTTTAAATACTTTTGTCTTTGCCAATAATGACTGCGGAAACGAATAGCCGAGCGATAATTCGCGTAAGCGGATATTGGTTGCATCATACATATAGTATTCGGAAATACCGTTACGACCACCTGTTGTGCCGTAGAATCCTTTGACGTTCTCGAATCTCTGGCCTTGATATTCTACGTAGCCGCGATCACGGGCTTCTGCTGTTTCCTTAGTTACCCCGCGTGAATCGAGATCGGCCTGTGTGAGTGACATAACATCCCCTCCGATACGGGCATCGATCAGGAAGTAAAGGCTGAATCCTTTGTAAGTAAAGGTATTGCTCCATCCCAGCATGCAGTCCGGGTTACTGTTACCCAAAAGGTCTTGGTTACCGGTTTTCCCGATTGGAGTGCCGTCGGCATTGGTTTGAATGGTACCGTCTGCATTGCGGGCAAATGCGTTTCCATAGATGTCACCCAGCTTGCCACCTTCCTTGATGCGCATTTGGTAAGCCATGGAGAAACCTTCTTGTCCATAGCTGAATTGGGTATAGTCGGGATGGAGGGAGATCACTTCATTGCGATTGGCCGATACATTGATAGCGGTTTTCCAACGGAAATTATCATTCATAAGAGGTGTGGCATCGACTGTCAGTTCGAACCCTTTGTTCCGGATTTTTCCGGCATTGACATAGCGGTATGCAAAAAGCGAACCGGCCGGGTTGGGCATTCTCAACAATTGGTTCTTCGTGTCTGTCTGATACCAGGTGAAGTCGATACCCAGGCGACTGCTGAAGAAGCGCCATTCTGTTCCGAACTCGATGGAATTGCTTATTTCCGGTTTTAAGTCGCCACGCTGCTCGGTATCATTGACTTGGATGGTACCTCCTGCCTGAATGATATCGGCCGGATTGGTGATTCCGATCGGAAGGTCGTTACCTACCTGTGCCCATGAACCTCGGATTTTACTGAAAGAGATCCAATCCGGCATTCTCAGACTTTTGGATAAAATCCAGGTAAGCCCTACTGACGGATAGAAGAATCCGGAGTTCATGCTGTTGGTATGTGCTAAAGTGGAAGACCAATCGTTACGGGCAGTAATGTCCATATAGATTGCTTCGTCCCAACCCAACTGGGCGGTTGCAAATACCGATTGGGTCGTTCTTCTGGAATCGATCTCTTGCGTTATGCCCGCCTTTGAAGAGGTCACGACATTGGCTACGGTAAATACGTTCGGACGGTATAGAGAAGCCGTCTTGGAGTCTATCATCAATGAGTTGACTGTGCTGACGTTGATACTTGCACCGATTGCACCGTTTATGGAGAACTTGTCGAATGTCTTGTTGAACATGGCCATTACATCTCCGTAGAGCAGCAACTGTTGGTTGTCCGACCACACATAGCGTCCGTTCATTTTACCTTCGTATGTTCCTGCAATATTCGGTGAGGTGGATGCATACATTTTGTTTTCAAATTTATCGCTTACGTAGTCTACATTACCACGGGCTTGGATGGTCAGCCATTCCGTAGCTTCCACACTTGCGGTCAGGGCAGCCATGGCACGATAGCGTTTATTGTTGTTTGTAACCCGGTTTTTAATCCAGTAAGGATTCTGATCCCATTCGCTGATAGTACCGTCTTCATTGGTGACATACCAGTTTTGGAGATTCATGTTACGGTCGGTGTCGTATGTTTCGAAGCTGTCCCGGTAGGGAGCCATATCCATACCACGGGGGAAACCGTATACATTTACCAATGGGTTGAGGTAATAACCGCCGGATGACGGGCTGTTCTTGATGGTTTGCGTCATCAGATTGGCATTTCCATCCAGTTTCAAACGTTCGTTGAAGAAGTTTGCCGTTTCTCGCAAAGTAAGATTGTGTTTTTGCAATTTGTTGGAATCGATGATACCTTTGGCGGTAGTGTTCGCATAAGAAAAATAGGTCTGCATCTTTTCGTTTCCCGTCATGATGGATACGGAATTCATAGCAGTGATGCCGTTGTTAAAGAAATTTCCGGCATTATCATAATCGGTGAGAGACGCTTGGTTGCCCCAACTGCTTGTCCCGTTTTCCAGGCGTCCGTAAGAATTTTGAAATTCGGGCAGGCTGATGGCATGATCTACGGTCAGATTGGAAGAATAAGTAATGCGTTGCATACCGGCTTTCCCTTTTTTGGTTGTTATCAGAATAACGCCATTGGCAGCTTGTGAGCCGTATAGGGCGGCTGCGGAGGCTCCTTTTAGTATATTCATACTTTCGATGTCGTCCGGGTTCAGATTGGAAATACCGTCACCGGCATCCCGGTTTACACCGTCGTTCTCGCCACCCATTACGGTAGAAGTCGATTCCGTACTGTTGTTCAGCATGGGTACACCGTCAATGACATACAACGGCTGGTTGTTGCCGGTAGCGAAAGCCGAACGGGCACCACGGATGGCCACTTTAGCCGATCCACCCAAACCGGCGGCACTTTTGGTGATCTGTACACCGGCTGTTTTTCCTGCCAGGGCATTGATCATGTTCGGATCTTTGGCCCGTGTAAGTTCATCGCCGCCGAGCTGCTGGGTAGAGTAAGTCAAAGAAGCTTCTTTTTTCTTGATACCCATTGCCGTAACTACTACGGTTTCGAGGGTGAGCGCTTCTTCTTCCAGCTTTATGTTGAAATTCCTCAACCCGTTTACACTGATTGTTTGTGGCTGATAGCCTACATAGGTGACCACCAGAATGGCGTCGGCAGGAACGTTCAGGCTGAAATTGCCATCTATATCGGTGATTGTACCGTTGGTGGTGCCTTTCTCCAAAATGTTGGCGCCGATTATCGGTTCGCCTTTTGTATCGGTTACTATTCCTTTGATAGCAAGCTTGTTTTGTTGTACGGATGCTGTATCTTCGTTATTTCTGGTAAGAACAATGTTGTGTCCTTCCATGACATAATGGATACCTGTGCCTTCGAACGCTTCATCCAGTATTTCTGATACGGCTTTATTTTCTGCATCGACAGTTACGGTGCGTTTGGTATCCACATTCTGTTTATTGTAAACAAACAGATAATCGGTCTGTGATTCTATTTTGGATAGTAACTCACTTACCGTCAAGCTTGAGCGGGGGATACTGATTTTGGCGCTTTGAGAGTACCCGTTTTCGCTGTAGACCTGGAATGTTACGAACAAAAGAAAGAAAATAGTAATCTTCATAGTAAGTAATATTTGCTTGAATGCTAAACTTTTTGGGCATAAATGCCCTTTCAAAGAAATTTTTCTCATATCTTTGTAATGTGTTAAGTTAATAAATTGATTAAGGTCGATTTTTGACTGTTTCGAATCGGAAAGTATGGGGGTACTTTCCGATTCTCTTTTTTAGAGGATAAATGGATTTTTTATAACTTCATGTGCATTCTGGTTTTTAAAGGGTTAGTACTAAATTAAAGGTTTTATTGAGCTCTTTTTTTCCTATTCTATGGCTATGCTATCTCTTTCTTCGTTGATGTGATAAGTGAATTTATGATCTTTTTGAATCACTCGGAGGATATGTTCGATGCCGTCTTGCTCTTTAAATTTGCCGGTACAATGGTAATCTAATAATTTCGGATTATTGACGGTAATCTTTACATTATAGTATTTTTCCAACTTAGAGAACATGCAGCTCAGAGGGGAGTCGTCGAAACAGTACAGGCCCTCTTTCCATCTCAGATAGTCGTAAGAAGGAAGGATTTTCTTTTGTGCTTTTCCGTTATATAAACCGAAAAATTCTCCTTTTTCCAGGCGGGTGATCGGTTTTTCCCCTTTTAAGGTATAGATGTCGACTATACCCGTTACGAGGGTCGTTTCAAATTCGTTGCTTCCGTTATAGGCACATACATTAAAACTGGTGCCTACCACACGTACTTTATTCGTTTCGGTATTGACGAAAAAAGGAATCTTTTCGTTCTTGCTAACTTCAAAATAGGCTTCTCCGTCCAGCAGGACGTTTCTTTCCTGGCGTCCGAAGTTACTGGCATAAGTCAGGGTCGATTGAGAGTTCAACCATACCTTGGTTCCGTCTGCCAGTGTGATTTGTGCGCGTTGCCCTGCGGGCACTGCAACTGTTTGCAGTTGGGCGGATTTATTATACCGGTAATCTTTGAACAGAAGGCCGCTGCCGAATAAGATTATCATTACTGCGGCAATACGGGCTGTCCATTGCAGTATTGGCAGGATGCGGGTTTTTCTTTTGAGACGCTCGGATTGTTTTTCTTCGGAGAAGAGGGCGATGTCATAAAGCATACGTTCTTTTTGAAACGCTTTTCTGTTTTCATCGGAGGCGTCTACCCAATCAAGGATTTGCTTTTCTTCTTCGATATTGGCATTCCCTTTAAAATACTTATATAATAGATCTTGGTTCATAAGGTTTTTTGTTTCTGTTATTATAGGGAGAGGTCTTTCTTCCCCCTTCTATAATAATAACAGGTTACCCTAAGGTTACCCTAACGGAAAAAGAATCTTTTTTTAAAAAAGAATAGAGATCAGGTAATCTTTTAGTTCGGTACGTAGTATTTTTAGGGCTTTGGTGATATGGAACTCTACACTTTTGATGGAGATGCCGAGTTTTTCAGCTATCATTTTGTTAGGGGTGTTTTGATAGCGGCTCAATATGAATATATCCCGGCTTTGTTCCGGCATTTTGGTGAGTGCTTTGCGGACTATATGTTGGATCTCTGTGTTGAAGATCGTATCCGGTTCGCAGGCTTCAAGGGTAGATATGCGTAAGTTCAGTTCTCTTTGCCGGTGGGTGTTGATGTCGTCTTCCGCACGCAGACGTACTTGTTCGTGTGCGAGATAGTTTAAAGCCCTGTTTTTGATAATGGTTAGTAATAGCGCTTGTAGATTGGAATCATTTTCCCATTTATCGCGGTTCTCCCAAAGAGCAATCATTGATTCCATCAGTATATCTTCGGCCTCTGTCTTATTTCTGATATAGGAATAAGCGAATGATAGAAACTTGGCCTGGTTCTCTTGAAAGAACCGGGTGAAAGTATCCATGGTATGAAGATGGTTGCTCTGAGACATTAACTGGTTTTAAAGGTTTTTTCTTTTTCTTATAACAAAGCAACGTATTCTTTTTGAGAAAAACAAATTAATTGGAAAGAAAATGGCTGAATCTGTTGTGATTCAGCCATCTGTCTATAAATATAAGAATTGTATTCTGCTTATTTCTTTTCCGGTTTCGGAAGTAATACTTTTCTTGATAGTTTGAATTTTCCTGTCTTAGGATCGATATCCATCAATTTTACGTCGATTTCGTCTCCCTCTTTGATACCGGCTTCTTCTACTGTTTCCAGACGTTTCCAGTCGATTTCAGAGATATGCAACAGACCATCTTTGCCCGGCAGGAATTCAACGAATGCACCGTAAGGCATGATCGAACGTACTTTACCTTTATATACTTCTCCGACCTCCGGTACGGCAACAATACCTTTGATCATACGCATTGCGTCGTCAATAGATTTTTTGTTAGTGCCTGCAATCTCGATACGGCCTACACCGTCTACCTCTTCGATGGTGATAGTAGCACCGGTATCCTCTTGCATTCCCTGAATAATCTTTCCGCCCGGGCCGATGATGGCTCCGATGAATTCTTTCGGAATAGTCATGGTCTCGATACGTGGAGCATGGTCTTTCAGTTCGGTACGTGGTTCTTCAATGGTTTCATGTATCTTGCCGAGGATGTGCATACGGCCTTCTTTTGCTTGTTCCAATGCGCGTTCGAGAATGTCGAATGACAAACCGTCTACTTTGATATCCATTTGGGTAGCAGTGATACCGTCTTTGGTTCCGGTAACTTTGAAGTCCATATCTCCCAAGTGGTCCTCGTCACCTAAGATATCCGAAAGTACTGCGTATTTGTCTTCACCGGCATTCTTGATCAATCCCATGGCAATACCGGATACCGGTTTTTTGATCTTCACACCGGCATCCATCAATGCCAGTGTTCCGGCGCATACGGTAGCCATAGAAGAAGAACCGTTTGATTCGAGAATATCGGAAACTACACGAACTACGTACGGATAGTTTTCAGGGATCATTCCTTTCAGGGCACGCCATGCCAAATGTCCGTGGCCTATTTCACGACGTCCTACACCACGCTGTGCTTTTGCTTCACCTGTTGAGAACGGAGGGAAATTATAGTGCAATAGGAAACGTTCTTTTCCGTGAACCAATACATCGTCTATGATTTTTTCATCCAGTTTGGTGCCTAATGTCACAGAAGTCAGTGATTGAGTTTCACCACGGGTGAAGATAGCAGAACCGTGAGGTCCCGGCAGATAATCGACTTCACACCAGATAGGACGAATTTCGTTTGTCTTACGTCCGTCAAGGCGTTTGCCTTCGTCGAGAATGCAACGACGCATCGCCTCTTTTTCTACATCATGATAATAACGATCGATCAAAACTCCTTTTTCTGCCAGTTCTTCTTCTGTGAATTGTGATTTGAATTCGTCGCGGATCGCATCGAAAGCATCTTGACGTTCGTGCTTGTTTCTGTTTCCGGAAGCAGCGATGGCATATGATTTCTCATAGCAAGCTTCGCGAACGGCTTTACGAAGATCTTCGTCATTGACTTCGTGATTGTATTCGCGTTTCACCGTTTTACCAACCTCTTGAGCCAATTCCATCTGAGCTTTACAGTGGCCTTTGATTGCTTCGTGAGCAACTTTCATTGCTTCCAGTAATTCTGCTTCTGATACTTCGTGCATTTCACCTTCTACCATCATGATATTTTCATAGGTAGCGGCAACCATGATATCCATATCGGCCTTTTCGAGTTGATCGAAAGTAGGATTGATCACATAATTACCGTCAATACGTGCTACACGTACTTCTGAGATAGGTCCGTTGAATGGAATATCTGAAACAGCGAGTGCGGCCGAAGCGGCAAGCCCTGCCAATGCATCAGGCATGTCGACACCATCGGCAGAGAACAGGATAATATTTACGTAAACTTCTGCGTGATAATTATCGGGGAATAAAGGGCGGAGAGCACGGTCTACCAAACGGCAGGTAAGGATTTCGTAATCAGAAGCTCTTCCTTCTCTTTTGGTAAAGCCACCGGGAAAACGGCCGAATGCTGAAAATTTCTCTTTGTACTCTACCTGAAGCGGCATAAAATCTGTTCCGGGAACTGCATCTTTAGCGGCACAAACAGTAGCAAGCAACATGGTGTTTCCCATGCGAAGCATTACAGAACCGTCTGCCTGTTTTGCCAACTTTCCCGTCTCGAGCGTGATGGTTCTGCCATCTCCTAACTCGATTGTCTTAACAATTGGGTTAATCATAAAAATTGTTTTATCTATATTTTCTTTCAAAATTCCTGCAAAGATATACATTTATCATTCTAATATAGTGGAAATGAGATAAAAAGTTATTGCTTATTTGAATTTTTTATCCAAAAAAGGTGAAGAACGAGGCAAAATGCTTTGACAAGTCTTGAAAAGAAGTATATTTGCAGTTCAAAAAATAACACGCATGGATATGAAAAAAATAACTTTTGTAGCACTTGCTGCCTTAGCTTTGAGCTCTTGTAATTCCGGTTCTCAATTTAAGGTAAACGGAGAAGTCTCGGATGCTAATGGGAAAATGCTTTATTTGGAATCATCGGCCTTGGAGGGAATTATCCCTTTGGATTCGGTAAGAATAAAAGGCAATGGTTCGTTTAATTTTACACAACCCCGTCCCGAGTCTCCGGAGTTTTATCGGTTGCGTGTGGAAGATAAGGTTATTAATTTTTCTGTTGATTCTACTGAAACTGTCACAATCAAAGCGCCTTATGTTGATTTTGCAACGGCCTATACGGTAGAAGGGTCTGAAAGCAGTCGGAAAATTAAAGAACTTAGTTTGAAGCAGGCACGCTTGCAGAGTGATGTAAATGCTTTGTTGATGGCCGTCCGTACCGACAAAATGGGGCACGATGTTTTTGAAGACAGTCTGGCGATACTGATTAAAAATTATAAGGACGATGTGAAGGTTAACTATATTTTTGCAGCACCTAATACGGCGGCAGCTTATTTTGCTTTGTTTCAGAAATTGAATGATTATCTGATTTTCGATCCTTTAAACAGTAAGGACGATGTGAAGTGTTTTGCTGCTGTAGCTACCAGCCTGAACAATTCTTATCCTCATGCAGTCCGCTCTAAGAATCTGTATAATATCGTTATAAAAGGGATGAAGAATACCCGGGCTCCCCGGCAAAAAACAATCGATATACCGGAAGATAAAATAGCTGAGACAGGAATCATTGATATCAGCCTTCGTGATATAAAAGGGAATGTCCGTAAGCTGACGGAACTGAAAGGTAAGGTCGTGTTGTTGGATTTCTCTGTCTATCAAACGCCTGCGGGGGCGCCTCATAATCTGATGTTGCGTGAGCTTTATAATAAGTATGCAGGGCAGGGATTGGAAATCTATCAGGTGTCTTTGGATGCTGATGAGCATTTTTGGAAAACATCGGCAGATAATTTGCCATGGATTTGTGTGCGAGACGGTAATGGCGTGTATTCTACCAACGCGGCGGTATATAATGTTCGCGAGGTTCCTGCTTACTTCCTTATCAACCGGAATAATGAGCTAAGTGCACGTGGTGAAGATGTGAAAGATTTGGAGAACGCGATCAAATCACTGCTTTAAGTTGTTATAAATAAGAAGATTTCCTTTAAAGTATGTTACATAGCATTGTTTTTTGCTTGACGCATATCATTTAAAAGCTTATCTTTGCAGAGGAATAATGAGAAGAGGGTTCCAGCATGATTCATGTTGGAATTCTTTTTTGTTTTATATGACCGTTTAAAATAAAGGAGGAAAAAATCATGGCTTATATGTCAGAAGATGGTTACAAAAAATTGATGGCAGAACTGAAAGAGCTGGAAACAGTAGAGCGCCCGAAGATTTCTGCTGCTATAGCCGAAGCGCGCGATAAGGGTGACTTGTCGGAAAATGCGGAATACGATGCGGCTAAAGAGGCTCAGGGCATGCTTGAGATGAGAATCAATAAGCTGAAAACAGTGATTGCTGATGCGAAGATTATTGATGAATCAAAGTTAAAGACAGATTCAGTACAGATTCTTAATAGAGTGGAGCTGAAGAATATGAAGAATGGTATGAAGATGACTTATACCATCGTTTCCGAAAGTGAGGCAAATCTGAAAGAAGGAAAGATTTCCGTAAATACACCGATTGCACAGGGTTTACTTGGTAAGAAAGTAGGTGATATAGCTGAAATCCAGGTGCCACAAGGTAAGATTAATCTGGAAGTAGTAAATATTTCGATTTAACACAAAGGCAAGTCTCTGCAAAAGGGCTTGCCTTATTTTATATATCATATTTAGATTATGGCAACAATATTCAGTAGAATTATCGCAGGTGAGATTCCCTGCTATAAGGTGGCGGAAGACGAACGCTTTTTTGCTTTCCTTGATATCAATCCGCTGGTGAAAGGACATACCCTGGTGATTCCTAAGCAAGAGATTGATTATATTTTCGATTTGAGTGATGATGATCTGGCTGCTATGCATGTCTTTGCCAAATCTGTAGCTCGAGCTATTGAAAAAGCTGTTCCTTGCAAACGCGTGGGGGTAGCGGTTATGGGAATGGAAGTTCCTCATGCTCACATTCATCTTATTCCTATCAATAAGGAGTCGGATATGATTATTTCTAATCCAAAACTAAAATTATCTGGTGATGAGTTTAAGGAGATAGCCGAACGAATTCATCAAGCTTGGAATAATAAATGATATTTTCTTCTTTTTAATGAATAGAAAGGCGTACTGTCCGGTTGGATCGTACGCCTTATTGCTTTTCTATGATTTGATCTTTTTTATAATTTTATCCATGTGCCTTTCCGCCATAAGAATTCCAATGGCCCTTGTTTATGCAGTGTCAGCCAATAACGGCTGAATATCAGTTGGATTGTGAATATAAGGAGTCCGATGAACAAAGTTGCCGTTGCTCCGGTGGACGAGTAAAGTCCTAAACCGAAGCCGTAATAGATGCAGACGCCCATAATTGATTGGGATATATAATTTGTCAGACTCATTCGTCCGTATGGGATAATAATTTGTTGCCACTTATATCCGTTCTCTCTTTTGAACCATAGCAGCGTAAAGGCCGATACCAGAATGGTCATAAAGGAAAAATTGGCTAATGATGAGAGGACGACGTTGTAAGGTGTCAGTATGGAAGGATTACTGATATGTTCCGGTATGAATGTGCGCAGGATATACAGTGGAATGAAAGCAATGACGGATAGTCTTAATATGCGTTTCCATATTCTGATGGAGGCATTGCTCTTGACGAAATACTTCATACGTCCCAGTAACATACCGAACATGAACAATGCGGCAGTTTGGAATAGGCGTCCGTTTTCTACCTGCCAGATGTTGCTGTATAATTGCCCGTTCCATATATTATTGTTCAGCACTTCTAAGAATGTACCGTGACTTGTAACTTCCGTAGCAAGCAGGGCGTAAGGCATGAATTTATTTCCATTGATCACATAATCGGGATTACACATCGCGTAGAACATTCGTCCCCATTCAAAAGGTTGTAATAGCAGGATTAATGCGATCCAGAATACGGTTTTGTTTTTCAATTTGCAAACGGGAATCAGGGTAAAACCTACAATTGAATATAAAACCAGAATGTCGCCATTGTAGAATAATGCATGAAGCTGGGCAAATAAGAATAATAGAACCATTCGCCAGGCGAAACGTCCCCGGAAATCTATTCCCCTTTTTTCTGCATTGTGATATTGAATGTAAAAACTGAATCCGAATAACAGTGAGAAAGTGGCATAAGCTTTCCCGGCGAATAAGAAAAACAGTGTATCCCACACTCCCTTGTCTATAATTTGTAACCATTCGGGCTGAGAATTGGGGATAAAGTAAATGTTGTAATGTTCCAAATTGTGTAATAATACAATTGCCAGTAAGGCAAAACCACGGAGTGCATCCACTACACCGAGTCGGGAAGATGTCTGAAGAGGTTTGTTCATTTTCTAATAGGTTGTTCTTTTATTGGGGGATAAACAAAATGGTCATAGATTTAGTGGCAAATATAAAGAAATAGTTGTTATAAAACCGATATCTTTAGAAAAATGTGGATGAATAATTGTAATGATATAAAAAAGACCGGAAAATACATTTTCCCGGTCTTATATTGATTTTATTTTCTGTCTTTTAGATATAGTCGTCTCCCAATTTAATTTGGGCGTCATTTACGTATTTGCGTATAGCGTGTTCTTCGTCTTTCTTACAAATGAGCAATACGTTGTCTGATTCTGCAACCAGAAATCCTTCAAGGCCTTCGATAACAGCTAACTTTCCTTGAGGGAGTACGACTATGTTGTCTTTGCTGTTGTATATCAGTGAATCGCATTTCAAAGTGACATTGCCGTTCTCGTCTTTGGGTGAAAGGTCATAAAGAGAACCCCAGGTTCCCAAATCCGACCATCCGAAGTCTCCGAGAGAAACGTATACGTTTTCTGCCTTTTCCATTATACCGAAATCGATAGATACATTGGGGCAGGCGGGGAAATTTTCTTTAATAAACGCTTTTTCTTCTGGTGTTCCGTAAAGGTCTTTTCCGGCTATCAACTTGGAAGCAAGTTCCGGAAGTAATGTTTCACCGGCTTTAATAATGGTGTTAACGTTCCACATGAATAATCCGGAATTCCAATAAAACTCACCACTTTCTACAAAGACTTTTGCAAGTTCAAGTTCCGGCTTTTCCGTGAAAGTTTTCACTTTGTAGAAATTATCGCCATCCTGTTCGGCTATCTGGATATATCCATAGCCTGTTTCCGGGCGATTGGGTTTAATGCCTAATGTGAGTAGTTTGTCTGAATGTGAAACAAAATCAAGTCCCTTTTCAATTGCTTCCAAAAACTCCCCCTCTTTTAATATTAAATGATCCGAAGGCGCTACTACGATATTGGCATTTGGATTTAGTGCACGGATATGGTATGCTGCCCAGGCGATGCAAGGAGCAGTATTTCTTCTTGCCGGTTCCAACAGGATTTGGTCCGGATTCAGTTCCGGAAGTTGCTCTTGTACAAGATCCGAATACATTGCGTTGGTTACAATGAATATATTTTCAGTAGGGATCACTTTACTAAAGCGGTCGAAGGTTTGTTGCAACAAAGAACGCCCCGTGCCAAAGAAATCCAAGAATTGTTTTGGAAGTGTTTTGCGGCTGAATGGCCAAAAGCGGCTGCCAATGCCGCCTCCCATGATTACACAATAATTATCTTTACTTGTCATGTCGTAGACTGTTTTAAAAGTTTCTGCTAATGTACAATATATTCCTTTAACAGGGAAGCATTTGGAGAATGTTTTATATCTTTTCTCTCTTTTTTTTATTAAAACGCTTGCAGATTTAGAAAAAAGCTGTATCTTTGCACCGCATTTGAAACTAATTGCCCAGATGGCGGAATCGGTAGACGCGCTGGTCTCAAACACCAGTGGATTCACTTCCATCCCGGTTCGACCCCGGGTCTGGGTACAAGAAAGAAAGCTAAGTATTTGATAATTCAATGCTTAGCTTTTTCTTTTGCTTGAATTTTCCCCACATTTTCCCCACACGTGCAAAAAATGTAGCAGTAAGCCGTTCCTTTCCATTAGTAAAAGAATAAAATCATATAAATTTTGATTTGTTAAATTATAGAAGTGTTGTTGGTTTTTATAATATTGTTCGTATATTTGCGAACAATATTCGAGATATGGAAGAAAAGAAAGATTATACTGTTACGCAGGAACAGTTGGCAAGATTTGCCAAAGCATTGGGACATCCTGCCCGAATTGCTATTATGCACTTTTTGGCAAAGCAGAAAACGTGTTATTTTGGGGATATTCACGAAGAACTTCCCATTGCCAAAGCAACCGTATCACAGCACTTGAAAGAGTTGAAAGATGCAGGACTTATACAAGGAGAGGTTGAAACGCCTAAAGTGAAATACTGTATCAACCGAGAGAATTGGCAATTGGCTCGTGAACTCTTTAAGGAGTTTTTCGGGCAATGTATCTGTAAATCGGGGGAGTGTTGCTGATAATCCCCTTTTTTTAATATCAATGTTCGTTGTTTTGCGAATTACGTTTAATATAATAAATTTATAAATTATGGAAATTAAAGTATTAGGAACAGGCTGTGCAGGTTGTAAGGCTCTGCATGCAACGGTTGAACAAGTAGTAAAAGAATTAGCTTTGGAAGCGGTAATAACCAAAGAAGAAGATTTGATGAAGATTATGGAATACAATGTAATGACACTTCCTGCCCTCGTTGTTGACGGTAAGGTTGTGGCAAAGGGCAAACTTTCTGCCAAAGAAGTAAAAGATGTATTAACCAAGTAAATCAGATTATGATGAAACGCTTTTTATTCCTTACCATTGCTTGTTTGTTTTCTATTTGTGGAATGGCTCAGATTGCCGCGGATACCTATGTGGAAGTTCTTTATTTTCATGGGAAACAACGTTGTGTAACTTGCAAAGCCATTGAGAAATATACGAAAGAAGTGGTCAATGCAGATTTGGCAGAGTTGGTTAAAAATGGTAAACTACGTTTCAAAGAAGTAGATATTTCAACTCCCGAAGGCGAGAAGTTGGCAGAGAAATATCGTGTAAGTTGGTCTTCTCTTTATGTTAATAAATGGAAGAACGGTAAAGAAGAACGTAACGACATGACACGCTTTGGTTTTCAGAATGCCCGAAACAATACATCGGCTTTCAAGAAAGAATTAAAACAGAAAATCAATCAGTTGCTAAAATAAATACAGTTTTATGGAATACTTGCAAACATGGTTGGATAATAGTGAGATACCTATTATTACCGCTTTTCTGCTCGGTCTGTTGACTGCTGTAAGTCCTTGCCCATTGGCTACCAACATTACCGCTATTGGATTTATCAGTAAGGATATAAATAACCGTAACCGGATATTTACAAATGGTGTTCTATATACTTTAGGGCGTGTATTGGCTTATTCTGCATTAGGCGCAATACTTATCGCAATACTCCGAAAGGGTGCAGATATGTTTGCCATACAAAAAGGTATCAGCGAATGGGGGGAACTGCTGCTTGCTCCTGCTTTGATGTTGATAGGGCTGTTTATGCTATTCGGAGATAAATTGCAATTACCTAAGTTCGGATTTTCCGCTACTGAAAAGACAGAAAAACTAAAAGGCTCATGGGGTAGTTTGTTGTTGGGGATATTGTTTGCCATGGCGTTTTGTCCGACCAGTGGTCTATTTTATTTTGGCATGCTTATTCCCATGTCAGCTATGGAAAGTGAGGGGTATTTGCTACCTGTCATTTTTGCATTGGCAACAGGGCTTCCAGTTATGCTTGTCGCTTGGATTTTGGCATACAGTGTAGCAGGGATAGGAAAGTTTTATAACCGTGTGCAGACTTTTCAGAAGTGGTTTAATAACATGGTAGCTATACTGTTTATTTTGGTTGGCATTTATTATGGATTGATAAATTTGGGTATAATATGAAAATTTTAATTTTATGTACAGGAAATAGCTGTCGCAGCCAAATGGCGCATGGTTTCCTGCAATCGTTTGATAAGAATATACAAGTGTATTCCGCTGGTACGCATCCGGCTGAGAAAGTTAATCCTTTGGCTGTTAAGACAATGGCAGAAGTTGGCATTGATATAAGTAAGCATATTCCTACCAATGTAACTGCTTATTTAAGTGATACATGGGATTATGTGATAACAGTATGCGGTAGTGCTAACGAAACGTGTCCGGCTTTTGAGGGCAATGTAGGGAAACGGTTGCATATTGGTTTTGATGACCCCTCGGAAGTAATAGGGACAACGGACTTCATCAGAAACGAATTTGAAAGAGTGCGTAATGAAATCAAGAATGAATTTGCCAAGTTCTACATTACAGAGATAAAAAAACAAGAACTGCCTAAATGTGCTTGTAACCGCTAATTTTTTAGGTAATATGTTCGTATTATTACAAACAATAATAGGATTATGATACAAAGGTTTGCAGATTGGCTGGTGTATGACATCTTCGGTTTGGATGCTTCAACAGCTTTAGGAGAAGCTATAAACTTCTTCTTTTACGATACGATAAAGATTTTGATATTATTATTTTTTATCAGCGTGATAATGGGAATTATAAATGCTTATTTCCCGATAGAACGTTTGCGCAATTATTTGACCTCTCGTAAACTATATGGATTGCAATATTTCTTTGCAGCCTTATTTGGTGCTATTACCCCGTTCTGTTCCTGTTCTTCCATACCGCTGTTTATCGGATTTGTGAAAGGGGGTATTCCTTTGGGGGTAACATTCGCCTATTTGATAACCTCGCCTTTGGTGAATGAGGTTGCTGTTGCCATGTTTATCGGCACTTTTGGGTTGCGTATTACTTCTATTTATGTGATTAGCGGTATTCTGTTAGGTATGGTAGGTGGATTTATTTTGGGCAAGATGAAATTGGAGCCTTATTTGAGTGATTGGGTAAAACAAATTCAGCAAAACTCAACTTCCGACTCCGGAACATGGGAAAAAGAGCATACTCCGTTCTTTAGACGATTGCCGATTATCATGCAAGAAGCATGGGGCATTGTCAAAGGTGTACTTCTGTATATCCTTATCGGCATCGGTATCGGTGCATTTATGCACGGCTATGTACCGGAAGGATTTTTTGAACAGTATATGTCTAAGGATAATTGGTTTGCAGTTCCTTTATCAGTAGTGTTGGCAGTTCCAATGTATGCCAATGCTGCCGGAATAGTACCGGTAATTGAAGTTTTTGTAGCTAAGGGTATCCCCATAGGAACTGCGCTTGCTTTTATGATGGCAGTTGTTGGGCTGTCATTGCCCGAAGCTACGCTGTTGAAAAAAGTAATGACTTGGCGGTTGATAGGGATATTCTTTGGATTGATAACCTTATTTATCATTATGTTAGGTTATCTGTATAACATGGTATTGTAGTGTAAAAGTGTTGGAGTGTCCCATCTGGTAGAACCGGAACATTTGCTTGATTTTACTCATATCGATTAGTGTACCAGCCATATCTTTGCATTTTACTGTTTTAGGAACGCAAAGGTATCTTGACAAGTGCAAAACGTGAACGGATATGCTCCGGAAAAAGGTAAAATCTATCGTTCTTTTAGTCATATTCATCCAATTTTGAACTCAAATCGGATGAACGGAAACACCGGGAAACGACTTTGTAAAGCTTTATGAGCTATATTTTTCCGTTAGTGATTGGGTGGGGTTGCTCCGGAATATGCAATCTGCCATTGAAACAGTCAATGATGAACTCAAGAATGTATGTCACATAGAACATACCGGGCACAGAAGTATCGATAACTTCGTATCCAATTAGCCACACTTATTGCCTGTCAACTCATGCCTAAGAAGCCAACTATGAATATTGAGATCATTAAAAAAAAGACTTATTGTATAAAAAATAGACCGAATTCAAGTTATTATATAAGAAAAAAGGCACCGCTATACTTAAACAGCGATGCCCCTTTCTTTTTCCCATGTCCGTAAACTTAGGACGTAGGTTTGTTATTCTTTATCCCACCAGATGCGGCCTTCTGTCTTTTCCGTTCCGGAACCGTATTTGGCATCTTTCTTCAAAGCCTCAACGGCAGAAAGATAATTATCCATATTCAAAGAATTGGGAGTTCCCAACGAGTTACGACGCGGAATAATAAGATCTGCTTTGGCATCCTGAATCGTTTCCAGGAACGCTACACCTTCTTCAGGCATCGGTTTGTCTTTGAATTTAGGTAATCCGGTCCGTTTCCAAGTGGCCCACATCTCTTCCGGTTGCATATATAAATTAATCCACTGTTGCGAAATGATCTTTTCCAAAGTGGCAGTCTGGAATTCCGGCCGTTTCAGATATTCGGCAATCTTTTCTTCAGTGATCGGATTAAAGTTAGGAGCTGTTTCGGCTGTTTGAGCAACAACATACATTTTGGCGGCCCAATTTTTATACTGCTCAACAGAAGCCCGTATACCTTCTCGAAACCATGTCGTTGCATCTTTTCCGGCTACTCCCAAGCCTTTTTTAACAGCAATTTCAGCCAGCATAAAACATGTTTCCGGATAAGTCAGGATAGGCGTGAAACAGCCGATTTTGTCTTGGTCTATTTCATAATCCACACTTTCAATGGCACGTGCAGGCATATTGCTGTTACCATTACGGCCACCGTTTTTCACAAAATAGCGACTTTCAGCCTGAGAGTGCATGCGAATTTCCAGATTGGCTTCTGTTCCGTCTTCTTTATGATAGGGCAATGTCAGATATGCGTTCTTATGGAACGTGGTATTGGCGCTGTCCGGATTGGCCGACATGCCGACATAGCGATTAGTGAACGCAGAATATTGAGTGAGATAATCAGGATATTCTTTCTTAAAAGTCTCAAACCATTTATCGTTCTCAGCATTGTTGTTGCCATCGCCGAAACCATTACGACGGACCAAAACAGGCAGACGCGGGTCATTGTACGCATTCAAATAGTTCACAAATGCGGCCGATGCCACATAACGACTGGTAATATCCTGAATATCGTCCGTATTGTTGTTATAGTCATTCGGATGATAATAGATACAAGATTCTCCCTGATTGGAAATGATATTGTCGCTGGATGACAAGACTTCGGAAATGACACTTTCGTAGAAAACAACATCGGCCTTTTCGAGCCGTTGAGCCATCTTTACACGCAACGTATTACCGAATTTTATCCATTTCCGAACATCACCGAAATAGAAGAAATCGCTGTTACCAATGGCATATTGATTCTCATTCGAAGCTTTCAACAGTTCAATGGCCGCCTTTACCTCTGCATCTATCTTTTTATACATCGGAGTACTGCCGTCGATACTTTGCTGATAGAGGTCGTAACGAGGCGTACGGATGCCTTCGCCTTGTTCGCGGAAAGCTTCCGTAATAGGAGCAGCTCCGTAAGTGTCAAGTATCAACCATTGTTCGTAGTTCAGCAAAATCTGCGAAATGGCCTTTAAGTCGTTGAAGCGTTCCGCCTCCTGATTCTGAGGAATGGATGAAGTTATAATGTTGGTCAGTCTCAAACCGAATCCACCAAAACCGTCATTATTGGCACTGTAATAAAAGCCATAGGACGGGCTGTACGGTTCGGGATGCTCATTGGGTTTCGACACCGAAACATACGAACCGCTGGAAGCGCCTCCCGCCGCAACCAGATATTGCATATAAATCATGGTTCCGTGATATTTACCGGTAAGGTGATTGCGACTGCAATTATTGAAGTTTTGGGTAGCACCGGTAAACTCGCTACGCGGATCTGTTGCGCTCAATTGTTCCGGATCGGTGTTCAAGTCCTGATATTCGCCCAAACAGCTTATAAGCATGAACACGGAACAAACTCCTGCAAATAAATATTTAAATGTTTTCATATCTTTCAATATAGATGTTTTAGAATCTTACGGTTAAATTAACGGCATAGGTACGATAGAATGGAACACCACCAATATCCATAGGTTGCAACGGGTTATTGTTTGATATGGAGGCCGGGTTCAAACCATCAGTCAATTTGTTGATGATATAACAAATGTTGCGGGCTGTGAAACCGAGACGCAGGTAATTGGCTCCAAACTTCTTACATATCTTCTCAGGCAAACGATAGCCTAAAGTGATTTCACGCAGGCAGAACCAGGTGTTATCCTGAATGGAACCCGGCATGGCAGCCATACCCCAACCGTAATTCCAAGCGTACCAGGCTCCTGTCATGACCGGACGAATGTTCTTCTTTTCAATGGCTTCTTTATAGGTCATACCACCCACATCGACCAATTCACCGGCCGTTCCGTCCGGATTCTGCACCGGAGCTTTGGCTCCTTCGGCAAATACGGCATCCAGCATAAGGCCGTCATACGCCGTTTCGCCTTTATAATTTATACGCTTTATACCGCCATATTCTTGGGCACGTCCTTCCAAAGAGGATTTCAAAGAGCCTGTCGGGGAAGCATATTTCCACATATTGGAGAAGTAATTTCCGCCAAAGCGTCCGTCGCCCTGAATATATAAGTCGAAATTCTTATAAGACAAAGACGTATTCAAGCTCAATGTAAAATCAGGTTCCACTTTACCCAAAATGTGACGGTCGCGATCACCTTTCTCATTACGTTGGTAGTAAGTCACCGGCGAATACATGGATACGGAATGCGGAGAAGCGTATTCCCTTTCATACTGGATAACCATCTTGCCATTGCGCGGGTCACCTTTCTCACCTTGCCATGTAACAATCGGAGACATGTAAGAACTATTCTTGTAGGAAGTCAATACACCGAATTCTCCTCCTTCGTAGGCCCAAATTTCGGGTGCAGCATCATAACCACCCATCAACTGCCACTCTTTCACTTCGTTGTCCAACTCTATTACCTTACCACGGTTCACCGTCAAGTTACCGCCAAGGCTCCAACGCCAATCTTTCGTACGAATGGGAGTGCCTTCAACCTGCAACTCTATACCCTGATTCTGGATATTACCGGCATTGATCAACTTGGAGTTTGCTCCCGATTCCGTTACGGAACCTACCTTCATGATCTGGTTGAATGTATTCGTTTTATAATAAGCGAAGTCAATGTTCAACCGTTCGTTAAAAAAGCGGACATCGAAGCCAAGTTCAATAGACTGCTGAATTTCCGGTTTAAGATCTTCGTTGTATGTAGTTCCCAGATTCGGGGTTGCAGCCAATACCGAACCGCTACGGTCGGGCAGATAAATGTTTTTTTGTTTAAAGATGCCATAGCCATCACTGGTGGCATAGGCTTTCGTTCCCATACCTACACGCGCAAGAGAAGCACGTATCTTACCGAAAGAGAACCACTCGGGCATCTTCTTCCTGAACGTGTCTGTGAATACCCACGAGCCGTTGATTGAAGGATAGAAAACGGAAAAGTTGTTTCTTCCGCTTGTCATGTAAACAGGATAAGTCAAAGTGGACAACCAGTCATTGCGTGCCGTCAATTCCAAGAATACCTGGTCGCGCCAGCTTAAGTTGACGATTCCGTATATACCGAATGTCTGCTGATTACGTGGAGTATAATCGAATTCCGGTTCAATCTTGTTTTTGGAATTGGAGAACGCGAAAACACCCGGAACCACCAGCCCGCCATTGGTCTCTTTTTTCCACGAATGTTTTTCCGTATTACCGTAAAGTTCGGCCGCTGCAATGGCGCTAAACGTAAAATCTTCATTGCCCACTTTGAATGGCTGTTCTGTAAACTGAAGCATTCCCATAAAGTTATAATTGCCCTCCGTGCTTCCGCCACGTCCGTAGCCTCCCGAACCGGAAGGACCGTAATTCGCGCCTGTACCGCACCAACGCTTTTCAGAACTGATGGCATAATAATTATAGTTGGCCTTGATGCTGCTCGTCAGCCACGGTGTTATTTTGGCGCGAAGAATAATGTCGCTCAATAAGGAGTTTTCGTTGCGTTGCTGCAATTGGGTATCCCGGGTATGGAAATAACTGCTCAACGCCCCGAACGTAGCATTAACAACAGCTTTGGTCTCAGGATCCCGATATTGTTGGTAGTGGGCGCCTACATCATAATTGCGAGGCAAGTTGTACGAGGTCATCATACCCACGTTGTTCCCCCAATCCCAACCACCTTGGCTGGCACCGTTCTTGGCGGAAGAAAAAGCATATTTCACACCTAATTCTATGGAGAATACTTTGTTCAATTCAGTATTACCTCTGAAAGCGATGTTGTGACGGGAGAAGTCATTGTTTTTGAATACACCCTTATTGCCGGTATATCCGTAAGAGAGACGGAAAGACGATTTCTCGTTACCTCCATTGACAGCCACATTGGTGGTACTGTTCACACCGGTTTGGTAAAACTCTTTCCAGTTATCTTCATGGGGGACAAAAGGAGTGGATTCTCCATTCGGTAAATATTGGTTAATCATCCGGCCGTCCATTCTGGGGCCCCAACTGTTTGACGTTTTCAACAGAGTACCGTCAGGCCCCAAGTCGCCTTGATAACCGTTGTAAACAACACCGGCTCCGAACACATTCTGCATGTCCACCGGAGATTTATAAACATCCGTCGTTTCAACCGTTTGGTTCACCTCTATTCCCAAACCTTTCTTTCCGAATTTACCGCCTTTTGATACAATCATGATGGCACCGTTGGCACCACGTGAACCAAATAGCGCAGTTGCAGCCGCTCCTTTTAATACAGTGACGCTTTCATAATCGGCAGGATTCAAGTTCTTAAGCTGAGAACCCCAGTCCGTACCGGCCAGATTACCCGTCATAGCTTCTTGAATAATCATGCCATCGACAACAAATATCGGCGAATTATTCTTATCAACAGATTTAGCTCCACGAATAGTAATGGAGGAAGAAGAAGTGATACCGGATGCACCTCCCGCATTGATTTGTACGCCGGCCACTTTACCTTGCAACGCATTTACCGGGTTCAATGCATTGGCTCGTTCAATCTCAGCCGTGGATACACGGGATGTCGCATATCCCACTGATTTAGCCTGTTTGGGCAATCCCAAAGCAGTCACCACCACTTCACCCAGTTGTTGCGAATCTTCTTTCAGTTGCAAACTCAAGCGTTGTTCGCCATTGTATTTCACGCTAAGAGTGGCATAACCGATGTATGACACTTCGATGACATCGCCCACCTTAACACCCGAAAGCGTAAATTCCCCGTTCACATTGGTGATAACTCCGTTCTGCGTACCTTTTACAATAACCGTTGCACCGGCGACCGGACCGAGCTCATCACTCACAAGCCCTTTCACCGTACGTGTTTGCTGAACAACCAACGCCTCACTTGTGTTGGCATAACTAATTGAAGGACAGATGGTTACCCCCCCCAGCCAACCACGTTAAGTAAAACAGGGAAATGGAGAGCACTTTAGATAATCTCTTTTTAATCATAGTAAAATTAGATTAGTTTAACATAAAATCACGGATGTAAATATACGACAATATTCGGAGTTTACAAATATCCGATACACCCCATATTGTATCTGTAACAAACATCCGCAATCGTAAGGGAGTCTTTTTCTTCCTATATACCCGAAAACGAATAACAAGTTGCAGAGAGACAGGCTCTTTTAGATAGTGTTTCTATGCAGGAGGAAATAAGAACAAATCCCGATACTTGCCCGGAGCCACTTTCATGATTTCACAAAACACGCGGGTAAAATGGAAACGGTTGGAGAAGCCCGTCTTGGCGGCTATCTCCTCGATACTCATTCCGGTATGGGCGATGAGCATACAAGCATAATCTATCCTTTTCTTCTTGACAAACTTCTGTAAAGTGACTCCCGTCTCATTCTTGAACAGACGAGAAAAGGAGTTAGTGGCCATGCAAGCCCTACTCGCCAGTAGTTCGTTGGACAGATTCTCTTCGCAATGGTCTTCAATATAACTGATGGCTTGCGCAATGCGGACATCGCCGGTGTTTGGTTTCCATTGGCTTCCCTCAACGCCCAAAAGTATCTCACAGATAAGTGCCTGAACGTTCAAAAAAGCCCCTATACTGAACGTGGATATTTGCCCACTACTCAGGAGATAGTGTTGCATATGGTTGATTTTCGCCTTCAGATTTTCCGTCAGGTCAATAGGAAAGACACCCGTCAGCGCATTATCATATGGAAATCCTAACGAGAAATGAACGAACAAATGTCCGATGGCCCCATCTGCCAGCAACTGTTCCCGCTCACTTTCCGTCAAGGCGCCAAGGTTTCCTCCACATAGGCAATTCCCTTGACGGGGGATGCTATTTCCTTCTATGCGCGAACTGTAATCCGCATTTGGAGCGATGAGATAGACTTTATTCGTTTCCATGCGATAGGTCTTGCCCCGGTATTCGATGACACCGCCAACCCCGGTATTGTGGTAAATCCGCCAGAAAGGAAACGAAAGCGTACTGTATTCCCAATTCTTCAACCACCAATACCTGCAACAATGTACCTTAATGGAAAGACAGGGAAAATACTGCACCGTAGTAGACGGATCTCCAGTAAATAATGTCTGCATAGGCCATAGTTATTAAAGTAACCATCTGCAAACATAGTAAAAATCAAACAGACTCTTACAAAAAGAAGAGATAATATGAATGATTGGTTTTTCGCCAATCAACGGATAAACTCTGCCGATTTTCCTGCATATACAAATAATATTTTGATACGTAAGCTATTAGCAATGAGGCGAAATTCGCTCTGGAATGAGATTCGGGAATTTAGCTTTGGCTAAGCCGACATATTTTTTCAGAAGATATGTTATCCCCATAGGAGTGAATTTCTCATGTCTGGAATTGAAAAAAGAGGATGGGACTGCTTATCTTTGATGGCAAGTCCATTTTCTTCCACATAGCACTTTATAAGATTTATGATACTGTTCTCCAATGGAACTTGCCGTATTTTATCACCCTTGCCATGTAGAATTATACAATACGGCTTGTCCATTCTGATGGAGTCGGGTGTAAGGTCTATAAGTTCCTGTACACGAGCACCGGAATTGTAAAGCAGTGACAGCATGGTCAAGTCTCTTCTTCCCCGAATGGTTGATACATCTATTTCAGAGAGTATCGCTTTGATTCCTTCTATAGTAAGATAGTTTGGCGGTTTAGAATCACATCTTTTCTTTTTAATTGAGCAAATGGATTTCCATTGGTCAATATGAGTAGGATCGACATAAATCATGTATGTAAAGAATGAACGGAGTACAAATAATCTGATGTTCCTTGTGGATATACTATTATGACGTTCATTTTCCAGCCAAGTTAAAAAGTTGCAAATCAAATCCCGGTTAAAGATGTCAAACTGGATGGCGTCAGCCGTAATGCCGATTTTTTGTTGAAGGAAATCGAGCATTTGGGAGAACGTATCCGCATAACTTTTAATAGTGTGCTTACTTGCGCCTCGTTCCTTGACAAGATATTTCTGGAAGTATCTTTCAACGGATTTGCCAAAATCAGGATAGTCATTCATCTTCAAATTCTGCCGCTTTAATTAAAATATCAGTAATAGGTTCACTTGCCATATGGCTATACGATATATATTGAGGGTACATTTCCGCTGTAAAGCGGAGATACTGTTCCGTTGAAAAGAGGCTCTTATGTCCCATAAACTCGGAAATCACAGGGATGCAGTTATACAAGTCATAACCTTCGCCAATTAGTTTCATCATAACGTAGAGGTGTGTCAAAACTCTGGCACAACCTTTTTTTATGCACAAAGCCCAGACTTTCACAAGCCCGGGCTTTGTTATTACCCAAAGTTTTTGTATCTTTAGGCATAAAGTTTTTCGTTATGGCAAAGTTACATTTTCGTCCTTACATTCCCAACCAAACAGTTCTTTTTCCCGGAAGAATTGATGAAAACATAGCAGCGAACGATCCGGTTCGCATAGTTAATACTGTTGTTGATAATCTCAATCTTGACAATTTCAAGAAGCTTTATAAAGCAACCGGTCGTTGTCCTTATCATCCTAAAATGATGCTTAAGGTGATTATCTACGCCTACATGAACAATATCTATTCGTGCCGCAAAATAGAGAAGCTTCTCCTACGTGATATTCATTATATCTGGCTTTCCGGTAATGAACATCCGGATTTTATTACCATCAACCGTTTTCGAAACCGTGTAAAAGAGGAAATAAATACCGTATTCACGCAGTTGGTTCTTGTCCTTGTCGACAAAGGTTTCATCAGCCTTGACGTAGAGTATATCGACGGTACCAAGATTGAGTCGAAAGCCAACAAATATACTTTTGTCTGGCGCAAGACAGTCGAAAAGAACCGTACAAAGCTGATGGATAAGATCCGCATTCTCCTGAAGCAGGTGGATGAAGTCATAGCCCAAGAGAACTCCATGAAAGATACACCTGTAGAGTTCACTCCCGCCATGCTCTCAGATATAGTGAATGAACTTAAAGAGGTGCTGGAACACCAGCCTGTAACAAAGGACAAGGAACAAAAGAAGGTCATCCGGGAAAAGAAGAAACAGGTCCGGGAACTTGAGGAGTACCGTGACAAGTTGATAGAATACGACAACCATCTTGATACTCTTGGAGAACGCAACTCCTACTCCAAGACCGATCCTGATGCCACCTTCATGCGCATGAAAGAAGACGCCATGAGAAACGGACAGACCAACCCCGGATATAATCTGCAAATAGGTACCGAGAACCAATTCCTCATAGACTTCCGACTGTTTCCCAACCCAACCGATACACTGACCCTCATACCTTTCTTCCACTCCTTTGAGCAACGCTATAACCGCTTACCAACTGTCGGTGTGGCAGACTCCGGTTACGGCTCGGAAGAAAATTATCGGTTCATGCAAGATAATGGGATAGAAGCCTTTGTCAAGTACAACTACTTCCATAAAGAACAGCGTCCCCGTTATACCCCCAATCCATTCCATGCGGAGAGTCTCCATTACAATGCGGGGGAGGATTATTACGTTTGTCCTATGGGGCAGCACATGAACCGTATAGGAACTAGACGTGACAAAACAGCAAGCGGATACATCACCGAAAGTGCCCGGTATAAAGCACAAAGATGTGAAGGGTGTCCTTTGTGTGGCAGTTGCTTTAAAGCTCGGGGGAACCGTATTATAGAAGTCAACCACCGGTTAAACCAATACAAACGGCAGGCACGGGAAAGGTTACTCTCGGAAGAAGGCATCAGGCATAGGGGAAGGCGATGTATAGAACCGGAAGCAGTTTTTGGACAAATGAAACACAACATGGCATACAAAAGGTTCCGGCATGTGGGAGAAGACAAGGTTACAATGGACTTTGCCTTCTTTGCTATAGCTTTTAATATCAAAAAGATGTGTGCAAAACTACTAAAAGCAAGAAAGAGAAGGAGTGCACACACTATATTTATCTTTATCAGACCACGTGTGACTCAAAATACGACGAATATTAAGCCTTATTACCTAATTACTGAAAAAATAGTCGCATAGACAAAAAAAGAGGAACGACTATTTTATATTAAAAAAAGAAGGGGATGTGCCTTAGTTTTGACACATCTTTTTATAATTTTATACCTCTGCTTTTTCTTGGTTCTTCAACCGTCTGTCGTAAACCTCTTCTTAATTTTTCCCATTGTTCTCTGAACCATTCGCTTATTGGTTGTCTGTTTATGGTTAGAACAAGTTTATTGCTGTCAGTTGGATTTTTTTCAACTCTGAAAATATCGTTTTTGACGTCAAACTTCCGTCTGTGTTCTTCGGAATAGATTTTTCCGCTGCATCTGATAGCTTCTTTTTTGTACAAAAGAGAGTCTATCATCCCCTTGGTAAAACCTATGACATGACACAATTTTTCCATTCTCAACATTTCTTTAAACAATGGAAACCAGTTGAATGCTTTTTCAAGAATGGTGTTCAATCGTGATATTTCCTTGTCTTTGGCTTCAAGCTCTTGATTATGTATTCCTTGTATGTTACGAATTTGATTACCGTGCTGTTCCTGCATTTGTTGCATCTGAATTTTTAAGTTATCAATGCTTTTGTCACGCTTGGAAATTTCAT
>ERZ835109.634-NODE-634-length-38113-cov-8.903437_pt1 | contig 38113 bp, 63 predicted proteins | sample MGYA00519946_ERZ835109 | MGnify/ENA primary metagenome ERZ835109 (study PRJEB31850, sample SAMEA3708771) | human gut metagenome | biome: human gut; feature: human-associated habitat; material: faeces | place: China | collected 2014 ...
CGGGCGCTTTCGGAAACGCCATCGGAAAGCTTCAGATTGTAATTGAGTAAGGAGGGATTATCATGGCGCCGGAAAAGTGTATAGTAGATCCCTCCCGGGACTGCCTTGGGCTGGCAAAAGCGGAGATGCTGGAAAAGCAGATCGCGGAATACCGCCAGCAATCCAGAGAAACCCACTCGGAGCTTTACACCAGGATCACAGCTCTGGAAAAATCAGACGCGAAACGGGACGAGCAGTACGGTAAGATCCTGGACAAGCTCAACGACATGCAGGCGGATATTAACAAGGCTCTTTTATCCATCGCGGAGTTTAAGGAGAAATCCGGAAAACGCTGGGACAAGATTGTGGATAAAATTCTCCTTTTGGTTATTACAGCCTGCGTCGGATATATCTTAATCAAATTCGGACTGCCTGTATAATAAGGAGGAACTGAAATGAAAATCAACTGGAAGGTACGGTTTAAAAACCCTGTGTTCTGGTTCAATCTGGCAGCGTCCATTTTTCTGCCCATGCTGGCTTGTCTGGGCTTCAACTGGGAAGACATGACAAGCTGGCAGGCTGTGGGGAACGTGCTCTTACAGGCCGTCCAGAGCCCCGTAATCGTGGTGTCGGTTCTGGTATCTGTATGGAACCTGTTAAACGACCCCACCACAAGCGGCCTAAGCGATTCCAGCCAGGCGCTTACTTATACCGAACCTAAGAAAAGCGAATAACAGAAAGACAGCCCCCGGGAATTTTCCTGGGGGCTTTTTTAATGATATTATGGTAATGTTCTCATTTTAACGATTCAGCAAATTTTTCAAAATAATTAATGTTTATTGAGTATACAATAGAATGGAACTCTCTAGATTTAAAAATAAATTTTTCTTCAAATAGTTTTTTTAATACCGGACGAATAGAATTTTTACTTAGGTTAGCATATTCAGCGATAACTGTTATGTCAACAGGTTCTCCATCAAACATATTGATTTGGATCAGCAAAAATAAAACATTCAATTCAAGCATAGAAAATGTATTCAAGAATTTTTTAGAATACAATAAATCTTCAAAATACTTCAAGCGATCTACATATTCTATTATTTGATTATAGGCGCTATGCGCTGCATCTGAAATGATAGCTAGAAACATTTCAACAAAAGGTGTTAAATCCCCCTTGTTTTTTGCATCATTTCCATAAATAAATGCATCGTAATATTTTCCTATTGAATTTTTAATAGCATAAGATATTTTTAGAGATACAAATCCATTTAAAAATTTACTCAATAGATAACTTGAAATAAACCTATTCATTCTTCCATTACCGTCGTAAAAAGGATGAATGTATCCAAAATAATAATGAAATACTGAGATTTTTATTAAATCTGGAATATTAGATAACTTCAAAAAATTTAAAAGCTTCTCCATATGCTCAATAATTTTATCTTCACCCGCAATTCCACGATGGATTTCCTTTTCAGTAGGACTATATACCGAAGTAACTCCTTTCCGAAAAATTTCACCATCTGGACGATCAGCTTCTTCAATTTCATTTACAACTATTTCGTCATATAGAGTTCTTATATCATTACAAGTGTCTAACGGCACCGTCTCATTAGACATCAACCTCCAATATTTATTCAACATACCATTAAATCTTTTCTTTTTATTTGGATTTTTAAACGCTAGATGTAATTCCTGCCTGGAACTGTAAACACCTTCAATATCGTTTGAAAGCATTACTTCGTCAAAAAGGCATTTTCTCGCGTAATGTATCTGAACTTGACTATTTGAAGGTAAGACTTCCAGTAAATTAAGAATCTTATTATTAACTTTATATATCGATTCAATAGTATTTAAGATATTAGTAGTAATTACAATAAAAGCTTCGTTATTTTTTATAGATAATGGTAAATGATAAGTTGAAATGCTATTAAATCTCTTATCATATTCTTTTTTATATAACTCTCTATTTTGATAATAAATTGAAGACAATTTGGAGTATTTCATATTCAACACCTCAAAATCTACTGGATTTGTAATATTATTGTTGTTAATATATCATATTATACGCAAAATTTCAATGTTTTGTTATCTTTTTGTTTTCATGGTGTTCCACTGTCTAACTCTAGCGAAATGCAAAAACACACATAATTTTAGCCCTCCTTTCCGTTTTCGGTGGGGAGGGCTTTTTTTATTTTTCTATAGAAGTCGTTTCAATGATAACATTATGATCTTTCTCCAGTTTGTCCATTTTCTTTATAATAGCTTCTAACCGTGAATAGATAATTTCTTGATTTACTACTACCGCATTCATGTTTTCGTTAATTGATTTCAATAATACGATTTTTCTTTTTTTGTCTTTCATTAGCGTCATACCCTTTCAATAATGTAGATTGACTTAACAAAAGCATTTTTTCTGATACACATTTTGATACACATGTATAAGGTTTTATGTGCATCAAATCGTCTTTTTAACACTAAAACAGCAAAGAAAAAACCGCACAGAAAAGCTCAAAATCGGCTTAACCATGCGGTTTTTCATTGGCCCGCCCGGAGGGATTCGAACCCCCGGCCTTCAGAATCGGAATCTAATATATCTTCCGATTATATCTAGTATTTTTAACATTCGATACACATTTTGATGCACATGTTAAGCCGTGACATATAATACACCATTGAATCCCAAAAGTCAATATGAAGCTTTATTTTGCAAGTATTCGTCCAATTTGCAAATATTTTTCTTTTTGTATTGCTGATCCAAATGAGTATATATTTCAAGCGTAGTTTTGATATCGCTATGACCTAATTGATCCCTTGCTGTTAGTACATCAACTCCGGAAAGATAAAGCATCGTGGCAAAAGTATGCCTCAGCCAATGTGCAGTTATATTAGGAATCGTCAAAACGATTCCGTTACTATTATATTTTGATTTTGCTCTCTTGCCTTTTTTGTCAATGTTATTCCCATACTTAAAATTGAGATCAATTAGATACGATTCCCACATGCGGCGCCAGGCGTTTTCAGTCATCATCTTGCCAGATGCTGATGGACATACAAGAACGGGAACAGTGCCTTTTTCTTTTTCCTTTTTCAATTCTTCCTTTAGATAATCAACCAATATAATAGGAATATTAACTGTTCTATTTCCAGCTTGTGTTTTTGCACCAGACTTAAGAACGGAGCAGCCATTTACCATCTCAACAGATTTATTTACACGTATTGTCCGCTCTTTAAAATCGATGTCTCCCCAAGTTAATGGGATCAGCTCTCCCCTTCTCAATCCGGAATACATCATAATCATAGCTGCTCGCTTTGCCCTATGAGGGGTATTTAAAATCCACTGTTGTTCTACTTCTGTCAATGCCCTACGCTGCTCTTTAGGCTGCCCGGCTGGGAGTTTAACTGCTCTAGCCGGATTATAGTCCATTACCCTATTATCAATCGCCAACTGTAGAATTTGTTCAGCGGTATCTCTATACCCTTTTAATGTTCTTCTTGAAGTAGGTTTATGAGTTTTTGGGTTTTTTCTTGCTCTTTCCAACAGCAACGATTGAATATCTGCTGCTTTTATTTTTTTTACTTCTAAATTATTTAAAGCGGATAATCCGTCAACATAGCCCTCTAAATTTTTATACCATCTCTCAGATACTTCGGTTTCTTTAATTTTTAACCATTCTTTTGCCCAGTGTTCAAAGGTGTCATTTTGTGACGCAAGATTTAATCCCCGATGCAAAGCCTCTTTAACCTCTTGCGCTTTCCTCTCAGCTTCTCTCTGTGTTTTTCCATAGCAGGCTTTATATTTTGGTTTTCCGTCCACTCTGCCCAGATAAACGCGGACGCAGACACGTCCGTTATATTTTGCATTGCTTTTTGCCATAATAAAAACCACCTCCAAAGTAAGACTTGCCAAGCCTACCCCGAAAGTGGTATAATTTCGTTGTTCGGACGCATTATCCACTTTGGGTAAGCTGTTCTATTTTATCCCCCATCGGCTGCAACCGGTGGGGGATTTTTTATATAGGAATTATTTATTATTCTATTTCAGAGGTTCCGGAATAAATAAATCGGTAATATTTTTTTCTAAGTCAACAGTTGATATTACTTGATTCGATGTAATATAACCACTTGAAAGATTTCCTCGTATAGTACATTCAATTTTATCATCTCTGACAACATTCCCTACAAATTCAATGTATTCATAGTCCTCTAATTTACTTGTATCCATCGATGTAATATAGTCTTTTATTTCCGTATAGTAATTTGATAAAATAGATTCCTTTGTCTTTGTACCATCTAAATAGAAATTTACTATGCCATATCCCTCTTCATCTTTCCAAATAATTTCCGTCTTTTTTATTAATCCGCCCTCGCTTTCTTCTGTCGTGGTACTAGAAGTGTTGGACGAACTCTCCGAAATCGGTTGCTTAGTATTTCCTGTGAGAACCGCAATTATGTAAATTATAACTAGTGCGGCCACGATAGTAATGATAATGATAGCAGTTTTTTTCTTTTTGGGTGTCATAATTATCCTCCTAAATATTGACATATTTTCCAAATATGCTACAATTTATTTGGGTGTGTGATCTCTCGTCACTATCCAGATTTCAGGCCGTTCAGAGTTGCCGCTCTGGACGGTCATTTTATTTTTATCAATGTGCTAATAATTCACGTTCCCATTTTGGGAAAAATATTTTCAAAACCCCTTGATTTTAAATTTTTGTGTGCTATAATAAAGGCACAAAAAGAACAAACGTTTTATAAAGAGAGGGGCGGAAAATATTGAAACAGAATACTAAAACGAATACGGCAGATCTTAAAAGCGAATCGAGTGTGGTCTTTGGCCCCTCTGATGAGGAGTACGATGAAATCCAATTAATCGGTACTCTTAATCAAAAACATAAAAAGCAACTTATTGATTTGGTTCATTTTCTCTCTGCTTCATCTGACGAGCAACAGAGAAAACGATATCTCGATCTGCTTTTGAAAGAGATTTAAGCAATTCTATTTCCTCTTTGGATAACCCATCGCTATCATCAGCGGTGGGTTTTTCTTCTAAGTTTAATAAATACATAGGGGTGGTTCCTAAAGCCGAAGCCAATTTTTCAATGGTAGAGCGTTTTAAGTTAACAACAAGGCCATTCTCATATTTGTATATAGCCGCTTTCTTTACTCCCACAATTTTTCCGAGTTCTTCCTGGGACATTCCTAAGGCTATGCGTAATTGTTTAATTTTTTCTCCAGTGGTCAATATATCACCCCCTATTATAACCGTATCTTAATTATATCACTTTTTTTGAAAAAATCAAGAAAAATATCTTGACAAGACACATGAAGAGTGGTAAACTTTAAGTATCTTAAAAAGACACAAACAGAAAGCAGGTGATTACATTGAATAAGGCTTTGTTAAAGTCATTTATTGTACGTTACGATAAGACGCAGTTTAATTTAGCAAGAGCTATGGGTATCAGCTTATCAAGGCTTAATGCCAAGATTAATGAATCAAATGGTGCTGAATTTACTCAAGGCGAAATTTGCTTTATTAAAAATAGATATCGTCTTAGTAATCGAGATGTAAGCAACATATTTTTTACCTCAAAAGTATCTTAAAAAGATACAAAGTTGTGCTTTAAACGCAACACTCAAAATCACTAAGAAAGGTAGCGGGGTGAGAGATATGAAAATTACGATCAAGGCGGAGCCAAAAGAAATAGCCGCCCTTGTAGTAGCGATACAAGAGCGGCAATATGAAACGGTTTCACTTTTTTGTGATGGAAAAGAGATATATCGTTCAAACGAATCGGTCAAAAATGACACTGAAATTCAGCAAAGTATTAACAACGGCATTATTTCTGCGATTGAAGCCATTGATGATAATGAGGACGGGCAATCAGAATAGCACAGAGAAAGCGTGGTGATACAATGCGAGAAAATCTACGCAAGGCAAGAAAAGCCGCTGGTATGACACAGCAGGCTATGGCAGATAAATTAGGATTAACATTAGGTCACTATCAGAAAATAGAATATGAAAAACTTAACGGTTCTTTTCAGGTTTGGGACGCCTTGGAGGACATGCTAGGGATACATCAACGGATACTCCGAGAAACTCCAAATAATCGTCACGCCCCAGGAGAAAATCGGTAGGAACCTGTAAAAAATCTGCAATATCAACTAACAATAATAAATTTGGCTCACGTTTCCCACCTTCGTAATTTTGATAAGTTCTTAATGGAATACCGAGAGCGTCCGCAACTTTTTGTAGGGTATATCCTCTACTAATTCTTGTGGCTCGAAGTCTGTCATGAAACATTTTAATATCCTCCTAAAAAAATCTCTTGACACATACTCAAATTGTACGTATAATTCAAATAGAAATAAATACCCAATTTGAGTATAAAAAGGGAGGAATTACCAATGAATGTCAGCCAAAGACGAGACCTTTACTTAGCAAAAGACCCAACCGCTCCGTTGTGCGTAAACTGCAAACACTTTTACGCTCATTTTTTTCTAAACGGAGAATATGCAAATTCAGGCCATTGTGCAACGCCAAGGCTTAAATTGAAGTATGGTTATGACACTTGCAAATATTTTGTACACAAATAAAAACAGCCGCACTCAGGCGGCGGAAAGGAAGTATTTCGTGGAACCAAAATTTAAAGTCGTTCCCGTGGCAATGGACTTCAATAAACTCCTACCTTCCATTTTAGGAATGACAGAAAATCAATTAATAAGTGAACTCAAACGAAAAATTGATGAAAAAAGGAGGACAAGCACATGAGCACAGAAATGACAGTGGCGTTTATCGTTCTGGCGGTATGGAGCGCCGTATTCACAGCGGCATATATTGGCGAGCGGTACCGGAACCGGAAGCTGAGGAACGCTTTAAAGAAGAAAAGGAGCCAGTATGCAGCAGGTCATTATCAGCAAATTCACTGAGGCCTCTCCGTGCTTTGGTTGTACGAAACGAACGCCGTTTTGCCACAGAATAGGCCAATGCGAACTTTTCACCGCTTGGAGAGCCAGGAAAGAAGCTTTTACCCAAACAGAACAAGTAAAACGCAGAGGCTACCAAACAGCCAGGGATCAGCGCTCAGAACAGGTCTACAAGCAGTTTAAAAAAGATCATCTACCAGGGAGGTCAAAAGGTTGGAGATAGTCAAAAGGCAGAGAGGCCGGAAGATTCCATTTTACTTTACGATCACGCCAAAGGAATACATAGAAATGAAAAAGGCCGATTGTGAAATAGACGGCAAGGAAAGCGCCGACAGACGTGCGGCCTGGCACAGACAAAAGAAAAGCCGCCAATTAATGGCGGGCACAGTGAGGTGATACCTAGGTGAAATTGAAAATCGACAAAGAGTTTGAAAAATTGATCCCGCCATTGCAGGATACAGAGTTCAGCGGACTGACCAAAAGCATTTTAAAATATGGCTGCCAAGAACCCATCGAGATTTGGAACAACACCATCATTGACGGACATAACCGGCATAAAATTTGCAAGGCGAATAACATTCCGTTTGAAGTCAGAGAAATGGACTTTTCGGATCGCAGCGAGGCGCTTGTGTACATTATTGAAAAACAGTTCGGGCGCAGAAACCTTCTCCCCTTCCAACGTTCCGAATTGGCCTTGAAAATGAAAAACGTGATCCAAGCAAAGGCGAAAGAGAAGCAAGCTGAATTTCATGGTAACCAGTATAAAAGTGGACTTTTACAGAAATCTGATAAAGTCCAAATTCACACCGATGACGAACTTTCCAAGCTGGCTGGAGTGTCCAGGGATACAATCCGCAAGGCGGAAAAGATTATCGTGGAAGGCAATGACGAGCAAAAGGAACGGGCGCGTACTGGGGGCAAAGGAAATACCGTAAACGCCATTTTCAATGAAATTGTCAATGCCGGGGAAAATTCCCGTATCTGTACAAAATGTGGGAAAGAGCTTCCAATTAAGGATTTTGATGGTCCCAGAAAAATTTGCAGGAGGTGCCGCAGTATCAACAGGGAATTTAAAGACGTTAAGGGAAATAAGATCCCAGTGCCAAAAGAAATCAACCAGTTGTTTAAGGAGCATGGCGACCGTGTTTTTGATGCTATCACTAGCGGTGATGTGCCGGAATACACCATCGAAAATTTTGTAGAAGAGCTTACAGCGCTCGCCGTTTCCTTTCAAGGCAGTGTGGAAGCCTGTTTTTTAGACCACCCTGAATTTGATGTTTTTGAAAACAAGCAAAAAATAATAGCCGCTCTGTCGGCAGCAGAAGCAACTATCAAAAAAATAAAGGAGTTTGGCTAAATGTATTATAACAGAAATTACGAATATAAGCAAGTCAACAGCGCTTTTATTGTTATCGATGAAGATTATCAAAGAGAACTTGATCAAAACCGCGTCAAGCGAATTGTAGCAAATTTCAATCCGGATTTAGTGAATCCCATCAAGGTGTCTTACAGGAACGGGAAATATTATGTATTTGATGGGCAGCACACTCTTGCGGCATTAAAAATGAGAAACGGCGGAAAAGATCTTATGGTGGAGTGCAAAATTTACCGTGGCTTATCCGAGGCAGATGAAGCAATTCTTTTTTCTGAACAAAATGGAATCAGCCGTCAGGTGGCAACAAACGCAAAACTAAAAGCGTTGTATACCGCCGGGGACATAGAAATCAAAAATCTTTTAACAGCAACAGAAGCAGCAGGTTTTTATATTAATTTTACTTACGGGCAAGCCGCTAACAAAATTGTTTGTGTTGCAAAAGCTTTTCAAGTTTATAAAAAAATGGGCCAGTATAACTATATTGAAATATTGAGGATTATCAAAGACAGTTGGGGCGGATCTTCCGATAGTATGCGGACGGAAATTCTTGGAGGCATTGCCTTATTCTGTGAAACCTATATGGGCAGATATAAAAGGAAAATTCTTGTAAACGCCCTCAGCAGCGTAAACCCTATTGTAATTGTCCGGGACGGAAAAGCTTTTGGGAACTCTCTTTCCGGCGATAAGCGTTTTGCGGTTCAAATTCTTTCTCATTACAATAAACGCAGCCGCGGCGAAAAGTTAGCCGCTGAATTTTGATAGGAGGTTTGTCAAATGGACATATTAGGATTTTATCATGAGTTGCTAAACCTAATCGAAAATAACGATTGGGAAGGACTAAAGGCCGCAAAGTTCAATCGCACCCCTGGGATTTTGTATAAGTCGATTGAATTGGAATTTACACTTGATAACGAATCCTACACCTTAGAGGTGAGTAAAAATGAAAACCCTTGATAACGGCCTCTCCCGCGCGGAATTTAAGTACCTGTATGATACCGATAACGAGGAACCGGAAACGGATAAAAGCCCGAAATACGAGGCCCTGGAGTGGCTGAAGGAGGTATATTATGCCTACCAAGAATATCGTTGAGTTTACCAGATATACCGTACCTATAGAAATTACATTCAAGGACGGTATCGAGTGCTGTGAATGGTGCAATCGCAGCTTTATGAATATGAAACGGCATTTTGAATGTGGTCTTACCCATGAGGAAATAGTCAGCCCTAGAGATTCTATTGGGTGGAACTGTCCGGTCAGAAAACTAGAAAAGGAGGAATAGCATTGGGAATTCCCGTGTTAATTTTAGGGGAATCCGGCTCCGGAAAATCCGCGTCGCTTAGAAATTTTAAACCTGGCGAAATTCTGATTTTTAACGTGGCAAACAAACCGCTTCCCTTTCGGGAAAAACTGGATTGCCTGGACAAATCAGGATACCGGGCTATCTTTGAAGAATTCAAGGCCCAAAAATACAAACGGTATGTGGTGGACGACAGCCAATATCTTTTGGCGTTTGAATCGTTCGCAAAGGCAAAGGAAAACGGATATCAAAAATTTACGGATATGGCCCTGCACTTCTACTCTTTAATCAAAACCGTTACAGAAGGACTGCCGGACGATACCGTGGTGTATTTCCTACACCATGTCCAAAAAACTGACTATGGAATAAAAGCCAAAACCATCGGTAAAATGCTGGACGATCAGTTGACCGTTGAGGGATTGTTTTCAATCGTTCTCATGGCTGAGTTTGACAATGGACGCTATTATTTCCGAACTCAAACCAACGGAAACGATACGGTAAAAAGCCCTATCGGCATGTTTGACCGGGAAATTGATAACGATCTGAAGACAGTCGATCAAAAAATCCGGGAATACTGGGGGATTTGATATGGCACGGTTTATTGATTTCCGCCCGGATCATTCCGTCCCCGGCCGGAGGGAAACCGGGGAAGAATTTATAAACGCCAAATATATTAAAAAGGTGTATTTGGCGCTGCCGTTTCGGAACGAAATTCGGATTGATACGGTAGATAAAAATGGAAATACCCTCTCTTTTACCGAGCGGTATAAAAACGCTAAAGATTGCAGAGCCAGAATGAATGAGCTAAAAAGAAAATTAAACATATTTTAGGAGGTACATAACAATGAAGCCAGTAAACAATTGGGACCAGGTAAAAGCAGCGTCGGACCGCCAGCAGCTTCCAAAGGGCGGGTATGTCTGTAGGATCATGAACGGTGAAATCAAAACCTACAATGGAACAAAAGGAACTTTTGAGCGCCTTGAGATTAGTATCGACGTTGCGGAAGGTGAATTCAAGGATTTTTACGCTACGGATTACCGGGGACAGAATCAGGAAGATAAAAAATGGCGCGGGGTCTTGCGCCTTTATGTTCCCAAGGACGACGGCAGCGATATGGACGAATGGACCAAATCCAAGCTGAAGGCCGCAACCAACGCGGTTGAGGACAGCAATCAGGGCTATCACTGGGATTGGAACGAAGCCGGGTTAAAAGGAAAGCTTGTCGGCTGCCTGATTCGGAACGAGGAATGGGAATACAACGGGAAAACAGGCTGGAACACAAAACCCTTTAAATTTGTGCCTGTCTCTGATATCAAAAACGGAAAGTTTGAAATTCCAAAGGACAAGCCCTTGAATAAAAAAACATCTAATTCTGATGATTCTGGAATCGTAAGCGCCAACGCCGGAATCGATTCTTATCTGGAAGACCTCCCGTTTTAGCCTATGGACCATTTTGATGTAAAACGTTCCCTGGACAGCATGGTGATCCTGGTGGATACCAGGGAGCAGGATACCCCTTCCCTGCGCCGAAGGCTGGAGCTTATAAAATGCCCCTGGGAACGCCAAAAGCTGGATTTTGGGGACTATTCCGCAAAATGCAGACTGCCAGACGGGGAATGGCTTGACCTTTCCCCAAAGGTAGCAGTCGAACGGAAAATGAGCTTTGACGAGCTGTGCGCCTGCTTTTGCAGAGGAAGGCAGCGCTTTACCAGAGAGTTCGAGCGGGCCAGAAAAGCAGGAGCCACCGTCTACCTGTTAATCGAAAACGCCTCCTGGGAAAACGCGTTTGCCGGAAAATACCACAGCAAAATGAACCCAAAATCGTTTATCGCAAGTATGACGGCATGGCTCGCCCGGTACCGCTGTCAGCTCATATTCTGTAAATCGGAAACGACGGGGGTTTTAATCCATGAAATCCTTTATCGAGAATTAAAAGAGGTTTTAGAAAGCAAAGGAGGAATCCCAGCTGATGAAATGTGTTGAACATAAAATTATTGAATATCTTTGCGACGACTGCGGGGAACCTTTGGGAAATCATGAAGGGAACCCATATATTTCTGACGGCGAGAATAATTACTGCTATGATTGCGCTTTAAAGCATAGATTAATTGATGCTGACGAATGGTTATTTGCCCACGGTATTTCTATTTACGATCACGCGGTATATAAAAACGGAGAAATTATCGCCTATCAAAAGTGGGGAAAAAGTTTTCGAAGAGATGTGGTGAAAATGTTCGATGAGCAAGGAAACCGGATTTGATTACAGTGACCGCGAGTTTATCAAGCTCAACCGAAAAATCCTGAATTGGCAATGGTATTCAGATCCATGCACTAGAGATGTTTTCATTCACTGCTTATTAAAAGCAAATTGGAAGCCTGGAAAATGGCATGGGTACCAATACCAACGCGGGCAGTTTATTACTTCCCTTCCTAGTTTGTCGTCCGAATTAGGGTTATCAATAAAAAATGTGAGAACCGCACTGGATCACTTAAAATCGACAGGCGAACTGGCAGACTGGCACGATTCAAAAATCCGCATGATTACTGTTGTTAATTATGAGCGGTACCAATCGAACGGCAGTCTAAACGGCAGCCTGTCGGCAGGCAACCGGCAGGCGACCGGCAGGCAACCGGCAGGCGACCGGCAGCAGTATAAGAATAATAAGAATATAAAAGAAGAAAAGAAGGCGGCTGCGCCGCAGGAGGTATTCCCTCCGGGAATTGAAACGCAGGAAGAGCTGGAAGCGTTAAAGGCCAGACTGAGGGAGTGAGAAAATGCCTTATGAATTAAAGCGGGAGGATATCCTTGGTTTGGCTCGGAGGTTAAACGCCGAAACACATGAAAAGGGAGAAGAGCTGTTTTTTAAATACTGCCCTTTCTGCGGCGGGGACGGCCATGACCGTAACACCTTCAGCATCAACCTGAAAACCGGAATGTTTAAATGCTTCCGGGCTTCCTGCGGAAGACAAGGCCATTTCGTACAGATGGCCAGAGAGTTTTCTTACCCTTTGGATTTTCAAGCGTCCGGGAAAAGCAAAACGGTTTACAGGGCGCTTCCCCAAAAAGAAATCCAGGTGCGCGATCCAGCTGTCATTTATCTGGAATCCAGAGGGATCAGCCGGGAAACCGCGGAACGGTATCAGATCACTACCCGAAAGGATATGCCGAATGTTCTGGCTTTCCCTTTTTACGATCAGGACGGCGTGCTCCGGTTCGTGAAATACCGTAAGACGGATTTTGATAAATTCAGGGATAAAAACAAGGAATGGTGCGAAAAGGACACCATGCCGATTCTGTTCGGAATGAAGCAGTGCGTTGATTTTGGGACACTGGTTATCACAGAGGGACAAATCGACAGTTTAACGCTGGCTGACTGCGGGATCAAAAACGCGGTTTCTGTGCCCACGGGAGCGCTTGGATTCACCTGGCTGGAAAACTGCTGGGACTGGATTTTGAAATTTAAAGAGGTTGTTGTTTTCGGAGACTGCGAAAACGGAAAAATTACCGTAGCGGACGAGCTTTCCAAAAGGCTTCCGATGCCGGTAAGGGTTACCCAGCCGGAGGATTATTTCGGAGAAAAGGACGCCAACGACATTTTAAGGCGCTATGGAAAAGAGGCTGTAGTTTCCGCCGTACATAACGCGAAGCTGAAGCCTGTAAACCGGGTCAAAGAACTGGCGGACGTTCAGGCGGTAGACATTTACAGCATGGAGCGGATTTTCACCGGAATTAATGAAATCGACCGTATTATTGGAGGTTTCTATTTTGGACAGGTAATTCTGCTGACCGGAAAACGCGGCGAAGGGAAAAGCACATTTATGAGCCAGCTGATTGTGGAAGCTTTGGAACAGGGATACAAAACCTTCGCGTACAGCGGTGAGCTGACGGATTATCACTTTAAGCGCTGGCTGGATTTTCAGGCGGCAGGGCCGGACAACATTGTATCAAACAAAGATCAATTCGGAGAAGAAACCTACCTGTTAACCAATGAAGTGATCGACAAGCTTAACAGTTGGTATCGCGGAAAAGCTTATCTTTATGATAATTCAGCGGTGATCGAAAGCGAAGAATTAGAATCTCTGCTTGTCACCATAGAAAAAGCGGTATGCCGGTATGGAATCCGGTTTGTGTGTATTGATAATTTAATGACCGCCCTTGATGTGGATATGAGAGACGACCTCTACCGAGCGCAGTCAAAGTTTTTGAGAGAATTAAAGCTGCTGGCATACCGCCACAATATTGTGGTTCTTTTAGTGGCACACCCCAGAAAAATGAAAGACGGAAATTTTGCTAATGACGATGTTGCCGGCAGCGGGGATATTACAAACCGGGTTGATGTAGTGATGTCATATTCCAGAAGCGAAGACGAAGCCTGTGACAGTAAGCTCGCTATTACGAAAAATAGGCTTACCGGCAGGCTGGCAATGGGTGAAAATCAGATCAAGCTGTTTTACAGCAATAAATCCAAACGGATTACCAGCGTTCGGTCTAACGGCAAAAATTACAGCTGGCAGTCTGAAAAGGAAATGATTGAATCTGGTCTGCTGGACTTGCCGTTCTGAGGTGCGATATGACATTCGATGAATTATCTCTTATGGCTTTTCGCAATGATCCCCTTCCCCGCTTCGCAAAACTACATGAAACAACCGCGTATTTCGGTCTGCAAAATATTTACTGGAGCTACGAGCACCGTTTTATTTCAAAGGATCAGGCCGCAAAGCGTAAGAAGGAGCTTCAATATAGGTTTGAAGACGAAGTAAAAAAGCATGAGGATTCTTTAAAAGACCACCAATACATCGATCATATTCGTGTAGCGTTCGGCGGACAGTTCAAGGCTGTGAAAGAGAGCGGCTGTCCTGTATGCAGGCGGCTCATTGAGATTTTGGACGGGAGGAATTTAAGTGAAGGCCAGGATTCCTAATTCAGCCAAGCTTACAAAAAAACAATTACAAGCCGCTGAAAGTTATTCCCGTCAGGTAGTAAAAGCGGATCAGGAAAGGCTTCTGCGCCAGTACTTTAAATTGATGTGCTATGTGCTGAACCGTAACTTCGGCTTTGGTTCGAAGAGATGCCTAGCGGTAATCAATGGAATCAGCAGGCTTTCCGCCGAACACGATCAAGACGAAATCTTTTGGGAACATTTAGACCGGGTGATCGTTGATGAAATGAAGCTCGATTTTGAAAGAGATTAACCCCGCCGCAAACAGGCGGGAAATAAGGAGTGATTTAGTTGCTTGAGATATGTCCGATAAGCTTAAAGGAGGCCAATGCTTTTGTAGAGCAGCATCACCGACACCATAAGCCTGTCACAGGGCACAAATTTTCTATTGGCTGCACCGACGGAGAAAAAATTGTGGGCGTTGCCATTGTAGGAAGGCCCGTCAGCCGTTATCTTGACGACAGCTGGACCTTGGAGGTTAACCGGCTTTGCACAGACGGCACACGCAACGCTTGCAGCATGCTTTATGCGGCGGCCTGGAGAACTGCCAGGGCTATGGGCTACCATAAGCTTGTCACTTACATATTAGAAAGTGAGAACGGGGCAAGCCTGAGGGCTGCCGGCTGGAAATGTGCAGGCAGGGCTGGAGGGCTTCGATGGACCGGAAAGCGCCGTCCAAGCGTGGACTTATGTCCCGCACAGATGAAGCTTAGATTTGAAGTCACAGACGGGAACGGAGGACAAAAGAAATGATCATAAAAACTTATGACCAGCTTTTCGATGCAGAGGATAAGGAGGCAAACCATGACTGATTATATAGAAAGGGATTCAGCATTAAGGATAATAATACAAAAACAGAAAGAATTATGCCCGCTTGGAACATATGGCAAAAAATATGTAGATGGCTATGACCGTGAAAAATTTGACGACTGGCAAGAGATTATCGATGGAATAGAATCGGTTCCCGCCGCCGACGTGGCAGAGGTGAAGCATGGGAAGTGGATTGAATATCCACGTGCACATTATTTCAAGTGTAGTGAATGCAAAGAAACTGTTCCATATAAAAAAGCTGTTTTAATAAGGGGTAAGCGAAAATATAAATACTGCCCCCACTGCGGCGCGAAGATGGGTGCGGAGGGATAGTTATGTGTAATTACTGCCAAACTCCAATTTATATCAAAACAATTCAATATTGTAAATCTTTACTTGCTCCATTGACACCAGAACAAGAACTGAGAGATAAACTATTGGATATGACTGGGGAAGTTTATGTGAATATTCCAAAAAAGTATTGTCCATTTTGCGGTGCAAAGATGGATTTGGAGGACTAAGCTATGACAAGAAAAGAAGCGATTAAAGTTCTTGAAAATCGTACTCAATATTTTGTGTCTGTGCAAGATTTAGTCGCGCTAAATATGGCTATTGATGCTCTATACCCCGTCAGCCGGGAACAGGTTGAGAAAGTGTGGAGGGGTGAGTGGAAGAACTATTTGCCGTCGCTAGGTACTGGGAATATACAATATCGTTGCACAACGTGCGGAAGGACACCGGATGATGAAATGCCATTTTGTCCATTTTGCGGTGCCGCAATGACAGACGAGGCCGTGCAGATGGTAATGAAGAGATTGGAGGTGCTGAAAGATGAAAGTTAGACCGATTGACGGAAATAGACTTTTGAAAATGATGTCACATTGGAAACCATATATGGATATGGATAAGGTGCGAAAGGCGGTCGAAAACATGCCCACTCTCACCCAGCCAAATGAGCCGCTAACAATGAAAGAGCTCCGAGAAATGAATGGTCAACCGGTATGGCTGGCTGAGGAAAAAGTTTGGGCACTTTTGCAGGTGTGGGACGATGACAACATCGATGCAGTTTTTTCAATGCCGATAGGGTGCTTTCACGCGGAACCTATAATCGGCACAAAAATTTACCGCCACCCGCTTCCAGAACCGCCTGAGGAGGAATAGTTATGTATGAGGAATTAGTTGAGAGGTTGCGGAAAACGTATACTGTTTGTGGTTGGGACGATCTAAAAAGCGCCGCCGATGCTATTGAAGCATTAGAATCCGAGCTTGACCGCCTAAGGCGTGAAAGAGATCAGGCGGTGGAGGAACTTCATCGAAATACAGACGCTGTCCCCGTAGTTAGGTGTAAGGATTGTAAGCACGAAATATCAACGGCTGATATTAGAGCCAGAACCGGTTCCTATTGGTGTAATTATAAATTACAGCCATGTGATGCAGACGACTTTTGCAGCTACGGTGAAAGGAAGGAATCAAATGAGTAAACGAATTTTAGACATTGCCTGCGGCAGCAAGATGTTTTGGTTTAATAAACACAATCCAGATGTGGAGTTTTGTGATAACCGCACTATCCCTTATCATGAATATTACCCGCACCGCTATATTGAAATTTCTCCGGATACTGTTTGCGATTTCACGGAATTGCCTTTCCCTGACGAATCCTATAAGTTGGTTGTGTTTGATCCTCCTCATCTGACAAATGCTGGCGATACAAGCTGGACGGCACTTAAATACGGCTGTCTAAAGGGAGATTGGAAAACTATGATCCAAAATGGCTTTAAAGAAGCTTTTCGAGTATTGGAGAGAGACGGAGTATTGATCTTTAAGTGGTCGGAGGTTCAAATTCCGCTGCGGGAAATTTTGCCGCTGTCTCCTTATCAACCGCTGTTTGGTCACAGAAGCGGTAAAAACATGAACACTCACTGGCTTTGCTTTATGAAACCTGAAAAGGAGGAATGATCATGGCAGGCTGGCAATTATTACTTTTAGGTTATTTTTTAGGCGCACCGTTAGGCTTCTTGCTTTGTTCCGTTCTGGTGGCAAGCAAAGACCCGCCCAAACCGCACACCACTTGCAAGGACTGCGTACATAGGCATAAGAAAGAGTGCCCTTTCTCCCATATCGAATGTGATGTGACCGGGGATTCTATTTTCTGGCATACTAACAAACAAGACGACTTCTACTGCAAGGAGGCTCAGGACATTGGGCTGGCCACAAAGCGGAAATAGAAAAAGCTGTAAAGGCTGTATCTATAACAGACCTCTAACTTTTGAGGGTTCCGGGCAGCAACGCTACTGCCTATATTGCTATGATACCGGTAATCCTAGAGGTTGCCCGCCGGAGAAGTGTGATAAGCGAACTACAGGCAAACAAAAGAGGATTAAATAATTATGGAAGAATTTATAAACGCTCTTAGCGCTACTGCGGAAGCAACCGCTTTATTTTATTTGCAGTTAGTAAAACACGGTATACCACCAGAACAAGCTGCATCATTAACCGCAATGATAATTTCAAATTTTATAGGAGGTAATAACACTGACAGAGAATAAAAAAACCGAATTAACCAATCAAATCGTTAAACAAAAACGCCATTGGGTTCCTAACCCGCAAAAGAACTTCGGAGAGGAAAACGTCGAACCTGGTGACAACGCTCGCTATTTACGACATGCGCTTGTATCGTGGGACTTACCTCCTATTGATATTTCAGACCCAAAACAAGTGGAGAAGCGAATCCAAGAATATTTTAACTACTGCATTGACAATGATAGAAAGCCCAATATGATTGGCATGGCTAATTGGCTGGGTGTACATAGAGATACTGTCCACCAGTGGAAGACAGGTGCAACACGTAGTAATACACATTACGACTTGATTAAAAAAGCCATCGATATTTTAGAGGAATTATGGGTTGATTATATGCAAAATGGGAAGATCAATCCCGCTTCTGGTATCTTCCTTGGAAAGAATATGTTTGGATACAAAGACCAGCAGGATTTAGTTGTAACGCCCAATAATCCATTAGGAGAAGAACCGGATCCGGATAAGCTGGTAGAACAGTATCAAAAAGCTCTGCCACCAGAAGATTAACGACTATCGACTATCAAGGAGAAAAACGACTATGGTTAACGACTTTCAAACGAGCAAATATCAAACGACTGTGGATCAGAACCCCATTAATAACTATCGACTATGCCCGCTTCATAATATGGGTTGCAATGGATATTCTTGTGCATGGTATGACCACAGAAATGAATGTTGCGCTATTATTACCCTTTCCCGCTTCAAATAAAAAAATTCCCGGCTTTCTCCGTTTTGGAGTTGGCCGGGTTTTTGTTTGTGTGGCGATTTAAGGCGTTTTTTGTATTAAGATATGGAATTATATTAAAATCGCATAAAACCGTCTGCATCGGGCTTGTAGGAAAAAATAGAAGCATGTCTAATTGAATTAATATCTTTGTTTTGCTTTCAGAGGCTATTTAAGGCCGTGAAGCAGTAAAACGATACTTTTCTTTATGGACAATAAAAAACGCCTTATTCGGCCTTGTAGGGCTAAATAAAGCGAAATAAAAAACCGCCTGAGTTTTATCCAAGCGGTTTGTTGTCTAATTATATTATTAATCCTTGCTTTCGGCTATATCTTCCCGAATAAGTGCTTTAATGTAGCCTTGTTTATTTGGTACTTCCTCAAGCTTTTTCAATATATCAGTATCTGTTTTTATATTTAGTTGCAATGCAATTTGTTTTGTATTTGCTTTTTTATACTTGGCTTGAGCTTCGTATCCAGTGCGCTTTTCATAGTCCCGTTGAATTTCTGCTTTGGTTTTTGCCATTGACTTTTCCCCCTTTTTGTAATATACTGTAAACAAGAAAGGCGGCTTGCTACTGGTAATAGCGGTCGTTCCTGTAAGTTTTTAAGACTTGAAGAAATCGCCGCTTTTACGCTAAGTAGGGGCGGTTATTTCTTTGTCGTTATGTTGATAACTCCAAAGACAACAACGGCCACAAAGTTAAGTAATAGAATTACATCGCTTGTGCTCATTGTCTCACCACCTTTTCAGGAAGTGAACAACCTCGCCGCCTCTCTTGATTACATGTTTAGTATATCATATCTATATAGATATGTCAATAGCTTTTCAAAATCTTTTTAAAATTATTTTGCCCCGCCTTATTGGTGGGGCTTTTATTTTTCTTTGTCTTGTAGTATAATAAAGGCGACATGTGGCAGGCCATGCCGCCCTTGTTTCTTTTAGGCTCCTTGTGCTTTGGACGGCTCGAGGGAGCCTATTTTATTTTGTTTTGGCATCTCGTACAATCTGCGCCGCTTCCTGCGGTGTTTTGGCTTGCGCTTCAATTAGTTTGGCTATGGTTTCCAACATTGTGTTTAATTGGTCGTTTGTCATGCCTTCTTGCATTTCCTTTCTACCTCCTGCCGGGTATGTATTTTGTACCGCATTTCTTTGGTACAATTAGATTATACTAAATATAATTATTATTGTCAAGTGTTTTCATAAAAATAATTATGATATTTTTCTCTTAATATTAGATGTAACAATTCTTTTAAGTTTTGTTACATATTTAGTGATACCTATGGGGGATATTATGATTTTATTTAAGCTTCAGTTAACCATACGATCACTCCCAAAAACAAAAAAGATAAAAAAATTTAGTATTCGATATTGACATTATTAAAAATATTTAGTATAATATGATTGTAAAAAGAGGTGATTAATGTGATTATTAATGAAGCGATATCTTTTATCATGAAAGAGAAAGGCGTTACACAAAAAGCAATGGCCGAAAGTATCGGAAAAGAAAAAGCGACGGATGTTTCTGCTAGATTAGCCAGTAAAAATATGACATTTAATAAAGCGATTGAAATGTTATCTGTTATGGGATATGAAGTTGTTGTGCAGCCCAGAAAGGCAGGTGCCAGACCTCAAGGGCAAATTGTCATTGAAAGGAGCAATAAGTAATGACAAAATATGGATATGCGAGGGTTTCCACCACAGGACAGGCAAGTAAAGGAAACAGCCTGGAGGACCAGAAAAATTTATTGATTGACGCTGGTGTTTCAGAAAAAAATATATATTTTGACAGCTTTACTGGAACTAAAATGGACAGACCAAAATTTGATGTGCTAATGGCGGAGCTGAAGCCAGGCGATGAATTTGTAGTCACAAAAATGGATAGATTCGCGAGAAATGCACCTGAAGGAATACAAACCGTCAGAGATCTGGTGGATAAAGGAATCGCGGTTCATATTTTAAATATGGGTAGAGCGGATAACACGCCAACAGGAAAGCTGTTAGTCACTATACTTCTGGCATTTGCCGAATTTGAACGCGATATGATTGTTGAACGTACAATGGCTGGAAAATCCTATGCAAAAGAACATAATCCGGAGTTTAAAGAAGGGCGGCCGCGAAAAGATGTGGTTTACGAATTAGCTGAAGGAGAAAGCATTTCCGCAGCTTGCAGGCGTTTGGGGATCAGCCGCACTCAATGGTATCGAATTATGAAAAAAGCAGGATAAACTCACCCAGTTTGAACCACATATAGAATTGTGGTATAATATAACACAATATATAGTGTCATGAGGTGATACGCTGACTTACATAGAAACGCTGTCCACAATCAAAAATGCAATTGAAAAGGAACCGGATCAGCTTCAGGCATACCGGGATTATTTTGATTTAACCAGGGCTCTCTATGAGCAGGACAAGACAGCAAAAAATGAGTGTTTATGGCTGCGGAAAGTAACCGCCCAAAAAATCCGCGAGGGCAAAAAAGGCGTTTCAGAATTTTTCGAACTGAACAAAAAGACCTATCTTCTTTTAGCTCCTGATGATTTTGACAGCTATCTCATTTATCTGGAGTGGAACCGGAAGCCGGAGGAGCGGTTCTACCTCCCCCGCCGCCGGATTATGAGGCGGGTCGCCAATGCGCTCCAACAGCTGGTGGACGATAAACTGGACGAGCTGTTTTTGTCAATGCCTCCCAGAGTGGGAAAAACGAGTATGCTGATGTTTTTCATGACCTGGCTGGTGGGACGGGATTCTGAACGCTCCAACTTGTATTCCGCCTATTCAGATGTAATTACATCCGCGTTTTACAGCGGTTGTTTAGAGGTCATCAATGACCCGGTCACGTATTTATGGCACGACGTATTTCCGGCGGCAAAAATTGCGAGCACCAACAGTAAAGACGAAACCTTTAATTTAGACCGGAAAAAGAGATATCCCTCCCTCACCTGCCGTTCCCTGTACGGAACGCTGAACGGAGCCTGCGACTGCAATGGAATTCTGGTATCGGACGACCTGATCGGCGGCATTGAGGAGGCTTTAAACAAAGACCGGCTTATCGCCGCCTGGAGCAAGGTGGACAACAATCTCCTGCCCAGAGCGAAGGAAACCGCCAAGGTTCTTTGGTGCGGCACCCGGTGGTCCATGATTGACCCGGCCGGCGTTCGCATGGACCTGCTTCAAAACGATACAAAATTCAAAAGCCGGAGATACGAAATCATCAACCTTCCCGCGTTAGACGAAAACGAGCACAGTAATTTCAGCTACGATTACGGAGTTGGGTTTTCAGACGATTACTATTACCAGCGGAGAGCCTCTTTCGAAAGGAATAACGATATGGCTTCCTGGCTGGCGCAGTATATGGGAGAGCCAATCGAGCGGGCGGGTGCGCTGTTCGAGCCCCAGGATATGCGATATTACAACGGGACGCTTCCGGAGGAGACCCCTATCCGCGTCTTTATGGCCGTAGACCCAGCGTTCGGAGGTGGAGATTTTACCAGTGCCCCGGTCTGCTTCCAATATGCAGATGGAAGTGTTTATGTAGCTGATGTGGTTTTTAATAACGGAGAGAAAAACATTACCCAGCCGCTGATCGTGAGCAAAATCCGGGAACACGGCGTTCAGGCCGCCCAGTTTGAGGTTAATAAAAGCACAGCCAGCTATAAGGAAGGCGTGGAATCCCTATTGAAACAGGAGGGATACCGCCTTAATATCACCAGCAGGGCGGCACCGAACAACGTGGCGAAGGAGGTTCGGATTTTCGATAAGGCCCCGGAGATCAGGGAGTTTTATTTTTTGGAGGACGGAAAACGCTCTAAGGAGTACACAAAGTTCATGCAGAACGTTTTCAGCTTTAAAATGACGGGAAAAAACAAGCATGATGACAGTGTGGACAGCCTGGCAATGGCGGTGGATATGATTCAAAGCGTAAGTGCAAAGATCAGTGTGCTGAAAAGGCCGTTTTAACACAATATATTGGTGAGTTGATTGACAAAACACCATATATTTGGTATAATAAGATTAAGAATAAGCATTTACATTCTCAGCATTTTTAATTTTCCCCACTGTCCGGACAGTCGCTAATCATTTCTGTCCGGATTGATTTCGCGGAGTAGAGCAGATGGGCAGCTCGGCGGTCTCAGTAGCCGCAGATCGTTGGTTCGAATCCAACCTCCGCAACCAGAAGCGCGAGGTGAAGCCGCTGATAAGAGAACTTACTCAGCAGAATATTGCAGCAATACAGAAAATTATCAACAAAGGTTCTGTTGCGGAAGTTAAAGTGGAAAAAGGCTTCATTGTTGTTATTGAAATCAATAGAAAAAAAGTGAATTAACGCGCCGTCGCAATGGTGACGGAACAGCGGGCCATAGGGTCGCAGACAGATTGTATTCTGTTTGCGGCCCTTTTTGTTTGCGGAGAGAAGGTGAAAACTGGATTTATTTGGACGCAGGAAGATTTATACCACCATTACGGACATTAATAGCGAGAATCTGATCTATGTTTTAAACGATGTGCTTTCCGTCCATGTAGAAAACATGATGGAAATGGATTATCTGTATTGGTACCGCCGGGGAGACCAGCCAGTTTTAAGCAGAACTAAAACGGTAAGGCCGGAAATCAACAATAAGGTCGTGGAGAACCACGCTTCCGAGATCGTGGCGTTCAAAAACGGGTACTTCCTGACCCAGCCGGCCTTTTACATCAGCCGGAAAGAGAACCAGAGCGTCACGGAAAAGGTAAAGCGGCTAAACGAGTATTTGTATTTGAGCGGAAAACAGCAGGCTGACAATCTGGTAACGGATTGGTTCCATACTGTAGGCGTGGGGATCATTTACGTTACCCCATACAAGGATCCGGAATGCCCTATCCGGGCTTACGCCCTGGACCCCCGTTCCTCTTTTGTGGTCTACAGCCGGAACCCGGGAAACGAGCCTGTCATGGGAGTAAACGTCGTAATTTCCACCGGGGAAACGCCGCGGGTTATTTTCGACGTTTTTACCAGGGAAAAATATTTCCGTGTTTCCGGCGGCGTGACCGGAGAAGTCGTAACCGGTACACCTATTGTCGGCACAGCCATTGAAGTTCTTTCGGAGGCTGACAACGTGCTTCATGAAATCCCCATTATTGAATATCAGTACGAAAACAACAGAATGGGTTCCTTTGAAGCCGTTATTCCCCTGCTGGACGAGATCAATAATATCCAGTCGAACCGCGTGGACGGCATTGAGCAGTTTGTGCAGTCGCTGATGATTTTCTATAACTGCCAGCTGGGAGAGGACGAAAACGGAAACCAGGTCACCCCGGCGTATATCCGCCAGGCAGGAGCGGTTTTCCTGAAATCAGTCGGCCAGGACAAGGCGGATTTAAAAATTTTAAGCGAACAACTGGACCAGACCCAGACCCAGGTGCTGGTGGACAACATGTACCAGCAGATTTTGACTATCTGCGGTATGCCATCTACCTTAAAGGGCGGCTCCTCCACCAGCGACACGGGGCAGGCGGTATTTTTACGGGACGGCTGGGAACAAGCAAACACCTACGCGAGAAATACCGGAGATTTATTCCGGGTATCCAACCGGCTGTTTGACAGAATATTTATCAATATTCTGAACCGAAAAACCGATTTGAATATTAACCTTTCGGATTTCGAGCTTCAGTTTGTGAGAAATGAAACGGCCAACGTTCTTGTCAAAACACAGGCGGCTATGAATCTGAAGGAACTGGGCTTCAGCCCTGAACTGGCGTTTGCGAAATCTGGGGTTTCCAACGATCCAGTGGCGGACGTGGCGAATTCGGAGAAATACATCAAAGCTAAATGGGGCTCGCAGGACAACACAAAGGTTATTGACGAATCCCGCACCGAAGAGGTTGGGATCGTTTAATTGGTAGAGAAACCAAAAATCCCAAGCTGGCGGAGATGCCAGGATAATCAAGCCCATCACAGTGCAGAGAAGCACTCAAAAAAACCCGAAAGGAGTACAACGATGAAAATTCTAACTGACAAAATCAAGGGGTTCGCTGAAATGAGCGACGCGGACAAAGTTGCCGCACTTCTGAGCTTGGATCTACCAGATCCGGTAGATATGTCCCAGTTTGTGGAAAAGAAAGTTTTCGACGCAAAAGCGACAGAGGCATCGAACTTATCTAAACAGCTGAAATCCAAAATGAGCGACGAGGAAGCGAAGGCCGCCAAGGAGGCGGAGGAGCGTGCGGAGATGGAAAAGGAGCTGGCCTCTCTCAGGAAAGAAAAAGCCATCGGAACCTACAAAGCCGCTTATCTGGAATTGGGCTACGACGCGGAAGCAGCAGCGGAAAACGCAGAAGCTCTGCACTCCGGAGATTTTGCGAAAGTATTTTCCAATCAGAAGAAATTTATTGAAGCGCAGAAAAAGGCCGCGGCGGCCGGCGCGCTTGACAAGCAGCCCGGGCTTTCCAGCGGGAACCCAATGAACAGCGAAAATGTGGAATCAAGCCCAGTCAACGCGTTCCGGAAGGGCGCGGGAATCTAGTTGAAAACATATTGAAATCGAAAGGAGAAACTTACTGCCTTATAACAATCAAATCGAGCTTGCGAAAAGCTATGTGCCAATTCTTGACGAGGTATACAAAGCAAGCTCCAAAACCTCTATTTTAGATACCGCGAATGAGCGGGTCCGGTTTATCGGCTCTGACACCGTAAACCTTTACACCATGAGCCTGGACGGCTTGGGAAATTACTCCAGAAACGCCGGCTTTGTGACCGGTTCCGTCACCGGAGGCTGGGAGCCCTATAAGCTGACACAGGACCGGGGGCGTTCCTTCATGGTGGACGTCATGGACAACGACGAAACAATGGGCATGGCCTTCGGCACCCTTGCCGGGGAATTTATCCGCACCCAGGTAACGCCGGAAATCGACGCCTACCGGTTCGCGAAATACGCCGGCACCTCCGGCATCAGCTCCGGCACGCCGGCGGATATCACCGTTGGCACCACCGACGTCCCCTCCCTGATTCAGGAGGCGGAAACCATAATGGGCGACGACGAGGTCCCGGAGGAGGGCCGTATCCTGTTTATCTCCGAAACCGCTTACGCCGGCCTGAAGGACAAGATCACCCGGTATGTGCAGAACGGAGAGCGTGGCATCGAAACCGCCATTGACTATTACGACGGTATGCGGGTGATTAAAGTGCCGAAGGGCAGATTCAACACTGGAATCACCCTGAACGACGGCCTTTCCGCCGGCGAAACCAAAGGCGGATTTACCGTGCCTGCCAGCACCTCTTACCCGATCAACTTTATGATTATCCACCCGTCCGCGGTGGTTCAGATCGCCAAGCATGTAGTACCCAGAATTTTCAGCCCTGAGGTTAACCAGAGCGCCGACGCCTGGAAATTCGATTACCGGATTTACCATGACGCATTTGTGGAAAACAACAAGGTGGCCGGAATCTATCTGCACAGAGCGGCCACGGCCAACGCTTAATGGAGGTGATATTAATGGCGGAAGAAAGAACCTTTGCTTTTACTAACGGCGATATTTTAGTGGAGAATGTCCCCTACGCGGCGGGAGAAGCGCCCACCGCCGCCGAATTCAAAGCACTGATAGACGCCTTTATCAAAGCTGGTATCATGGCGCCTGCGTCCGGAGGCTAACGCTATGGCGCTGTTTATTGGTTTAATTGTGAAAAATCAGCCCGTGAAGGTGCCTGAGAAGTCACAGGAACAGCCTGTGAAGCGAACCGGCGGCAGAAAGACGCGGCAGTAAGGAGGAAAGCGGCATGGGAAATTTAGAAAGGTTAAAAAGCAGGACGGGAGAAGCCGATGAGGCACTGCTGAACGATCTTTTGGAAAGCGCGAAAGCGGTGATCCTTTCCCGCCGCTATCCTTTTGGGAACGGAACCGAAGCCTTGGAAGCCAAATACGAGGACTTACAGCTTAGAATCTCCATCGACCTATATGCCAAGCTGGGCGGTGAGGGAGAAATCAGCCACTCGGAAAACGGAATCAGCCGAACCTGGGCGGCGGCTAACATTTCCCCGGACTGGCTTTCTGAAATCGTTCCTTTCGTGGGGGTGTTTTAAATGCGTGACCTGCGCCGCAACCTTTCCACGGTATATTACAAGCTGTATGCGGGGCAGACGGAAATTATTGATTCCAACGGCTACCGGACCGGTTCTCCCTCTCCCAAATACGGAGAGCTTCAGTCCGCCAGGCTGTGCGTATCGTCCAACAAGGGCTCGTCTGAATCTGAGCTTTTCGGATCCCTGGAGGACTACGACCGGACCATGACCACAGCGGATACCGCCTGTCCTATCGACGAAAACACCGTTTTATGGCTGGACGGCGCTTCCACGGACGAGGCCCACAATTACATTGTGAAAAAGCGTGCGCCGTGGAAAAACAGTGTAGCCTACGCGGTAAAGAAGGTGACGGTCCGTGCCTAGAAAAACCATTTCTATGTCCCTGGGCGGTTCTTCCATTCGCGCGGCGCTGAAGGAGCTTGCCTCCTATCAGGCATGGGTACGGCAAAAAACCAGCGAACTGACGGAACGGCTTGCCTCCATCGGCGCCTATGAAGCCACTGTCCGCTTTTCCCGCGCCCAGTACGACGGCGAAAAACAAGCCGAGGTCAGCGTGGAGCCGATCAAAAACGGCTGGAAGATCGCCGCCTCCGGAGGCTCCGTGTTCTTCATCGAATTTGGCGCAGGCGTTTATTTTAACGGACCGGAGCCCTATCCGGAACCCCGGCCGGATGGCGTTGCCAAGATCGGAGAATATGGACAGGGCAAGGGAAAGCAAAATACCTGGGGTTATTACGACGATGGAGGCAATTTGATTTTAACTCACGGCACTCCGGCGGCGATGCCTATGTATCACGCAGAGCGCACGATGGAACAGGAGATTAAACGGATCGCAAGGGAGGTATTCAGGTGATAGACGCAGAAAGCGCGATTTTTGACAAGGTGGCTTCTCGTTTCTCCCAAAGCTATCCCGGCGGCTCCTGCTACAGTGAGCTTGTGGATACGCCGGCAAATTTCCCGTGCCTGGTGCTTATTGAAGAGGATAACTCCACTTATGAAGGCTCTCTGGACGCTTCTCACAGAGAGCACAACGCGACCCTGCTGTATAGCGTTAATATCTATTCCAATAAGATCAGCGGCGCCAAGCAGGAATGTAAGGCGATCATGGAGCTGGTCGATACAGAAATGCAAAATCTTGGATTTATCAGAATTTTCTGCAATCAAATGAAAAACGCGGATATCAGAATTTACCGCGTCGCCGCCAGATACCGCGGCGTAATCAGTGAAGATTATAGGATTTACAGGAGGTAATTTACTGGCGATTGATTTATCTACCGCGGGCGTAACCCTGCAATATGCGGTTGAAAGCACTTCCGGCACCATGCCGACGACTGGTTTTACAGCCGTTCCCGGCATCAAAGCGATTCCAGACCTAAACCCGGAGCCTTCCAGCCTGGAAACCACCACTCTGGAGGCTTTGGAGTGGAAAACCTATATCCCCGGCCTAAAGGACCCCGGCGGCGCGCTGGCCTTTACCGCCAACAACACGGAGGAATTCCAGACCGCTTGGGAAGCGTTGATTGAAGCTGCGGAAACCGCGAAAGAAACCGATAAGGCCACCTGGTTCGCTATTGTGATCCCTGGGCTTACCAAAGCGTTCTATTTCGCAGGAAACCCCTCTCCCCTTGGCCTTTCCGCAATTGAGGTGGACGCTGTGCTGGAAATCGAGCCTTACATCACCCCCAGCGAGATCAAAGGCTGGAGCGCCAAGCCTACCGCCGGTGGCGGCTAATTAATTGGAGGTTATTTGAAATGGCTAAAAACGAAAACAAGGTACTGCCCATGAAGATCACCGACCCGGACACCGGAGAGGTATATGTTCTGGAATTTTCCCGTGAAAGCGTACGGTTTGCGGAACAGCGGGGATTTAAAATCTCAGAACTACTTGATTTTCCCCAGACCAATATTCCTAATTTGTTTTTCTATGCTTTCCGCAAAAACCATAAAAACGTAGCCAGAGACAAAACGGACAAATTTCTGGACGAATTAGGCGGGCTTTCCAGCGCTGAGATTACCCGGCTGGTGGAGCTTTACAACCAGCCAAATGAATCTTTGATTCTCGCGGAGGAAAGCGGAAGAAAAAACTGCCGTCTGACGGTGGAACTGTAAAAGCGTACACCGTCGGAGATTACACAAAAGGCTTTAACCGGGTTTTTCCTTATTATTTAGCCATCGGTATGACCGCCGGCCAGTTTTGGGACGAGGACCCCTGGCTGGCGGAAGCCTACCGGGAAGCGGCGGAATACCAGGCCCAGCGGAAAAGCTGGGAAATGTGGCTTCAGGGCGTTTACTTTTTTAACGCTGTTTCCACAGCTTTGGGCAACGCTTTCCGAAAAAAAGGCGCAAAACCGGTGAATTATATGGAGCAGCCGATCCGGATTCTGCCTTTATCCGAGGAAGAAAAAGAAGTGAAAGCGGAGCAGGAAAGGCAAAAAGTGATCGCCTATCTAAACCAATTTACAAAAAAATGGGAGGAAACTCACTGAGCGTTGAACTGGATACCCTGGAACTAAAAGTACAATCAAATGCAGATCAAGCAGCGCTTAAAGTTGATAAGCTTACCTCCGCTTTAAACAATTTAAAAGGCATCACCAAGGGCGGCGTTGGGCTTACGACAGTTGCGAACCAGTTGAGTAAGCTGAACGGCGCTCTTTCTGGTTTGAATATCAACAGCAAAAAGATAACGGAATTAAAATCTGCTTTATCCGGCCTGTCCGATGTGCAGAAATCCACCGGGCTAACCTCAATCATAAACGCCCTAAAAAAGCTCCCGCAGATCAGCAAAGAACTGTCTGCCACGGATTTAAGCAAATTCGCAGATCAAATGACCCAGGTCGCCAACGCTGTGCGCCCTTTGGCCTCCGAAATGGAAAAGGTATCCGCCGGCTTCAAGGCTTTCCCTATTCGTATTCAAAAGCTGATTTCCAGCAATACGGGATTGGCGGCGTCGAATAAGACAACGGGGAATTCTTTTGGATTCCTTGGGACTGGAATAAGCGGCGTTATTGCTAAGATAGGTGTTTACGGATATACCATAAAACGTACCATTGGAAGCTGGATCACGTCTTATAACGATTATGTGGAAAACGTAAATCTTTTTACGGTAGCGATGGGAAAATTCGCTGACGAATCAATGAAATATGCGGAAAGAGTTCAATCCGCCGCCGGAATCGACCTGTCGGAGTGGATCCGCAACCAAAGCGTTTTGATGGACATGGTAAAGGGCTACGGCGTTGTTGAGGACAAAGCTAAAACTATGAGCGAGGGCCTGACCCAGCTTATTTATGACTACGCATCTTTCTACAACATCGGCATTGAGGATTCAGCCCAAAAGGTACAGTCCGCGATCGCTGGTGAGATCGAGCCTGTCAGGCGTTTAGGTAAGGATCTGTCTGTCACAACGCTTCAGCAGTACGCCTATAAATATGGTATCGACCAGAGCGTTAATTCCATGACCCAGGCGCAGAAAGCCCAGCTACGGTATGTGGCTTTAATGGATCAGTCCAAATCCGCTATGGGAGATATGGCGAGAACCATTCAAACCCCGGCAAACGCCATGCGGATTCTGCAACAGCAGGTACAGCAGCTTACCAGAGCTTTAGGAAGCTTGTTTATTCCTATTTTACAAGTGGTAATTCCCTGGGTACAGGCGTTTGTCTCCGTGCTGACCGACGCTGTCAGAGCAATAGCTGCGTTCTTTAACGTCGAATTGCCGGAAATCGATTATTCCGGTATGGACAGCATCGGAACCAGCGCGGGAGTGGCCACGGACGAAATCGAGGATACCACAGGTGCTTTAGGTGACGCGGCTGCCGCGGCTAAAAAGCTGAAGGATTACACTCTCGGCTTTGATGAGCTGAATATTCTCAATCCTGATACCGGGACAGCCTCTGGAGGTATCGGGGGAAGCGGCGGCGCTTCCGGCGGTTCTTACGGAGGCGATCTGGATTTGCCTATTGAATCCTATGATTTTCTAGGAGATTTAGATACAAAGGTAAAAAGCCTGATTAAATCATTTGATCGCTGGGAACCAATTATTAAACTCGTTGGAGCCGCTTTAGCTGCCGCAATCGGCTTTAAAGTAATTTCTAAAATGATAAAGGGATTATCAGGGCTGTCAGATATTATCGGAAAAGGCGGGCTATTAGGTGGATTTTCTAAATTAAAGGTTGGGGTGATGGGAGCCGTAATAGCATTTACAGCCGCGGCGACGGAAGCCTATGCTTTAACTTTAAATGGAATGGATCCGTTAGCGGCTGGTTTGTTAAGCGTCGTTACCATAGCACCTTTAGCCGGCGGCGCATTATATGCAATGATTGGCCCTATTGGGCTTGTAATCGGAGTATTAGGTTCTTTAGCCGGCGCTGTTACCGGCGTTATGCTGGCACAGGAACAAATGAAGCAGGAAGCAGCCACAGCAGAATTTTTTGACGGGGTCGGCGTTCCCTTGTCTAACTATACAGATCGTGTAAAAGCGTTGACTGAAGCTTTCATGAATAGTAACAACCAAATTATCAATTGGAATCAGGAAATCCAAAACAATAACCAATCGATGAGGGATACATGGGCTGAAATAGACGTTTTAATGACAAAAATGAATCTGGCCTCAGATACGATTACTTCAGAGGACATCGAAGCGCTGAAATCTGGGTTTGACAGCTTATATCAAAATATTAAGTCAAATTTAGATTTGTCGGCTAGTATCATTATTACTACCTTGCGAGGTGGTTTTCAGACCGCCATAGACCAAACAAGCGGTGATGTGGATTTATTAGTCGGAGAAGTTCTTAGATTGAAAGACGAAATCGGCGGGAAAGCATCAGAATTAAAAACCGAAATGGAAGGCTACATGGACGAAATGTCTCAGCTTGATCCGGGAACCGATCGTTATATCGAACTAAGAGACGCATTAAACGAAGCTGCCATGAAATATGGAGATTTAACTACTGAGGTAGATTTATCTCAAGTTGCCTGGGACGAAGCTAAGAAAAACTTTGATGTTAACAAAATTGATTTTTCTAGCGTTGACGATGTGAATCAAAATCTGGAGGAACTAGGTACGACAGCAGGTGAAGCAATGACTGGAATTAGTGACGCCAGATTAGCCGCTCTGAAAGCAGTGGAGGATTTAGCTTTACAATCCGAAGCAGCCGGGTTGGAAGACTACGACCCGCAATTCTTCTCAGATTTAAAAGACAAAATAAATCGGCAATACGACGAACAGGAAGAAGAACTTCAAAGCGAATTTAAAAGAATCAATGATGAAATTTGGACGTCATATAACGAACAATTTATAGCCGCCAGCGACGCCGCTATGGAAAATTCCAGCGGTATGGATCGTTTCTTTGCTTGGGTAAACGCAGGATTTGATTCCGAAAAAGCTGAAAAAAATCTTCGGGAAATGGCAGTAAAATCCACTCACGAGGCGTTAAGTGGCGTAGAAGACGCCTTGGATTCTTTTACTCGTGATTTGAATTTAGACCCCGCACAACAAGCTGGAGAAAACATTCCCCAAAGCGTAGCTCTTGGAATTGCCGAAAACGGTTATCTTGTTTATGATGCTGCCAAAGAGAATGGAAACCAAATCCCAGCGGGATTAGGCGATGGAATTGGTGAATCCTCCGGAATAGCTACCGACGCTATATTTGATCTTAACAGAGATTTAGACGCTGAAGTAAAATCCTATAATCAGATCCATTCTCCTTCGCGTTTATACGAAAACCACGGAATGAATTTAGTATTAGGTTTAAAAAATGGTATTGTCCAAACCGAAAACCGACCAATAAACGCAATGAAGAATATTTCAACAAAATTAAACAATGTTTTTAAAGACACAAATACGTATACCAATGCAGGGAAAAATTTAGTTACCGCTTTATCGAACGGAATCTCTCAAAATGGGAACTCACTAACAATCGGATTTAAAAACTTATTGAATACACTCATTTCGTCTATGGAAACCTTTACCAATCGTTGCCGCACCGCTTTAAACAATATGTTGTCGGATTTTTCAAACACTATGTCAAGTGTAAAGATCACCGGCAAAAACACGGTAACGTACACACCAGCGTACGAAAGCTACATTCCCCGTTTTGCCTCCGGCGGCTTCCCCACTCCCGGCCAGCTGTTTGTAGCAAACGAGCCGGGCAACCCGGAAATGATCGGTTCTATCGGCGGCAGGACGGCGGTAGCCAATAACGAACAAATTACAGAAGCCATCGCCGCGGCCGTGTACAACGCTGTAGTTTCCGCCCAGGCCCAGCAAGCGGACAGGCCGATCCAGATCAATGAGACGATTAATCTTGACGGACGCGCGGTATACCGGAACCAGCGGCAGGTAGAACAGGCCCAGGGCTACCGCATGACCACCAGCACAATTCCAGTATAAGGAGGGATAAACTGGCTTGGATTGAAACAGACGGAGGAATCGCTCTTCCCGCCCCAGCATTAAACAGCGGAAAAGTAAGCATCTCCACCTTAGTTGACGGAGGCCGAAACCAAAATGGCAACTTTATCGGTCAGGTAATCGGCAACGACAAATTAAAAATTGAAATGAAATTTCCTGTTCTCTATCCGCAGGAAATGATGAATTTTCTGAAGCTCTTTGACCGGTCCCAGGGCGGCTCGTTCGTGAACCGTTTTCGGGTATTTGATCCCCGGATTAACAACTATACCTATTTAACCATGTACGTTGGCGACCGTTCCGGAATCCCGTATATGGTAAACCCGCAGACGCTGCGGCCCTCCTTTTGGAAGGACGTAACCGCCAATTTGATTCAGGTTTAAAGGCGGTGGGCGTATGAAATATGTTTCTCCGGAATACCAAAAAGCGATCCAGCTCCACCGCACCCAGGGAATCCGGAATCAAATGCACGCAAAGATAAGTTTCGGCGTTCTCGACCAATATGCGTTTGGCGACGCGGCGTTCACGGTTTCCCCGGGGGTATCCTTTTCCGATCCCTCGGGAATCCAAACCGGCGTGAACGATATAACAGAAAGCTATGCCTCGTGGGAGCAGAACTTTTGGCAGCTCACCGGGAAACAGAGGTTTCTAAATGACGCCAATCCTTATGACACCGGATATATCAGCAGCGCGGTTTCCAACGGCGCGGGAATATTCCTTTCTAATCCATATATTGATGTATCCTTTTCTACCCCCCACAGCATGGTTGGCATTACGTTACAGTTTGACACAGTGACCGGAACCGCTCCAATTGATTTTACCATTACGGCCTACGAGAACGGCGCTGTTAAAAACACCTGGTCTGTCACTGGCAACACTGATGTGGTCTATCAGGGAGAGCTCGGAATCGAAGACGCAGACCGAATCAGGATCGAATTTATTAAGGCGAGGCCGTACAACAGAATACGGGTCAGCAGTATGCTGTTCGGAATCGCCTATTCCTTCTCCGACGAGGATATTATCTCTATTACCCATAACCGGGCCGCAAGCCCAATTAGTCTGGAGCTTCCTTCTGAATCCCTAACCTTTACGCTTTTTAACGAAAACAGAAAATATGATTTGGATTCCAGCTTCAGCCTAATCCCGTTCTTACAAAAGGAGCAAAAGGTCATTATTCAATATGGGTATGATGTAGACGGGAAAGGCGGCATCGAATGGCTGGAGCAGGACCTTTATCTGCTGGATAGCTGGGAAACTGATGGAATCAACGCGAAGTTCACTTGTAAGGAGATCTTTCATAAGCTCGTCAGTTCAACCTATGTGAAGGGAATTTATGACAAACAGAGCCATACAGCCGCAAGCCTAGCCTCAGATGTTCTAACCGACGCAGGAGTTGAAAATTTTTGGGTTAATGATGTAATGCTGCAATCCACAAGCACAAATTTGCCATTGCTTTATGACAGCCACGGTTCTAATTTGCAGCTTTTGGCTAATCTGGGCATGTCCTCATTGGAGCAGAATTCCAGCGGCGGCGTTGTTTTCCGATACCGGGAAGAACCAGAGCAATCCACAATGAAAGCGGATACTTGGCAGGCTCCGCAGACAGTATATTCCTACTACGCCTCTCAGGAAAGCTTGGCTGGAGGTGTTTTCGATCTAAATGAAACCCCGGATTATGCCACATGGGAAGAGGATTTCTTTGCGCTGGACGGAAGCATGGCATTTCTTCCTGAATCGGCTCCATACCGAAACGCCGGGTATGTCTCCGATGTATTTCCAAAAGAAAACGGAGACTATGCGGAACCAACGATCCGCTTCGGACCTACTCTTACTTTGGAATTTGGAAAAAATATCACCTTTGGAGAATTAGAAGTGGATATCGGAAGCACCAGCCAACTGACCGCATTTAAAATCAGCGGCGAGCGGAAAACCTCACCGGAAAGCGCGGAACTTCCAATTTATGAAACTGTATTTTCTAAAGATAAGGTCCCTGTCATTTGGGAAAACGGAAAGTTCTGCTTTAGAGAAAATTTTGACCGGATAGCCAGGATCAATCTCACCTGTATCTCTAATGGGAAGCAACAAAGAGGACGTATTAAGCGGGTAAAAATCAATTACGTTATGCCATTTTCTTTAGAATCATCAGATATTATAGGAAACGCAAAAAGCGAGCTGCTGGCTAGATGCAGCCAAGCAACATTAAACACTACCAGGGTTTCCGCCTATTCTTCCCCGCCGACAGAGCCAGCGCAAACCGTTTCCGTAACGCCTAATGTACTGACAGAAATAAAGCATTCGGAAGCGTACTATGACTGCCGGTTCGAATGTGATAATCCAAGCGTGGTGATTCAGCAGGAAACCCATTATGCGTTTGTATCCTACCTTAAAATTACCGGCGTTTCTCAGGACGTTGATGTTAAGCTGTACGCCAATACCTACGCCAGCGAATCTACCGTGCCTTATACAGAAACATTAAACCAGATTGGAGATCCAGTAACTGTAGAAAACCCGATTTTTCCCGCAAATTCCAGTCAAGGTGCCGCAGCTATCGATTGGATATCCAGTTATTTTCAAAAACGGTATGAGTACACAGTAGAAACCTTAGGATACCCGGAGGTCGATCCCGGAGATCTGATCCTTTATAACGGAAAAGAAGCAACCGTGATCGAAGCGAACATCAATTTCAACCAGGGCGCGATGCGGGAAACCTTTATTCTGAGAGGGGAGGAAAAATTGAATGGCGTGGCAAACACCTAAGACGGATTGGAAGATACAGCCTGCTGACGAAAACGGAAGATATAACGGGGATTGGTTCAATATTGCCGATTACAACCGGATTACCGGAAATATTGAAGTGCTGCACACTCTGGCCCAGGAATTGTATCCCGGCTTTTCCATTGTCAGCATGCCGGATCAAACGGTATCCGATTTTCCTTATGCTTCCATCATCAATAATATCGAAAACAACCTGGATTCTATTGTAAACAGCACCTGGAAGCCGCCCGGTTATCCGGGAAAAAAGACTTGGTACGCCAACGGGTCTACGCCTACCGTAGACGACCTAAACCGGATAGAGGGGATTCTATTAACCTTATACAGCGTGTTTCAAAGGCAGAAGGCCGGCCGTCCAAAGCTATCATTTGAGTTGAAAGGAAGCGAGTTTTAATGGCGACAAATTTAAAAACAGATTATAAGGATTATATCCCGCCGGAGAGCGGAAAGCGGTACATTATCACCACGGATTCCCAGGGCTACAGCACAATCCAGGACGCTACGGAGTACACCCAGGAAGGGGATACCTTTGGAGCTAATGATATTAATACCACCAACAATACGATTAATAATCTAACCGCCGCCGATGTGGGTGCGGTTCCCCTAGCGGACGCCGGGATCAAGGTTACTCCTTTATGGAAGGGCAAGCTGACCACTAATAATACTACAGTTCAGCTGTCCCAAAGCATTTTGAACTTCACTATGCTTCTGGTGACCGGTACTACCAATTCCACCGGACTTCACTGGGGCATCGGCAATTTACTCCCTGTAGCAAAGGACAATCACGCGGACTTCGGCGGTGATTCTTATGTTTCCGGAGGAAGCGACGGCTCCGGGCTGGCCAGGATCATAATCTCCCCCGACACGGCTTTGGGATTTTATTTCCCGAATTCCACGTCTCTCCGTTCGGGCGGCTCTGGATTTGCCGCGAACGCTATGATTACCGCCGTTTATGGAATTAAATGAACTACTTTATAGGAGGAAGCAAAATGACAGAGCAAGTAAAGAAAGAAATCATTAAGGCCTACGCTTACGGGAAAACACCTCAGGAAGCCGCGGCTGCTATGGGTATCTCACTGGAAGACGCCAAAAGGCTCCAGGAGGAAAACGCTGAAGAGATTGAGGAAAGGAAAAGCCAGCTTGAAAGCGGCGGGTGGTTAAAATGATTATCGGTATTGACGTATCTACCTGGCAGGGGAAAATCGATTGGAACCAAGTGAAAGGAGCTGGAATCCATTACGCCATTCTCCGTTCCTCTTTCGGTTCTTCGGATCCTTCTCAGGTGGACAATCAGTTTGAAAACAATTACAAGGGAGCCAAAGCCGCCGGGATCCCAGTAGGCGCTTACCACTACGGCTATGCGGTTTCCGAAGCTGAGGCCCGCCAGGAGGCTAAGTTCTTCCTGGACACTATCAAGGGCAAGCAATTCGAATATCCCGTCTATTACGACGTGGAGGACAATGGAACGATGGGCACGCTTTCCCGGCAGACTTTGACCAATGTAATTAAGGCTTTCTGCTCTGAGGTTGAAAAGGCTGGGTATTATGTGGGCGTTTATGCCTCCCTCAGCTGGCTTGACAGCAAATTCTATCCTGACCAGCTTCCCTATGATATCTGGGCTGCCCAGTATTTTACTGAGTGCCAGTACTCCGGCCAATATGGCATGTGGCAGTACACCAGCTCCGGCAGCGTTCCCGGAATCCAGGGCGGCGTGGATATGAATGAGTGCTATCAGGATTATCCTAAGGCCATCAAGGAGAAGGGCCTTAATGGTTTTGATAAGCCAACTCCAGCTCCCGCGCCCGAGCCAGCGAAAACGGCAGATGTATACTACCGGGTAAGAACCAAGGCGGACGGCTGGCTTCCCGAGGTGAAAAACCTTGAGGATTACGCGGGATTTACCGGAGCCGTCACTGATGTCGCTGTTCGTGTTTCCGCTGGTTCCGTAAAGTACCGGGTACATATTAAGGGCGGCAATTGGCTTCCCTATGTGACCGGCTGCAACATCAACGACGCTGTAAACGGCTACGCGGGAAACGGTTTGGAGATTGACGCTGTTGAAGTGTATTATTACACCCCGGACAGCATCAGGCCGTATAAGAAAGCCAAATACCGGGTCGCTCCTGTGGGCGGAAGCTATTATCCCTGGCAGTATGACAATGAAACCGGAAACGGCCAGGACGGCTACGCGGGCGCTTTCGGAAACGCCATCGGAAAGCTTCAGATTGTAATTGAGTAAGGAGG